>ERZ827512.807-NODE-807-length-36511-cov-5.836927_pt1 | contig 36511 bp, 28 predicted proteins | sample MGYA00519916_ERZ827512 | MGnify/ENA primary metagenome ERZ827512 (study PRJEB31778, sample SAMEA3449335) | human gut metagenome | biome: human gut; feature: human-associated habitat; material: faeces | place: United Kingdom | collected 2010/2012 ... | reverse complement strand
AGCGCATCGAGTCCGGCAACTATGACGTGATCATCCTGAACTTCGCCAACTGCGACATGGTGGGCCACACCGGCGTTCTCCAGGCGGCTGTCAAGGCCGTGGAGACGGTGGACACCTGCGTGGGCCGTGTGGTGGAGGCCACCCTGAAAATGGGCGGCATCGCCATGGTCACGGCGGACCACGGCAACGCCGAGGTCATGCTCCAGCCCGACGGCAGCCCCATGACCGCCCACACCACCAACCTGGTGCCCTTCATCCTGTGCGGCGCAGGCAACGAGCTGCGCCCCGGCCGCCTGGCGGATATCGCCCCCACCATCCTGGATGTGATGGGCCTGGCCACTCCCCAGGAAATGGATGGCAAGACCCTGATCGTCAAGTAAACAAGCGGCAATCCACACAGCAAACCCCCCGGCCACCGGCCGGGGGTTTTCTGCTTGTCAAAAAAACCTTTTCTGATACGATCACTCGCCGGACAGCGAGGCGAACAGCGCCTTCAGGGTGTCCTCGGAATAGACAAAGGCGGAAATGCCGACGTGTGGGTTGCTCTGCATATCGCCCGCTGCCGCCAGGCTCTCCGCCAGCAGCTTATCCGTCCCCTTCACATTGTCGCTCAGCTCCGCCATCAGCCCGCGGTCCCGCAGCTGAGCGGCCGGCTGCCCCAGTGTCGCGGAGCCTGGATTATTCATCAGCTCCTCATAAGTCATCAGGCCGAAGCGGTCCACAAAGTAGCGGCTGCCGTCATCTGCGTTCGCCACGTACATCATGGTGATAAAGGAGCAAACATTCACATAGGCGCCCGGATATTGTATATATGCTTCGCCCCCGTCTGGCTGAGTTTGATCCAGAAACAGCAGCAGCTGGTTGCCATAGGTATATAGCGGGTAGTCCTCATAAGTTGATGAGGATGCACCGGACTGCATCAGTGTAAAATGGGCGGGGATATCGCCCTTGTAGCATTCTAACGCATCGGCTTCGTAATAGGTATAGGGGAACCCATCCGTCTTTTCCCCCAGCCAGTTCCCTACCTGGACCAATGCCACAACGTCAGCCTCCTCAAAGGCCTCCGTCAGAGAATACGACCTGGAAAAGCAGGCATTCCCAGTACCTTCCCCGATACGGACAGGAGGACGCACCACGCCGCCGCAAGCGGTCAGCAGCAGGAGCATGCCCGCCAGCAGCAAAACAGAGATCCTACGTTTCATGGATATTCTCCTTTCTAATATTTTCACTTACATTATCGCAGATAATCCTCTGGTAGTCAACCGTTATATTTTATTTACAAAAAAACACGGCAGGAGCCGCGATTTTTTTACGTTTTTTCTGCCGCCCAGTGTCTCTCCCCGCTCGCCTTCCACCCCGCAGCACAGCAGCTTTCCTATATATCCCCCCGTTTTTCTTATTTAATAGGGCTTTTATAAGAAACATTTCCCATATATACCCCGTTTTCATTGTCTTACCAGTGTGCTATGATATTCCCGAGGTGAGAAACGATGAAAAACAGACTCTGGACACGGAATTTTACCCTGCTGATCGCCGCCAGCGGACTGGGCGCCGTAGGCGGCATCGCCGGCGGCTTTGCCATGTCGTTTTTGGTGTTCGACGAGACCGGCAGCACCCTGGCCTCGGCGCTGGTGCTGGCGACGGAGCTGATCCCGGGCTTTCTGCTGCCCCTGTTCATTGCCCCGTGGATGGACCGGATGCCCCGCAAGCCCTTCCTGGTAGGCGGCGACATGCTCAACGGCGTCATGTATCTGCTGCTGGGGGCGTATCTTCTGCAGGGCACGTTCTCCTATGTGGGCTACCTGGCCTTTTCCCTGGTGCTGGCGTCCCTCAGAGCCTTTGACGAGCTGGCGTACAACAGCATTTTCCCCATGCTGCTGCCGGAGGGCGCGGAGCAAAAGGGCTACGCCGTGGCCTCCACCCTGTACCCCGTTCTGCGGGTGATAATGCTGCCCCTGTCGGCGGTGCTGCTGGATGCCGTGGGAGCGGCATGGCTGCTGGTGGGACAAGGAGTCCTGTCCCTGATGGCGGCGGCGGTGGAAAGCGGCATCCGTATTCACGAGGAGCGCCGCCTGCCGGAGGAGAGCTCCTCCCTCCGCGCCTGGTGGGCGGATGTGAAGGAGGCCGCCCGGTACCTGCGGCAGGAAAAGGGCCTTATGAACATCTATGGCTACATGGCCGTCACCAACGGCGTGGGCAGCGGATATTCCCCCATTCTGGTGGCGTTCTTCCGGACGTTTCCCGGCATGACGGCGGCCATGTACTCTCTGTTCTCCGTGACGGAGTTCCTGGGCCGCACAGTGGGCGGCTTTGTGCAGTACCGGATGGAGATCCCGGAAAAGAAGCGGTACGGCTTCGCCTTCCTGGTGTACATGGTGTACGAGGCCACGGACATGCTGCTGCTTTGGCTGCCGTATCCCCTGATGCTGGCCAGCCGGGGCCTGTGCGGATTTTTGGGGACCAACAGCGCCACCATGCGCCAGGCGGCGGTGCAGCGGTATATTCCGGAAAGGCTCCGGGCCCGGGTCAACGCCTTTGAATCCATGCTGTATACCGGCGCGGCCGCCGTGCTGTCCCTGGTCATCGGGGCGCTGGGGGAGGTGCTGGACTACCGCCTGTGCGTCACCCTGTGCGGCGGGTTCTCTATGGTCGTGTGCCTGGCCACCATCTGGCGGGGCCGCCGCTATGTCCGGGCCGTATATGAGCAGAGCGGTGCATAAAAAGGAAGGGACCTGTGTGGTCCCTTCCTTTTTATGCACCAATGGCCGCCCGGTCCCCCGGGCCGAAATCTCCCATCATCAAAAGGCATATTTCATGCGCTTCCTCCTTAATACGCGTGCTTTTCCAGGTCCTGTGCGCCCTTCCAGGCGGGAATCACCCGCACCACGGGCCGGGCCTCATTGTCCCGGCTGCTCTCGGGAACGTCCCGGGGCTGTCCCAGGGTCAGCGCAGCCAGCAGCAGCCCGCACAGGGCCAGCCCCGCCGCCACGAACCAATGCGTTCTCTTTTTCATAAGCTCCTCCTTGTATTCTATCCCAGGCTGTCCAGCAGAAACACCGATCCCATGTGGATCAGCGCCAGCTCCGGCGCCTGGATATACAGCGTCTCCATCTGCCGGGGCGTCAGCCGGTACACCCCCCGGTGGTCCGGGGCAATGCCCTGCCGCGCCAGAGCCGCCGCCGTCCGGCGGCACAGGCCCGCGTCCTCCACCACGGGGACGCTCTCTTCCGGCAGCTGCCGGTAACGCATTTCCGTCTCCTTGCGGGTCTCCTCCTCAAATACGTCGGTGCCCTTGGTGTCAAAGGTGAAAACCAGGGTCTGGTCCTCGCTGCTCAACAGCTCAGGGTACTCCCGGTAAAATGACGGCGGCTCAGGGACTGCCTGGGGCAGCGCCAGGGTCGCCCCCGCCGCCAGCAGCAGGCACGCGGCCAGTCCTGCCGCCGCCCGGGGCCACTGCACCTGCCGCCGGGGCCGGATCCGCTCCATGACCCCCGCAGCGAAATCCGCCGGAGGGTTGATGCCGGTATCCGCCAGCACCCGGTCCGCCGCCAGGGCACCCTCATAATATGCCCGGCACTGGGGGCATCCGGCCAGATGCTCCATGACCTCTTTCGCCTCCGGGCCGTCCAGCCGGCCGTCCGCCAGCGCGTCCACCCGGTCCAGATCACACGTCATTCTCCCGCCCCCCTTCTATCCTGTATGACGTCCGGTTCCCCCAAAAGGTTCCCCTCCGCCAGAATGGTTCGCAGCTGCCGCTTGGCCCGGCTGATCCGGGACTTCACCGTCCCCTCCTCCAGACTCAGGGCCGCCCCGATCTCCTGATAGGACAGGCCCTGCATCTGCCGCAGCAGCAGCACCTCCCGGTGCTCCGGGGTCAGCCGGTCCAGGGCCTGCTGCACCGCCCGGTGCAGCTCCCGCCGCTCCAGCTCCTCCTGGGGGGTATGGGGATCCGCCGGTTCCCCGGCGTTTTCCAGGGGCACCGCCGCCGGCCGACGCTTTTCCCTCCGCAAATGATCCACGGCGGCGTTGGCCGTCAGCTTATACAGCCACGAGGAAAACCGGCACTGGCCCCGAAAGCGGGGCAGCCCTCGCCACGCCGCCAAAAACGCCTCCTGGGCTACCTCCTGGGCGTCCTCCGCCCGGCCGCCGCACATGCGCAGCGCCAGCCGGTACACCGGCGCCTCATACGTCCGCACCAGCTCCTCAAAGGCGGACGCGTCCCCGCCACGGGCCTGCGCCACGCACTGTTCCTCCACCACGGTCCACGCCCCCCTTCCCTTATCAGACGGTGAGAGAGCCCAAAAGGTTCCCCCGCCGGCTGAAAATTTTTACGTCAGGTCCCGGCGGATGCCCTCCGTTACCCGATAGACGTCCTCCAGCGTGTTCATGCGCACGATCTGCTCCTTGTAATATCCGGCATGGGGCACGCCCTTGAGGTACCAGGCGTACTGCTTCCGGGCCTCCAGAATGGCGATATGCTCGCCCTTGTCCCGGGCCGCCAGCTCAATCTGCCGCACGGCGGTGTCACACCGCCGGCTCAGGGGCGGCAGCGGCGGGATAGGCTCCCCGGCCAGCGCCGCCCGGGCCTGCTGAAACAGCCACGGATTTCCCAGACAGCCCCGGCCGATCATCGCGGCGTCTGCCCCGGTAAAGTGCAGGATACGCACCGCATCCTCCGGGGTAAACACGTCTCCGTTGGCGATGACCGGGATAGACACCGCCGCCTTCACCTGGCGGATGGTGACCCAGTCCGCCTGTCCGGCGTACATCTGGGCCCGGGTGCGGCCGTGGACCGCCACGGCGGACACCCCTGCCTGCTCCAGCATCCGGGCCAGCTCCACGGCGTTGACGCTTCCCTTGTCCCAGCCCCGGCGCATTTTCACCGTTACCGGCACCGGTGAGGCCTTCACCACCGCCTCGGCGATGCGGGCCGCCTTCTCCGGGTCCCGCATCAGCGCACTGCCATCGCCGTTGGACACGATCTTGCCCACGGGGCAGCCCATGTTGATGTCGATCAGGTCCGCGCCGGACAGCTCCGCCGCGATGCACGCCGCCTCGGCCATGCACCCGGGGTCACTGCCGAAGATCTGAGCGCTGGCCGGGTGCTCCCCGTCGGACAGCTTCAGAAGTCCCCGGCTCTTTTTATCCTGATAGCACAGGGCCTTGGCGCTGACCATTTCCGTTACGGTAAGGCCCGCCCCCAGCTCCCGGCAGATCAGCCGGAATGCCAGGTCCGTTACCCCGGCCATAGGGGCCAGCACCAGCTGCGAGGGGATATTCACCGTTCCGATCCGCATGCCGTTTCCTCCTCCAATGGGTATTTTTCGGCCATTATATCACAGTTCCCGGCAAAAGCCAACCCCATCCGCCAGCTGCCCGGCACATCTTTCTCTCCGTCGCATATGCACCCAATAGTTAGAGTGCGCTAACTGTTGGCCTTTTAAAAAACCGCATTCTGCGGTTTTTTAAAAGACTCAGAAGCATTCTCTGCCGGCTCCGTGCGTCCGAATGATCAGCACCCGGGCCATTCTTTCGGGCATATGGCAGCAAAGCTTCCTTTCGATGTCAGGCTTTCGCCGCCAGCTTTTTCACCAGTTGGCCGTCCGGTACAGCATATATTGTCTGATAGGTGGTGTACACCACCATGCCTGGCCGGGACCCGGCGGGCTTTTTCACATAGCGCACCGGGGTATAGTCCACCGGCACCTTTCCGGCCTCCCGGCCCTGGGAATAGTATGCCGCCAGGCACGCCGCCTCATACAGGCTGGTCTCGTCCGGCTCCCGCCCGCCGGTACACAGGATCACATGGGAGCCGTGGATCTTCTGGGTGTGGAGCCAGATGTCCCGGCGGTCGGCGTCCTTGGCGGTGAGGCGGTCGTTCTGCCGGTTGCTGCGTCCCACCAGGATCCGCAGTCCGGCGGAGGAGATAAACTGCCTGGGCTTGGAGGCCCGCTGGAACCCCGGCTGCTTTTTGCCCCGGTTTTTCAGATAGCCGCCGCTCTCCAGCTCGGCGCGGATGTCGTTGAAATCCTGCTCCGCCTCCGCCTGGGACAGCTCCTGCACCACGCTCTCCAGGTATGTCAGCTCCTCCCGGCCCTTTTCCAGCTGCTCCGTCAGCACCCTCTCGGCGGTTTTCGCCTTGGCGTACTGCTTGAAGTACCGGGCGGCGTTCTCCTGGGGCCCCAGGCGCACATCCAGCGGGATGTTGACCGGCGGACAGCCGTCCTCATAGTAGTTTTCCGCTGTCAGGCGGCTCATGCCCCGCTCCATGCGGTAGAGGTTGGCGGTGATGAGCTCGCCGGATATCCGGAGCCTTTCCCGGTCCCGGGTGGCGGCCAGCTCCTTCTCCTGGGCCGCCAGCTTCCGGCGCACCCGGTCCCGGGCGGCGGAGGCGGACTTCATCAGGTCCTGACCCTTCTGCCGGACCCGGTCCGCCTGGTCCCGGCCCTCATAAAATTCGTCCAACAGGCTGCCGAAGCTGTCGAAGGTCTCCTGCTCCACGGCAGCGCCGTACTGGGTGATGGGACAATAGGTGAAATCCGCCGGCCGGCCGGCCCGTCGCAGCAGGGTGGGCGTAAAATCCCCCCGGGTGATTTTGTCCCGCCAAAAAACGAAGCTGTCCCACAATTTCCCGCCCCTGTCCCGGGACAGGCCGGCGTCCACAGACCCATATGCGGCACAAACCAGTTCCCGGGCCAGCAGCGGCGGCAGGGCCGTGAAGGTGTCCAGCAGCCAGCCGTCCAGCGGCGCGCCCTCCGGCAGGGCGGAGAGCAGCTCCAAAAACTCCTCCCGGCTCACCTCCAGGGGCGAGCGCTTTTCCTGACGGGGCGGCAGGTGATAGAACAGACCCGGCAGCACCTGCCGCTGCTGGGACATCTCGAAATCCACCCGCCGCAGACAGTCGGTGATGCGTCCCTGGTGATCCACCAGGATCAGGTTGGCATGGCGGGGCATGGCCTCCAGAATCAGCCGCCAGGGCCGCTGCTCTCCCAGCTCGTCCGCCGCCTGTATGTGCAGCGTCACCACCCGCTCCAGGGGCTCCTGCTCCACGGACACGATGCGCCCTCCCGCCAGGTGCTTGCGCAGCAGCATGCAGAACATAGGCGGCTGGGAGGGATTGTCCCGCAGCAGAGCCGTCAGATGCAGGCGGGGCTGGGTGGCTCCGGCGCACAGCAGCAGCCGCCGCCCGCCCCGCAGCAGCAGCACCACCTGATCCCGGGCAGGCTGCTGGATCTTCTCGATGCGGGTGTTTTCCACCTGGGCGGCGGTCTCCCGGACCACGGCGCTCAGGCAAATGGCGTCCAGCGGCATGTTACTCCTCCTCCATCATCCGGCAGAACAGCTGGTTGACCCGGTCGTGCCTGCCCTGTAAATACAGGTATCCCAGCAGGGCCTCCAGAGCCGTGGCCTGCTGGTACTGGGCCCGGCTGGCGTGGGCCGGGATGGAATGGACGTTGGCGTTGCGGCCCCGGCGGAACACGTCCTGCTCCTCCTGGGTCAGCAGGGGCAGGATCTTCTCCGCCAGCTCCGCCTGCCGGGGGGCGCAGACCAGGGCCACGGTGGCCCGGTGAAGTCCTCTGCCCGTGGCCTTGCCCCCGGCGCACAGCCAGGTGCGCACCAGCAGCTCAAACACGGCGTCCCCCAGGTGGGCCAGGCCGATGGAGCTGATGGCCCGGATCTGCTCCGGGGGCAGCTGCACAGCAAAATAATCAGTCATTGCGTTTGCTCCTTACTCTCGTTAAAACCGGTCAGCCCTTGGCCGCCAGCCAGTTGTGACCGGTGTGGGCCTCCGCCAGCAGGGGCACCGACAGCTCCGCCACCCCCTGCATCTCCTGCTGCAGAAGCTGCTCCACCCGAGACGCCTCCGCCTCCGGGCACTCCACGATCAGCTCATCGTGAACCTGCATGATGAGCCGGGCCTCCAGGCCCTCCGCCGCCAGGCGGCGGTGGACCCGCACCATGGCCAGCTTGATGATGTCCGCCGCCGTGCCCTGGATGGGCATGTTCAGGGCCACCCGTTCGCCGAAGGACCGCATGTTGAAATTGGAGCTTTTCAGCTCCGGCAGGGCCCGGCGGCGGTGCCACAGGGTCTCCACATAGCCCCGCTCCCGGGCCTGGGACACCACCTGCTCCATATACTGCCTCACGCCGGTATAGGTGGCAAAATACCGTTCCATATATTCCTTGGCCTCCGCCACGGTGACGCCGATGTCCTGGGACAGGGAGAAGGCGGAGATGCCGTAGACAATGCCGAAGTTCACGGCCTTGGCCCGGGAGCGCATCTGATGGGTCACCTGGTCCTGGGGCACATGGAACACCCGGGCGGCGGTGACGGTGTGGAAGTCCTCCCCGGACAGGAACGCCTGCTGCATGGCCTCGTCCCCGGAGATGTGGGCCAGCAGCCGCAGCTCGATCTGGGAATAGTCCGCATCCACCAGCACATGGCCCGGGGCCGCCACGAACATCTCCCGCATTTTGCTGCCCAGGTCCGTGCGGGTGGGGATGTTCTGCAAATTGGGCTCCGTGGAGCTCAGGCGGCCCGTGGCCGTTACCGTCATCTGGAAGCTGGTGCGGATGCGGCCGTCGGGGTCGATGACCTTCAGAAGCCCGTCGGCATAGGTGCTTTTCAGCTTGGCATACTGCCGGTAGGTCAGCACGTCGGCCACCAGCGGCTGATCCTTCAGCTTCTCCAGCACGTCCGCATTGGTGGACCAGCCGGTTTTCGTCTTTTTCCCGTGGGGCAGGCCCAGGTCCTCGAACAGCACCTTTCCCAGCTGCTTGGGGGAATTGATGTTGAATTGCTGTCCGGCGGCGGCGTAAATGCGCTCCTCCAGCTGGCGGATGGTGTCGGACAGGTCCGCACCGAACCGGGCCAGGGCTCCGCCGTCCACCAGAAAGCCGCTGCGCTCCATATCCGCCAGCACCCGGCACAGGGGCAGCTCCACATCGAAGTACAGCTTTTCCATGCCCTGCTCCCGGAGCCGGGGCAAAAGCACACCATACAGGGCCTCTATCGCTGCGCCATAGCTGTGCAGCGACGCCCAGGCGGCAGCCCGGTCTCCCAGAGGGGAGAAGGCGTCCGGCTCCAGATGGGCGGGCTTTTCCAGCTCCTGGTTGAAATACGACACAAACAGCCGCTGCAGATCATAGCCCCCCGCCGTGGCATCCAGCAGATACGCCGCCAGGGCCGTGTCAAACACGAAGCCCTCCGCCGGGAGGCCGCCGTCCAGCAGCGTCCGCATCAGATCCTTCACGTTGTGAGAAATTTTCCGGATGTCCCCGGAAAGCAGCGCCCCCAGCAGGGCGTTCCAGTTCCCCTGATAGCCCCCGGACCACAGCTCCGCCGTCTGTGCCGTGCTCTCGCCGGTATCCCAATGGACAGAGATGGCCGTCAGGTCTGCTGCGGCGTACAGGGCCACATGATCGGCCCTGCGCCACTCCTCCAGCAGAGTCCGGGCCTGCTCCTCCGTTTCCACGGGGACCACCGTGGTGGTGTACTCGGGCTTCTCTGCCGTCTCCTGGTGGGGCCGCAGGTGATATCTGTCAATGAGCTTCTGAAATTCCAGCCGCAGGAACAGGTCGTAAAGCTCCGACCGGAAGGGCCTGCGCAGGTTCTCCGCCGGGTCGAAGGCCAGGGGCGCATCGGTGACGATGGTGGCCAGCCAATAGCTGTGCCGGGCGGACTCCTCCCCCTCCGTCAGCTTGCGGATGACGTTGGGCTTGGCGTCGATATCCGGCAGGCGGCGGTACAGTGCGTCTATGTCGCCGTACTGCTGCACCAGGGCCATGGCGGTCTTCTCCCCTACCCCCGGCACACCGGGAATGTTGTCCGACGTGTCCCCCATCAGGGCCTTCAGGTCGATCATATGAATGGGATCGAAGCCGTACTGCTCCCGGAAGGTCTCCGGGGTCATATCCTTGGTGGTGGTCTGGCCCATGCGGGTGGACACCAGCTTCACCTTGGTGCGGTCGGTGATCAGCTGGAGGCTGTCCTTGTCGCCGGTGACGATGACGCAGTCCCACCCCGCCGCCTGGCATTTGCGGCTGATGGTGCCGATGAGGTCGTCGGCCTCGTACCCCGCCAGCTCATAGCAGGGCACGGACATGGCCGCCAGCACCTGCTTCATCACCGGCAGCTGCATGGCCAGCTCCGGCGGCATGGGCTTGCGCTGGGCCTTGTAGTCCGCGTCCGCCTGGTGGCGGAAGGTTGGCTCCCGGCGGTCAAAGGTGACGCACAGGGCCTCCGGCTCCTCCTCGTCCAGCAGCCGCTGGAGGGTGGTGATAAAGCCGTATACCGCATGGGTATACAGGCCCTCCCGGGTGGACAGCGGGCGAATGCCGTAATAGGCGCGGTTCAATATGCTGTTGCCGTCGACAACCATCAGCTTCATGGGGACGACCTCCTTTGCGTATTCATTTTATTATACCTCTTTTTCCTGTTTGGCACAAGGAGTGGAAAACAAAAACGGAACGTGATAAAATAAATAAAAAAATCCTCCGGGAGGACGCAATAAAACCGCCCTGCCGTGCATTATCCATATGACAGGAGACAAATGAGATGCTGCACAGGATAGACAACACAACTTCATCCCTCCCCGCGGAGGAGGCGCAGGAGCTTCGACGGCTGCTTTCGGGAGTGGCTGCCGGGAACCGCGACGATCTGGCCCAGCTATACCGCCGCACCCGAACGGCGGTGTACGGTCTGGCTCTGTCCTATCTCCGCAATGCCCACGATGCCCAGGACCTGACCCAGGATGTGTATGTGCACATCTGGGACACGGCGGACCGGTACCGTCCCACAGGCTCTCCCATCGGGTGGGTGCTGGCGGTATGCCGGAATCTGTGCCTGATGCACCTGCGGCGGGCAGACCGCCAGGTGACCATGGAGGACCGGGAATGGTATGCCATCCCCGACGACGGCCCGGGGCTGGACGCCCAGGAGCGGCTGCTTTTGCAGGATGCCCTGGCCATTCTGGGAGATGAGGAGCGTCGTATCGTTCTGCTGCACACAGCGGGCCTGAAGCACCGGGAGACCGGAGAAGCGCTGGGGCTGCCGCTGGCCACCGTCCTGTCAAAATATCACAGAGCATTGAAAAAGATGCGAGCTTACATGGAAGGAGATGGCGCCCGATGACCAACGATCTGATGGAACGCAGGCTTTCCGCCGCACTGGACAAGACCGCGCCGGACGACGTGGCTGGCGTGCTCTCCCGCTGTACAGAGCGGAAAGGAACGGTAGTCCCTATGAAAAAGAAAAATCAACGTATGAAGAAATGGATGCAGGCCATGGCGGCGTGCCTGGCGGTGCTGCTGCTGGGCGGAGGCGTGCTGGTGCAGCAGGCCCACGCCGTAACGTCTGTGGTGTCCCTGGACGTGAACCCCAGCATCGAGCTGCGGGTGAACAGCCGGGAAAAGGTAGTGTCCTGCCAGGCCCTCAACGACGAGGCCGCCGCCGTGCTGGCGGATATGGACGGAGGCCGGGACCTGAAGGGCGTCAAGGCGGATGTGGCCGTCAACGCCATTGTGGGCAGCCTGGTGCGGTGCGGATATCTGGACACGCTGTCCTCCGCCATTCTCATTTCCGTGGAGGATAAGGACCAGGCCCGGGCTCAGCGCCTTCAGCAGGAGCTGACCAGTGTTGCGGGCGGCGCTTTGGGCGACTCCCAGGCCGCTGTCCTGAGCCAGACGGTGCAGCAGGACAAGGACCTGGAAAAGCTGGCCAAGGCCAACCACATTTCCACCGGCAAGGCCGCCCTGATCCGGCAGGCCATGGCCCTCAACAGCAGCCTGACCTTCGAGGGGCTGGCAAAGCTGTCCGTGGAGGAGCTGCGGGACCTGATCGAGGCCGGGGCCCCGGGGATGCCCATCGGCATGACGGCGGCTCTGGAGGCGGCAGCCAACTATGCGGGTCTGACCACGGCGGATGTGGCCGACGCGGATGTGGACCCGGAGCTGGACGAGACACCCGCCCACTATGAGGTGGAGCTGGAGGTCCCCGGTCACGGCGAGCTGGAATATCGGGTGGATGCCTACACCGGCCAGGTGCTCAGCGGCCCGGCCAACGTGAAGGTCTCCGCTCCCGTGAACCCCTCCGGTGACATTGGCATGGAGGCCGCCAAGAGCGCCGCGCTGAAGCACGCGGGCCTGTCCTCTGCCACGTTTACCAAGGCGGAGCGGGACTATGACGACGGCCGCTGGGAGTACGAGCTGGAGTTCCACACCGACACCGCCGCCTATGAGGTCACGGTGGACGCCATCAGCGGCTCTGTGCTGGATTACGAGAAGGAGAACCTCCGCAGCAGCAGTACCTCCGACATTGGCGCCCAGGCCGCCAAGAGTGCCGCCTTGCGGCACGCGGGCCTGTCCGAAGGCCAGGTGCAGGAGCTTCAGGTGGAATGGGACAACGAGCATGGCCGCGCCGTGTACGAGGTGGAGTTCAAGTCCGGCGGAATGGAATATGAATACGTCATCGACGCTGCCACCGGCTCCGTGCTGGAGCATCAGGCAGAGCAGAACGATTGACCGCAAAAAAGCGAGGGCTGCCGCCCTCGCTTTTTTCATCGTCGGGCGGCAATCTCCGCGCCCGTTTTGTTCTTACGGATAGCAGTGCTCCCGCAGGGCAGCCTCCAGCTTTTCCAGGGCGCGTTTTTCAATGCGCGATACATAGCTGCGGCTGATGCCATAGGCAGCAGCCACCTGGCGCTGGGTCTGGGGCGGGTGGCCGTCCAGGCCGTAGCGGCGGCGGATGACATCCGCCTCCCGGGGTGTCAGCCGCTCCGCAACCAACCGTCGGATGAGCTGTTGGTCCTCCCGGCCCTCCAGGTCCTCCTGCATGGTGTCGTCGGCCCCCACCACGTCCTGCAGGTACAGGGCGTTGCCCGCCTTATCCGTCTCGATGGCCTCCGACAGCGACACCTCCCCTTGCAGCTTCCGCTGAGCCCGGAAGTACATGAGGATCTCATTTTCAATACATCTTGACGCATAAGTTGCCAGGCGGATCTTTTTATCGGGCCGAAAGGTGTTCACCGCCTTGATCAGGCCGATGGTGCCGATGGAGATCAGGTCCTCCTGATTGCTGGCCTGGGTATAATACTTTTTGATGATGTGCGCCACCAGGCGGAGATTGTGCTCCACCAAGCGGTTGCGGGCGGACAGATCGCCCTGGGCCCACTGCTCCAAGCACTCCCGCTCCTCCTGCCGGGACAGGGGACGGGGAAAGGAGCCGGGATTACCGGACAAATGCAGGGTCAAAAACAGGCTGTTGGACAGCAGCAGCAATGCCGCCGATAACATAGGTCATCCCTCCTTCACGGCAATCCTATGCCCGGAGGGGATGGTCCTATGTAACAAGAGGAATCGTCAAAAACAGCGCTGAAAGGCGGACGGCCTTGCGGTCGTCCGCCTTTCAGCGCACATAGGTATAAACGATTACAGGTTTTCCGGTCATTTTCTTGGCCGGCGCGGCTTACTCCCCGCCGCTTTCGTCTTTGGGGGCGGCAGGCTCATCGTCCAGGGGCTCCGCCTGTGCGGACTCCGGGGCGTTGTCCCGGGACCCCGCCGCTTCGGTTTCTGCCGGGGCCTCAGCCGCCGCAGCGGCAGCAGCCTCCCGGGCAGCCACCTGGTTCACATACAGGTCCTCAGGCCGGTGGGGGTGGAGCTTGATGTTGTAAAACAGCACCGCCAGAGCGGCGATCATCAGCACCAGGCTCAGCACCTGGGACACCCGGATGGGCTGGCCGGCGATGGTCCAGTTGAACAGATACAGGCTGTCGGTGCGCAGACCCTCGATCCAGAAGCGGCCCACGCCGTACCACAGGAAGTAGAAGCAGGTGTTCTCACCGTCGAACCGCCTGGCCCTGGATACCACAAAAACGATCAGCAGCAGGCCGATGAGGTTCCACAGGCTCTCGTACAGGAAGGTGGGATGTACCTCCACCAGCTCCCCGGCAGTGGTGGTCAGCTGCATGCGCCAGGGCATGGTGGTTTCCGCACCAAAGGCCTCGCGGTTCAGGAAATTGCCCCAGCGGCCGATGGCCTGGCCGATGAGCAGCCCCATGACCACCAGGTCCATCATGGCCCCCAGCTTGATATGGCGGCTGCGGCACAGGATAATGGCCACGATGACCACAGCGATGACGCCGCCGTAGATGGCCAGGCCGCCGTCCCAGATGGCGATGGCCTTGGACCAGCTGAACCGGCCCTCGTGGTCCTTGAACTGGCTGAGATAGAACAGAACGTAATAGATCCGCGCGCCGATGATGCCGCAGGGAATGCCCCACAGCAGCCCGTCGATCAGGTCATCCTCGCGGATGCCGTATTTCGTGCGCTGGCGCATGCACCACCACAGGGCCACCAGCATGCCCAGGGCGATGAGGATGCCGTACCAGTAGATGCCGTTGCCGATGTTGATGGCCTTGGAGCTGAGGGTAATGGTCCAGTCGCCAAAAAGCCCCGGAAAGCGGATGGGGCTGTCGGTCATGATCTTCATAGTGTCACTCCTTGCTCAGAAACTGGCACCTATTATACCGCAGACGGCGCAGAATGAAAAGCCTTTTTTTCCGGGCAGCGCCTGCACGCGTACCACCCCTTACCCCTCGATGATCTCCACCACTTCGCCGATATACATACGGTGGACGGGCTCGTCCTTATAAAAGGCGTCCCGGACCTCCTGGGGGATCTGCTCCAGGTCCAGGTCCTGGCAATAGATTTTGCGGCAGACCAGGGTAGTCTCCGCCTGACGGAAGGTGATGCCCTGGGGCAGGAGCTCCGGGGTCAGACCCGCCGCCGCCACCTTGTCGCCGTCCCGGCCGGAGGTGCTGCCCAGCAGGGACAGGGCCCTGCGCTGCTCCTCCGGGTAAAAGCTGACGGTGAAGTAGTCGCTCTCCTCCATAAATGCTAAGGTATAGCGGTTCTTTTTCACATACACTGTGGCCACCGGGCGTTCCCACAGGGTGCCCAGGCCGCCCCAGCTGATGGTCATGGTGTTGTAATGCTCCGGGGTCCCCGCCGTGACCAGGGCCCACTGCTTGTCGAATTTGGTAAATACGTCCGCTTCCAGGTGCATCATACCGGCACGCTCCTTCATTATAAAGTAAGGCCATTGTATCACACCCCGCCCCCCGGGGCAAGACGGAGATTTCCGGCACCCGCAGGAAAAAGGGCGGACGCCGGCGCCCGCCCCGATCTTTATCCGAACAAAAGGATGCACCACCAGATGGCGCCGATGACAGATACCACCAGCCCCAGCAGGAGCATGATGCCCCGGGCCAGGTCCGTGGCCTGGAGCTTTTCCGAGTTGTCATAGAAAAAGCCCAGCAGGAATTTGTCCAGGGCGATGGCGGGCTTCAGCAGCAGGGGGAGCACCAGGCCCAGCAGCAGGAACAGCCCCGCCGTGAGAAATTCCCCGGACCGCCCGGCGATGCGGGTCTGGTGATTGCCCAGGGCCATGCTGTACAGCGCGTTGTCGGTCAGGCCCGGGTTGAACCCGGCCTTCTCCTGCACCAGGGTGCTGATGGACCAGCTGTCACCCGCTGTCATGAACGTTCCGGCGGCGGTGTTGTAGGTGACGTTGCGGACCACACCGTCCATGGCCATTTCCGCCGCCCGATAGGAGCCGTTTTCCGCCAGGGACAGGGTAAACTCCGCCGTCTGCCCCGTGGGGGACTGAATGCGCAGGCGGTTGTCCTCCGTCACCTCCACCGTGGAGCAGCCTGGGCGGGTATAGGTCCTGCCCTGTTCCCCGGCGGTCATGCGGTAAAAGCCGCCGTAGTTCCACACGCCGGGGCGCAGGCCCCACACCAGGGCTGAGATCGCCAGGAGCACCGCGGCGGCCAGTTCGATTTTCCAGATGATGCTTTTCATGATGGATTCCCTCACCTTTCCAGCGAATTTCCGTCTGTTGCAGCTGTGGTTCTCTGTACAATTATGTTACTATATTTATGCATAATTGTCAACGAAAAAAAATATTTTCGATTGAGTATTTACCCTCCTTCGCGGCCGCCATTTACCGGAAATCTTCTTGATATGTCATTTCGAGTCAGCCGCAGGCTGGTGCGGCAATCCGTTTTTCCGGCGCATCAGTGCCTATTTCCTTCCATAACCGCCGCCTCTTGTCTTTTCCTGCCCTATGTGGTAAAATGGCAAAAACATCGAAAAGGAGCTGAGTGCGTGACGGACTATCCCACTTCCCTGCTGCCGGACCGCGGCAGATGCACCGGCTGCGGCGCCTGCGCCAGCGGCTGCCCCAAGGGGGCCATCCATATGCTGCCGGACCGGGAGGGGTTCCTGTACCCCACCGTCACCGATGCCTGCATCCAATGCGGCCACTGTGCCCATATCTGCCCCGTTCTGAAGCAGCGGGAGCCCCGGCCGGAGCCGGCGGTGTTCGGCGCCTGGAACCCCGACGCCTCCGTGCGCCAGACCTCCACCGCAGGCGGCGTATTTCCCCTGCTGGCGGAGTATATCCTGGACGAGGGCGGCGTGGTGTTCGGCGCGGCCCTGGACCAGGAGCTGCGGGTGCGGCACATCGCCGTAAAGGACAAGGCGGAGCTGCCCCGGCTCCAGGGGGCCAAGCCCGTGCAAAGCGACCTGGGCGACAGCTTCCGCCGGGTGCGCCACTATCTGGACCAGGGGCGGCGGGTGCTGTTTTCCGGCACCCCCTGTCAGGTGGACGGCCTGTATCACTTCTTAGGCGAGCATCCGGAGCGGCTGCTGACCTGCGACGTGGTGTGCAGCGGCGTGTCCTCCCCGGGGGTGTGGGGCCAGCTGGTGCGGTCTATGGCGTATATCAAGCGGCAGCCGCCGGTGGACGTGTGCTTCTGCGGCAAGCTGCCCGGGGAAAAGGACCGGCGATTCCGTGTCCGCTTCGCCGGAGGCGCCCAGTATGACGCCCCCTTCGGCAAGTCCGATTTCGGCCGGGGTCTGCGGCAGCGGCTGTTTCTGCGCCCGGCATGCCACCGGTGTCCCTATACCAGCACCGACCGTCCGGCGGACCTGACCCTGGGCATATACCGGGACCCGCCCAAGGACTTCCACCCGGAGGTACCCCGGTACAGCATTTCCCTGCTGCTGGTGAACAGCGCCAAGGGCGCCCACTATTTCGACACACTGCCCCTGAAGCGGGAAAAGCTGACCCTGGACCAGGCGGTAGCCTGCGCCGGGGCTCTGTCGGCTCCCCAGGAAGCCTCCGGCAGCCGGGAGGACTTTTTCGCGGCCTTCTGTCAGCAGCCCTTCCAGCAGGTGCGCAACCGGTTTCTGTCCGCCTCTCCCCTGCCCCAGCCCCTGGAGCGGCTGCGTCAGCTGCTGAAGCATCCCAAGGAGAAGTGATTTTATGGAAACACTGATGCATACCTGCTGCGCGCCGTGCTCCGTGTCCTGCATCCACCAGCTGCGGGGCGAGGGCATCGAGCCTGTCAGCTTCTGGTATAATCCCAATATCCACCCCTATCAGGAGTACAAGGCCCGGCGGGACACGCTGATGGCCTATGCCCCGGCCATCGGCATGAAGCTCATCGTCCGGGAGGATTACGGCCTGCGGGCTTTCTGCCGGGCCGTGTGCGGCGACATCGACCACCGGTGCGGCCACTGCTACCATATCCGCCTGTGGGAAACGGCGCGGTATGCGGCGGAGCACGGCTATGCCAGCTTCACCAGCACCCTGTTCGTCAGCCCCTATCAGAACCACGAGCTGCTGCGGCAGACGGCTCAGGCGGCGGCAGAGGCATACGGGGTGGAGTTCCTGTACCGGGATTTCCGTCCCGGATTCCGGGCAGGCCAGCAGGAGGCCCGGGAGCGTGGCTTTTACATGCAGAAATACTGCGGCTGCGTGTTCAGCGAGGAGGACCGCTACCGCAAGCAGCTCGACCGGGATCTGAAGAATCCGGAAAAGATCATTGGATAACAGCAGCCCCGCCGGTCACCCGGCGGGGCTGTTGTTATTCATTTTACAGGTGAAGCAGCTCCTTGTAATAGGGCCACAGGCCGGTTTTCTCCGGGCAGAAGGGGGCCAGCTGGCACAGGTCCGTGCCGGGGAAGTCATTGCCCTCGATGATGGCCGGGCCGTCGGGGCCGATGGCCATATCCCAGCCCACATGGCCCACCTCCGGGATCTCCCGGGCGGCCTCACAGGCCATGGCCTTGGCCTCCTCGATCATGGGCAGCTGATAGCCCACCAGGGGGATGCCGGTGTCGGGGTGCTGGTCATAGACGTTGAAATAGTCGTCGGTGGCGGGGGAGCAGATCTTACCGGTGTCGATATCCACCCGGCAGAGGATGCCGCCCTGGCCGGAGTTGTCGCACACGCCGCCGCCCCGTCCCATTTTCAGGGTGATATAGGCGATGTGCACCTGGCCGTCCACCAGGTCGGTGCAGATGCGCATGGTGTTCACGGACTGGGGATGCAGCCGCGCCATATCGGGATGCTGGGCCTGGACATGCTCCAGCACCACCAGCTTCTTCTCCCGGATATAGTCCAGCATGGCCGCCGGGGATTCAAAATCCTTCACATACAGCTTTTCCACGCCGTTGCCGCAGGAGCCGTGGTTGATCTTGGCAAAAATGGCCTCCTGGCCCTCCAGGAACCCAGCCATTTGTTCCACCGTAGCGGTCTCGCCGTTGAGGGTGGGCCGGCGGAGGTACTTGGCGAAGCGGACGTTAAAGAGCAGCTTGTCGTCAAAATCGTCGTCGTGGGCCATATCATTCATGAGATTGCTGACCTTCTTGTTGCGCACCCGGGTGAGATAGGTGTCCCGCTGGGCGCCGGTCATGTTGTAAAAGCCGAACATGGTGTAGTCATAATACCCTGCGCCGTACCGCACGGCGCACCACAGCATATCAAAGAAGGTGCGCACGTTGTTCTGTCCGCACTTCTGGTGCACCACGTCGATCATGTGGTTCATTTTCTTGAAGCGGACGCCGGTGAGCACCCGGGCCACATATCCGATCATTGCCATGGTAAAAACCTCCCATTTCTCGTTTTGCACTATCATATCACGCAGGCGGCGAAAATCCAATGCATTTTCCTGATGTCTGCCAAAAGCAGAACTGTTTTCAGTATACCACGCCGGAGCGCACGGCGCAAGGACAGCGTCAGATGAAGTATTTCTCCCGGGAGTAGCGGTACGGCGTGTCGGGAACGGTGGCCCGGTCATAGATGTTGGCGGCAAAGACCAGGTCATGGATGGCAATGCCGTAATTATACACCAGGATGCGCTGGACATTGTCCGTGCGGCCGGGGGCCGCGCCGTTGAGCACGTCGGTGACGTTGGTGGTGACCGGGGCAAAGTGGTCAAAGTACTTGAAGCCGCGGATCTGTTCCATTTCATCGGTGAACACCCGGTCGAAGAACAGGTCGCAGTTCTGGAACCCCATGGTACAGATGGGGATCACCGTGCAGCCCTCCTTGAAATACTCGTCGGTGACGAAGTTCTCCGTGACCTTGGTAATGGCGGAGATCACCAGGTCAGAGCCGCCGATGACCTCCTCATAGGTGTCGCACAGGACAAAATGCACGTTGGGGTCCTCCCGGAACAGGTCCATGATGCGCTGCTGGTGGCCGTGGTAGCGGATGAGCTTCAGCGTCACGTCCCGGCGGTCCCCCTCCGCCCGCAGAGAGGCGATAAACGCCCGGATGCAGACGGTCATGATGTTCCCCAGGCCGATGAGGCCCACCGTTTCAAAGTCCGGCCGGGTGAACAGGCGGGCGGAGTGGGCAGCGGAGATGCCGGTGCGGAGGGTGGTGATATACTCGCCGTCCATCAGGGCCCGGAGGATGCCGGTGTCGGACTCATAGAGCAGGATATCGCCCATCATGCTGGAGCGGTCCTCGCCCCGCTTGATGCTGTGGCGGCCGATCATCTTCACCATGGCGATGTTGCCCCGCTCATAAATGCAGGGCATGACATTGTAATAGTCGCCGTCCTGCTGGGCGATGTGGATTTTGGGGGGCAGGGTGTAGCCGGACTTTTCCCGCAGGGCCTCGTCCACCCAGCGGATGAGCTCGCTGTCCGGAGTCTCGGCTGCAATGGCCCGGACGGCTTCAAAATCAAGGACTTTCATGTGTTCTCTCTCTCCATTTTCATCTTTCTTCTCTCATATAAACCCCCCGGCTTTCGCCGGGGGGCTTCGGAGTTCATCGATAGAGCTTTGCGCCGGCGGGGATGCGGTCATCCGCCATCAGCAGATGCAGCTTTTCCTGGCCGTTTGCAAAGTTGGCCTGCTCCTCCGCAGCGGTGCGGCAGGAGCAGCCTCGGTGGGCTTGTCCGCCCTCTTGTCCATGTCCGGCGGCTTCATGGCCGGGTGTTACAGCCCACCCTTCCCAAGATATGCGGCCTGACATGCGCAGATGTTATAGCAGAGTGTTTTGGAAATTTCAATGGTTTTGTAGTCGATCCGCACGCTCAAAGTGCAGAACTGCAATACATGTTGGGCAAGTGAATAAAATCAGCGAATTGATTGACAAATATTTTACATATCTGTATAATTCAGTAGGAAATCGCTGCAAAAGAAGTACTTGACTATGAACTGCCACGGCAGCTGCGCCAGGAACGCGGGGCTGAAGCAGGCCATTGACCGGGTGCCGAAGCTGAAGGTCATCGACCCGAAAGCGGACCCCCGGCTCATGGGCGCTCCGGGCACGCCCGCCAGAAGGAGATGACACACTGAATATGGACCAGCATACCCATTCCCACCCGCATGACCACGACCACCCCCATCCGCATACCCACAGCCATACCCAGACCAAGGCCGTTCTGAACCGTCTGTCCCGGGCCCAGGGGCACCTGGAGTCTGTGCGCAAAATGGTGGAGCGGGGCGAGGACTGCGCCGAGGTGCTGGTGCAGTTGGCGGCGGTGATTTCCGCCCTGAACAGCACCGGCCGGGTGATCCTCAAGGATCACATTGCCCACTGCATTGTGGACGCTGTGGAGTCCGGCGACAACGAGGCCGTGGAGTCCCTGAACCAGGCCATTGACCGGTTTATGCGGTAAAATTTGTGAACATTTTCCCAAAGCAATTGACATTTTTCAACATCGTGTCTATAATTTAGTATAGGATAGAGGATCGGCGGGGCCCCTGTCGCCTGGTGATGCAGGCGAGGTGCCGCCAGATCAAAAAGCAGCCGGAGGAGAAGGCTCCCCTGAATCCCGCCCAGCAGCTGACGTATGACATGGTCACCAAGGGCGCCGGCGCCGTGTGTCCCGAAAATCTCCGGCCGGTCATCGACTGGTACAATTCTGTGAAGTAAGGAGCGAGCTTATGGAAAAAGTAAAAAACGTCCTGCTGACCGGCGGCAAGGCCGCCCTGAACAGCGCCGTGGAGCTGGGCTGCAGCGTGGTGCAGCTGTTCACCCGCCTGGCCAATACCACCTGGGAGTTCGTGTGCGATAAGGTCCGCACCATGTCCCGGGAGCACCGCCGGATGCTGATGATCATCGCCGCCGCTGCCACCGGCGTTCTGGCCGTTGGCTCTGTGGTCCTGTGGCTGGTGCGCCGGAAAAAGTAAATTTCCTATCGTATTTTATAACAGAGCGGGGGGACGCAGTGCGTCTCCCCGCTGCTGACAGAAAAGAGGAGTCAATTTATGGAAAAAAAGGCATTCAAGGCGGAGTCGCAGCGGCTGCTGGACCTGATGATCCACTCCATCTACACCCATAAGGAGATTTTCCTGCGGGAGATCATCTCCAACGCCTCCGACGCCATCGACAAGCTGTGTTATCTGTCCCTGACAGACGAGAACGTGGGGCTCAAGCGGGAGGATTTCGCCATCACCCTGTCCGTTGACAAGGAAAACCGCACCCTTACCGTCAGCGACAACGGCATCGGTATGGACGCAGACGAGCTGGAGAACAACCTGGGCGTTATCGCCTCCAGCGGCACCTACCAATTCCGCCAGGGGCTGGACAAGGAGGCCGAGGCCGACGTCATCGGCCAGTTCGGCGTGGGCTTCTACTCCGCCTTTATGGTGGCGGACCACATCACCGTTATCTCCCGGAAATACGGCCAGGAGCAGGCGTACCGCTGGGAGTCCGACGGCCTGGAGGGCTACACCATCGAGCCCTGCACCCGGGACGCCGTGGGCACCGACATCATCATGCACATCAAGCCCGACGGCGACGAGGAGCCTGACGAATACGGTCAGTATCTCCAGGAATACGCCCTGCGCCGGCTGGTGAAGAAATACTCCGACTACATCCGCTTTCCCATTAAGATGATGATGCCCCACTCCCAGGTCAAGGAGGGCAGCCCCCAGGACAAGCCCGAATACGAGGAGGTCCTTGCGTGGGAGACCCTCAACAGCATGGTGCCCCTGTGGCAGCGGAAGAAGGCCGATGTCACCCGGGAGGAATATGACAAGTTCTATCAGGAGCGGTTCGGCGATCCCGCCGCGCCCCTGAGCGTTATCACCGTGTCCGCCGAGGGCGCCGTCACCTATAAGGCGCTGCTGTATATCCCCTCCCAGGCCCCCAGCCAGTACTACACCGAGGACTATAAGCCCGGCCTCCAGCTGTACGCCTCCGGCGTGATGATCATGGACAGCTGCGCCGACCTGCTGCCGGACTATTTCAACTTTGTCCGGGGTGTGGTGGAGTCTCCGGACCTGAGCCTGAACATCTCCCGGGAGCTGCTGCAGCATGACCGGCAGCTGAAGATCATCTCCGCCAATCTGGAAAAGAAGATCAAGGCCGAGCTGGAGCGGATGCTCCGGGACGATCGGGAGAAATACGAGACCTTCTACCGCAGCTTTGGCCGCCAGCTGAAGCTGTGCGCCCTGGACAACTACGGGGCCAGGAAGGAGCAGCTCCAGGACCTGCTGCTGTTCTACTCCTCCACGGAGAAGAAGCCCGTGACCCTGGCAGAGTACGTCTCCCGGATGCAGCCGGAGCAGAAGTTCATCTATTTCGCCTCCGGCGACACCGTGGACGCCATCGACCACATGCCCCAGACGGAGCTGCTGAAGGATCACAATATGGAGATCCTGTACTTCACCGACAAGGCCGACGAGTTTCTGCCGGACATGCTGCAAAAGTACCAGGATAAGCCCTTCCGCTCCGCCATTGACGGGGATCTGGAGCTGGGCGATGAGCAGAAGCCCGACGAGACCGACAGCCATCAGGAGAGCTTTGCCTTCCTGAAGGAGGCACTGGGGGATAAGGTGGACCAGGTGAAGGCATCCACCAGGCTCAAGACCCACCCGGTGTGCCTGTCCAGCGGCCAGGGCATCACCTTCGAGATGGAGAAGTATTTCACCGCCGTGCAGCCGGAGCTGGGCATGAAGGCCAAGCGCATTCTGGAGATCAACGTGGATCATCCCGCCTTTGCCGCCTTCGAGACTGCCCGGATCACCGACCCGGACAAGGCGAAAAAATACGCCCAGATCCTCTACAACCAAGCCTGCCTGATCGCGGGTCTGCCCATTGAAAACCCGTCCGCGTACACGGATCTGATCTGCTCGCTGTGGAAGTGAGCCATCATAAGCAATACGGAGCTCTCCTCCAGGAGAGCTCCGTATTGCTCAGCTTGCCAAAATTCCTTTTTGACAAGCTGAGCAAGCATTTTCAAAACTTTCATAAAAGTTCTGAAAATGCGGTGATTGAAAACGAAAGACACCCCTGATGGGTTTCTTTCGTAACTATCTTCCTTTCCGAAGGCGGAGATGATCCCGCTTTTTTGACAGTCTCAAGCAATACGGAGCTCTCCGCCAGGAGAGCTCCGTATTGCTACGCATCGAAATGCGCCGGGACATCCTTCCATCCGGGGTGCCCTGTTGTTTTCTGTTAATCCAGCGCGTCGCGGCTTTCAAACACGTCGCGGACAGAGCCGTTGCGGTCGATCTCCGGCTCCGGGGCCTTGGCCATCTTCAGCTCCTGCCACTTGGCCTTGTCGATCAGCAGCTGCCGGGGCTTGGACCCCTCAAAGGGACCCACATAGCCCCGCTCCTCCATCTGATCCACCAGGCGGGCCGCCCGGGCATAGCCCAGCTTCAGCCGCCGCTGCAGCATGGACACGGAGGCCTGCCCCGTCTCCAGCACCACGTCCACGGCGGCGCTGAGCAGCTCGTCGTCGGGGCTCTCCCCGGCAGGCTCCGGCGCGCCGGCGGACTTGCCGCCGCCCTTTTCCTTCTCCTTCACCGCCTGCTCGATCTTGTCCATCACGTCCTGGGAATACTCCGCCTCGCCGCTCTGCTTCACATAGTCCACCACCCGCTCGATCTCCTCCGGGGTGATGAAGCAGCCCTGGACCCGGGTGGGCTTCCCGGCCCCCAGCGGGGCGTACAGCATGTCGCCCTTGCCCACCAGCTTCTCCGCGCCGGTGGTGTCCAGGATGATCCGGGACTCCAGGGACGAGGCCACGGCGAAGGCAATGCGGCTGGGGATATTGGCCTTCATCAGGCCGGTGATCACGTCGGAGGAGGGCCGCTGGGTGGCGATGACCAGGTGCATCCCTGCGGCGCGGCCCATCTGGGCCACCCGGCAGATGGATTCCTCCACCTCCTTGGCGGCCACCAGCATCAGGTCCGCCAGCTCGTCGATGACCACCACCACGGTGGGCATTTTTTTCAGCTCCTGGCTGCGTCCGGCCAGGGCGTTGAACCCGGCCAGGTCCTTCACGCCGTTCTCCGAAAACAGCTTATAGCGCTTCATCATCTCATACACCGCCCACTGCAGGGCCCCGGCGGCCTTCTTGGGGTCCGTCACCACCGGGATCAGCAGGTGCGGGATGCCGTTGTACGGGGCCAGCTCCACCATTTTGGGGTCCACCATGATGAACCGGACCTCCTCCGGCGTGGACTTGTACAGCAGACTCACGATCAGCGAGTTGGTGCACACGGATTTACCGGAGCCGGTGGTGCCGGCGATCAGCACATGGGGCAGCTTGGCAATATCCCCCACGATGGCGTTGCCGCCGATGTCCTTGCCCACGGCAAAGGCCACCCGGGACCGGTGCTCGGCAAAGGCCCGGGAGTCGATGACGTCCCGGATGCGCACCGCCGTCACCACCCGGTTGGGCACCTCGATGCCCACCACGGAGCTTTTGTTGGGGATGGGCGCAATGCGCACGCCGCCGCTGCCCAGGGCCAGGGCGATGTCATCGGCCAGGTTCGTCAGCTTGGACAGCTTCACGCCCTGGTCCAGGGTGAACTCATACCGGGTGACGCTGGGTCCGTGGACCACGTCGCCGGGCTTGGCATCCACGCCGAAGCTGGTGATGGTCTGGGCCAGGCGGCGGGAGTTGTTCCGCAGCTCCGCCCCCACCTCGGTATAATTGTCGTCGGTATTCTGGTCCAGCAGCGTCACCGGGGGATACTGATACGCCTCCTCCGGCTCCGCCAGCTCCTCCTCGATGGCCTGTCCCACCTCCTGGGCATGCTGCTCCACCTCCTGGGCGGCAGCCTGCCCCCGGCGGGACTTCTTCTCCGGCACAGGCTCCTGGGCCGGTGCCTGGGCCGGTGTCTGCACCGGCTCTGCCGCAGGCTCCTGCACCGTGGGCGCTTCCGTCTGCGGCGCAGGGGTCTGAGGCCGCAGCACCTGGTCCGGAGTCATCACGTCGTCGCCCTTGCGGGCAAAGAAGCCCTTTCCCTTCTTCCGGGGCAGCGGCTCCTCCGGCGGCTCCGACCGCCGGTCCGCCGTCTTTTCCCGGGGCACAGGAGCGTCATCCAGAGGCACGTCCACCGACGGACGCTGCCGCCGGGGACGCTCCGGCCGCGCCGGGCGCTCCGGCTCCGGCTGGGGCTCGTAGGGGACCCGGTCCCTGGCCCGCTGCACCAGCTCCCGGAGCGATACCCGCAGCGCCGCCAACAACGCCGCCGCCAAAAGCAGCAGCAGCACAATGACGGACACCATCGTGCCCACCAGCCGCTTCATGCCTGCGGCCAGCCCTCCGGCCACCGCTCCGCCGCTTTTCAGCAGCAGCCCGTCTGCCCACAGGCTCTTCATCATGGGGCCCAGGCCCGTAACGGTCTCCCCCTGATACAAAAACAAATGCAGGATCGCCCCCAGCAGCACCGGCGTCACCAGGGTGCAGACGGTCCGCAGCGCCACAGGCCGTCCCCGGTGGGCCAGCAGGTTCACCCCCGCCAGGGCCAGGGCCGGGGCCGCCAGCCAATAGCCATACCCCGTCAGCCCCTTCAGCAGATCCCCCAGCAGGTTCAGAACGATGGCGTCCGCCTGGAAATAGCTGACCACCACACACAGGGCCAGCAGCAGGCACACGCCGCCGCCCACCTCCCGCCGGATAGGCGGGCGGGGGTTTTTCTGCGGGCTGCGGCCGGTCTGGTGGCTCTGACCGCCGCCCTGCCGGGCCTTTCCAGTTGTTTTTTTCTTCTGTCCAGACGCCATAACGAATCCTTTCTCTTACTTGATCAGCTGCAGCACGATGGTCAGCAGACCCATGGCCCAGCAGTAATACGCAAACGCGCCGAATTTTCCCTTGTTGGCGATCCGCCGCAGCAGGCCGATGCACAGATATCCGGACACCGCCGCCGTCAGCACGCCCACCAGATACACCGGCACCTGGCCCCAGTCCACGCCTGCGGAAATGGCATCCTTCAGGCTGAGGATATTGGCCCCCAGCACCGCCGGAATGGACAGCAGGAAGGAAAACCGCACCGCGAACTTCCGCTCAAAGCCCACGAAGCACCCGGAGGTGATGGTCATGCCGGACCGTGAGATGCCCGGCACCGTGGCGATGGCCTGGCCAACACCCACGGCCACCGCGTCCAGCAGCGACGCCGTCCGCTCGTTCTTTCTCCCCTTCTTCACCCGGTCGCTGGCGAATAGCAGGAAGCCCGTCACCACCAGTGCCCCGCCGATGAACAGCATGTTGTTGGACAGCCCCAGCACCTTGTCCTTGATGGGCAGCACCGCGAACAGCGGCAGCGTGCCCAGAATGATCAGCAAAATCAGTCTCCGGGCCGGGGGCAGGGGCTTGGGGGTGGACCGGTGGGCCAGGTCCCCGATTCCCCGGAAGAACTCGGCGATCATGTCCTTGATGTCCTGCCAATAGGCCACGAACACCGCCCCCAGGGTGCCCAGATGCAGCAGCACGTCAAAGAATTCCGGCACCTCCGCGTCAATGTGCAGCAGATTCTGCGCGATGGCCAGATGTCCGGAGCTGGAAATGGGCAAAAACTCCGCCACGCCCTGGACCAGGCCCAGCAGGAAGGAAGAAAACACGTTCATAGGTCACATTCTCCTGTCTATTTAGATTACATTTTGTTTATTTCTGTCGAATTATTGCAGCCTGTATTCATTTTGCAGGCACGGATACATTTGTACTATACCACACTCCGCGGAGAATTACCAGTCTAATTTGCGCCCCGGGCCTGGTTCCCGGAAATTTTCTTCCCCCGTTGCCCGGGGCGGGACAACCTGCCGGGCAACGGCACTCCCCTGTCCCGGTACAGATGAAAGGAGTGGATAACCATGCGATTTCCCCGAATCTACGAGGAGGACGGCTGCTGCACGGCGGCGGAGTGCGACCTGTGCGGCGGCGAAATTTACCGGGGCCGGCGATACTACCGCATCAACGGTCAAACGGTGTGTCCGGACTGTCTGGCAGACTATGCCCGGGCGGTGTTCGCGGGCTTTGCCTGCGGAGAGGAGGCGGCGGAATGGTAAGACGGGACGACGTCCCCTGGGCGGAGGTGCAGAAGCTCAACGCCCAGGGCTGGAGCTACCGGCAGCTGGCGGAAAAATTCGGCGTATCCTCCTCGGCCATTGGCCGCCGGGCGGTGCAGGAGTGCTGGCACGGCACCGATGCCCAGCGGGCCAACGCCCGGCTGCGGAATTTGGCCGCCGGCCTTCGCCGCCAGGCAGAGCAGCGGCTGGCCGGTGAGCTGGACACCCGGGAGATCAAGGAGCTGACCGCCGTTCTGCGGGAGCTGATGAACCTTCAGCAGACCCTGGAGGGGCAGCAGCCCGGAGGCAGCCCCCTCCGGGTGGTGCTGGAGGAGGAAACGGAGGATTGGAGCGTATGACGGAGAAAATCCTCACCATCGGCCGCCCCAATCCCCGGCAGCGGGAGTTTCTGGCGTGCGAGAAAAAATATGTGGCCTTCGGCGGGGCCCGGGGCGGCGGCAAAAGCTGGGCCGTCCGCACCAAGGCCAAGCTCCTGGCCCTGCGGTATCCGGGCATCCGGCTGCTGCTGGTGCGCCGGACCTACCAGGAGCTGGAAGCCAATCACATCCGCTTTCTTCGCCGGGAGCTGGCCAATCTGGCGGAGTACCGGGCCACGGCAAGGCAGTTCGCGTTCCCCAACGGCAGCGTGCTGGACTTTGGCTACTGCGCCGCCGACGGCGACATGGACCGCTATCAGGGTGCGGAATACGACGTGATCTTCCTGGACGAGGCCACCCAGCTGAAGGAGGAGTGGATGCGGCAGTTCGCGGCCTGTCTCCGGGGCGTCAACGGATTTCCCAAGCGGCTGTATTACACCTGCAACCCCGGCGGCCCGGGCCACGGCTACATCAAGCGTCTGTTCATCGACCGGCGCTTTCAGGCCGGAGAAAACCCGGAGGACTATGTGTTCATCCCCGCCAAGGTCACGGACAACCGGGCTCTGCTGCGGGCCCAGCCGGACTATCTGCGGCAGCTGCAGGCCCTGCCCCGGCGGCTGCGGGACGCCTGGCTGGACGGCAAATGGGACGTGTTCCAGGGGCAGGTATTCCAGGAGTTCACCAACGATCCGGCCCATTATCAGGACCGGCGGTTCACCCATGTCATCGCCCCCTTTGACATTCCCCGGGAATGGCGGGTGTACCGCAGCTATGACTTCGGCTATGCCAAGCCCTTCTCCTGCGGCTGGTGGGCGGTGGACCACGACGGAGTCATTTATCGGATCCTGGAGCTGTACGGCTGCACCGGGGAGGCGGATGTAGGCGTGCGGTGGACGCCGGAGCGGCAGTTCGCGGAGATCCGCCGGATAGAGGACACCCATCCCTGGCTGAAGGGCCGGGAGATCCAGGGGGTGGCGGACCCGGCCATCTGGGATACCAGCCGGGGGGAGAGCATTTATGAGACGGCTCTGCGGCACCGGGTCTATTTCACCCGGGGCGACAACCGGCGTATCCCCGGATGGATGCAGCTGCACTACCGCATGAGCTTCGATGAACAGGGGTATCCCATGCTGTATGTGTTCTCCGGGTGCCGGGCGTTTATCCGGACGATCCCGGAGCTGCTGTTCGACCAGACGGACGCAGAGGACGTGGACACCCGGCAGGAGGACCATGTGGCCGACGAGAGCCGGTACTTCTGTATGTCCCGGCCGATCCCGCCCCAAAAGCGGGACATGGCGCCTGTTTTGCGGGATGACCCGCTGAACATGCGGACAGATGGGTAAACCGGCATGTCTGACGCAGGAAGGGGCGGACAGAGTCGTCCGCCCCTTCTGGTATTGAAAACGAAAACAAACGCGTCAGCCCCCGGCGGACCATCGGTCCGCCGGGGGCTCAGCGCACCATATTCCTATGGCGCGCTGCCGCAAGTTTTTCCACGCTGTTAAAGCGCGGAAAAACTTATGATTGAAAACGAAAGACACCCCTGATGGGTTTCTTTCGTAACTATCTTCCTTTCCGCCGCATATGCCTTTTCTCTCTCCCTGACAAATGCGTCAGCCCCCGGCGGACCATCGGTCCGCCGGGGGCTGACTCTATGGGGGATGGGGCATCTCAGCGCGTGGGATGGAAGATCATCCCAGGCTGTTTTTCATGCTTAGCGGGTGCGCTTTCTGCGGGGCAGAACCACCACGGCGGCAGCCAGCAGAGCGGCGGAAGCCATCATCACGATCCACAGAGCAGTGTTGCTCTCGTCGCCGGTCTTGACACCGGGCTTGTAGTTGGGATCAGCCGCGCCGCAGACGGTGCACTTGCCGTCCTTATACTGATGGCCGGTGGCCTTGATGACCTCGCCCTTCTTGATGGTCTCGCCGTTGGTCTTGCAGACCACGTCGCCGGTGTAGCCATCCTCGGTGCAGGTAGGCTCCTTGGCGCCAACGATCTCGGTATCGTGGCCGGTGGCGGGGATGACCTCGCCCTTCTTCACAATCTCGCCGCAGATGGTGCAGACTTCATCGCCGGTGTAGCCATCCTCGGTGCAGGTGGCAGCCTTGGCGCCAACCAGCTTGATCTTGTGACCCAGAGCGGGGATGACCTCGCCCTTCTTCACGGTGACGCCGCAGGTCTTGCAGACCTCATCGCCGGTGTAGCCATCCTCGGTGCAGGTAGGCTTCTTGGCACCAACGATCTCGGTGTCGTGGCCGGTGGCGGGGATGACCTCGCCCTTGGTGATGACCTTGCCGCAGGCCTTGCAGACCACGTCGCCGGTGTAGCCATCCTCGGTGCAGGTGGCGGCCTTGGCGTTCACGGTCTCGGTCTCGGTGTGCAGGTCAGCAGCCAGAGTCTCGGCGTTGTTCACGGTCTGATCGTTGCGCTGGGTCTCGGTAACGGTGACGTTGATCTTGTCCAGAGCGGTGGGATCATTGACGGTAAAGGTCAGGGTGGCCACGGTGGAACCGGCGGTCACGCCGTTCAGATCCACATAGCCCAGGGTGACCTTGCCGGAAGCATCCTTGTAGGAGCTGTACTGGGTGTTGAAGGAGACGTTGGTCAGGGTCAGGTTGGCGGCATCGTAATCCACGTTGAACAGGCCGTTGGTGGCGGCATCCTTGGCGATGACATCCACGGTGACGGTCTTTTCATCGGCGGAGACGGTGACCTTGGAGGTGCTGGCGTTCTCAGCAGCGTCGCCCATGGGCAGGTTCACCACGTTGGCCGTGGGGGCGGCGGTGTTCAGGGAGCCCTTGGCAGCCTGGGTCTCGGCGCCGTTGTAGCGCTGGATCTGAGCGGAGGTCATCTCCACAGCCTGAGCGGTGTGGACGGTGGTCTTGCTCATGGCAGCGTTCAGGGCCTCGGTGGTGTCCTCATTGGCGTGGTACATGGAGCTCACCAGGGTGGCAGGCCACACACCGTCGCCGAAGGAAGCAACCTGGGCAGCTTCCCACTTACCAGTGTCCTCATTCAGGAGGATGCGGTAGACATTGCTGGTGTTGCCATCGCAGGTGGACAGGTACAGAACCAGTTCCTGGCCCTCGACGGTGGCGTACAGGGAATCGTACAGGTCGCCGTCATCGGTGGGGTTGGCAACGTAGCCAACGTTAGCCAGGTTGGACTCAAGGATGCCGAAGGAGGCGCTCCAGCTGTCCTCGCCGGTCTCCTCATCCACCGAGGGATAAACATTCATGGTCCAGATGTTGCCGGCGTCATCCAGCGCCAGGAACAGCTCGGTGTCGGTATCCTTCACGCCGTCCTTATCGGTGTCGATCTTGTTGGCACCCAGAGAGGTAACGGCGGTGAAGTAGGAAGCGTCGCCATAGAGCCGCAGATACAGTCCGAGGCTGAAGGCGGACAGATCCAGGTTATCCACCGGCTTGGGAGCCAGGAAGTAGGTGTTGTACACGCTGGCCAGCATGGGCTTGGCCTCGGTGGAGTAAACCAGGCTGTACTCCATATCCCACATGGGGATTTCGCCCTCGAAGCCGGGATAGGTAGCCAGGGTCTTACCGGTATCCAGGTCCATCTTGTTGATGTTGAAGCTGCCATCCTGCAGATAGACGTCGCCGGTGCGGGTGTCGAAGGTGGAGGCAGACACGCTCTTGGTGGTTTCGAAGTTCACCAGCTTCTTCCAGGTGGCATCATGCTCCAGATCCCAGGTGAAGAACTGGGCATCGCCGTTGGTATCCATCAGAGCGCCCACCAGGGTGGTATCCACGGTCTTGACGGTGACGGTGCAGGAGGCGGTGGCGGTGGGATCCTTGATGGAGGCCGCCGTGATGGTGGCAGTACCCTTGTTGACGCCGGTGACGATGCCGCGGGCGTTGACGGTGGCGACAGTCTCATCGGAGGACTTCCAGGTCACGCCATCGGGATGCACGCCGAAGGGGCTGACCTCAGCGTTCAGAGCAGCGGTGCCGCCCTTGTACATCTCGACGGACTGCTTATCCAGAGTCACGGACACGGGGCCGCTGAGCTCTTCCTTGTTGAGGTTGATCTTGTAGGTGGCCTTGTTGTCGGCGTAGTCGCAGACCTGAATGTACAGGTGATCCACGCCCTCGGCCTTCTTCAGATCCAGGGAGATGTCGGTGGCAGCGCCCAGAGCGGCACCCTCGGGGGAGCCGGCGGCGCGGGCCAGAACGGACATCTCGTCATAGTCGATGAGGAAGGCGGCCGACACATAGCGGTCATCCTGAGCGGTCAGGACCAGGCTGCGGGCGCCGGTCTCAGCATCCTCGCGGAAGTACACGTTGGACAGGACGGGATCGGTCCGGTCGATGAAAGCGGTGTAGCTCCGGCTGGCGCCGTCGCCCAGGGCATCCCAGTTGGTGACGTGGGTGCCGTCGGCATTGTAGGTCACATAGTACTCGGGAGCCTCGGTGACCTTGACGGTGATCTTTTCGCCGTTAGCGGCAGCGGTGGGGGCAGTGTTGATACCGATGTTGCCCTGAGCATTGCGCCAGGCAGCGCCGTTGGAGTAATAGTAAGCGGAGGCAGTGGGAGAACCGGACGCCTTATCGTAGTAGACATTGCCGTTCTCGCCGATGATGGTCACCCGGGCATCCGCGGCGTTGCGGATCAGGGAGAAGTTAGCACGGACAAAGACGGTGGTGTCGGGGTTGATGGAGGCGCGGTTGGGATCATAGGTCTCTTCCATGTAAGGATTGCCGCCGAAGTAGTACACGAAGGGATCGCCAGCGTACTGGACGGTCACGCCCTGATACTTTTTGGCGCTCTGGCTGGCCGCGTACATGTAGGGCACACGGGACTCGCTGTGGGCCTCTTGATACTCCAGATAGCTGCCGATATCGAACATGGAGGGATCGGTCCAGCTGCCGTAGTAGCCCAGAACGGGGATGGAGTGGCTGTCGCCCATGACGCCCTCGTTGGAGGCCAGCTCATTGGCGTACACATAACCCTCGACATAGGTGCCGGTGTTGTCGCTGGCCTTGTCATACTTGTCCAGGCCCAGGACCTTGGCATTGACTTCCACATGGACGCTGCCATTTGCAGGGATCTCCACAGTGCACTTGCTCAGCTGCTTGAAGAACAGGTAAGCATCGTAGGTGTCGATGCTGCCGTCGTTGTCGAAGTCGGCGTTGTCCTTATTGGAGATGGAATCCAGGACGCCGGTGACATAGTCCAGGAGCGCCTGGCCGTCAGCCTTGGTGACCTTGCCGTCGCCATTGAAGTCGCAGTTGGCAAGACCCTCGGGAGCGGTCATCTCCACCACCTGGCCGTCCACGGTCCAGGTGACGTTGGAGGACAGCAAAGCGGTGTAGGTATCCTCGAAGTTCACCTCGGAGCCGTCGTCGAACTGATTGGTGAAGACATCCTGGGTGAAGAAGTCGGCGCTGAGGTTGAAGGAGGTCGCGATATCCTTCAGGTTGTTGATGGTGAAGCCGAAGCTGTACTCACCGGTGCGCTGGGGATCGTCGCCCAGCTCCACCTTGACCTTACCGTCGGCAGCGCCGGCGTTGGTGCCCTTATCCATCAGGATATAGGTGCCGGCGGAAACGGCAGCGCCCACATTGGCAAGGCCGGCACCCTGCTGCATAACGGAATAGTAGCCATACTTGCCCTCGCCGTAATCCTGATACATGGGGACAGCGGTGGACATCAGCAGGGACTGAGCCAGAGCGCGGGCGGTGAGGCCGGTCTTCTCCGTCAGCTTGTTGGCGCGGATGTACTGGGCCACCACAGCGGCCATACCGGCAACCTGGGGAGAGGCCATGGAGGTACCGGACATATTCTGGTAGCCGCCGCCATTCTGCAGGGAGTAGATATTGCCGCCAGGAGCGGTGATCTCGGGCTTCAGCTCCAGGGAGCCGGGAACGCCCCAGGAGGAGAAGTCGCTCATGGTGTAATAGTCGGCGGTCTGAACGTTCACGCCGGGCTTGGCGCCCACGGTGAGCTTGCCCACATAGTAGGTCACGCCGTTGGCTTCCTTCTTCTCGGCATTGGCCTTGATGATCTGGCCGTCAGCCAGAGTCAGGGAGACGTAAGGAGCAGTGCCGGTGTAGCCGTCGGTGGACATATTGATGGTGCCCGCCGCGTTGTTGACCACGACGGTGCCGATGGCACCGGCGGCAACGGCGTTGTTGCCCTTGGCGGTGAAGTTGATTTCACCGCGGTTGCACATGGCAATGGCGCCCTTGAGCTCATCGCCCGCAGCGGCGAAGTCCTCGGGATTGCCGACGGCATCCACATAGACGAAGCGCTGCTCACCGGCCAGAGCGGTCATGGGCTGGATGGGAGCCTCGGAGGTGTCGTTGTAGAACATCTTGGTGCCGGCGAACTCAATATAGTTGCCGGTGGAGCCCACGTTATCCACGGAGGCGATGCCCAGAGAGTTGGTGTAGGAGCCGGGGCTGCCGTTGGTGGCCCAGCTGACGCTCTCGGCGTAGGGATAGGCATAGGGGGTGTTCTCGAACCAGTGGCCGGAGTTACCGGCGGACATGGCAACGACCATACCGCTGTTGACAACAGCCTCCAGGATGGCCTGGTACTTGGCGTCGGACTGGCGGGAATAGCCGGGGTTGCCGCTGCCCAGAGACAGGTTGGCGGAATCGCAGCCCAGGATCATGGCGTCCTCGATGGCTGCCATGTAGTCGGAGTCGTAAGCGCCGCCGCCCTTACCGAAGACCTTCATGGTGTACACCTGGGCATCAGGGGCAACACCCTGGGTCAGAGCGGTATCCAGAGCGGGAGCGAAGGAACCGTCGGCCTGCTCAATGTAGCGGTTGCCGGCGGCAATACCGGTGACGTGGGAGCCATGGTCACCCTGCTTGTCGTTGTCGTGGGTGACGTCCAGATCGGCGTCAATGTAGTTGAAGCCGAAGGGGATCTTGGCGCTGACATACAGGTCGGAGGCCTTCAGGTCGCCGTTCTTCTTGAGGGCGTTGAGCTTCTCCAGCTTGTCAGCGTAATCCGCAGCGGTGACGGGGTTGATGCCCAGGCCCTTGACAGCGTAGCTGTAGGCAGCGCCGTTGAGGGAGGGGTGATCGGTGTCAGCGCCGGTATCAATGATGGCCACCTTGGAGCCTGCGCCGGTGTAACCGTCAGCCCAGGCAACGCTGGAGCCGATCATGGAAGAGGAGGTAGCCATGTTGGGGTCGGTGGTCTCCGACTCCTTGACCACGCAAGGCTCATACCACGTCTCGATCAGGACGGAATCAACACCCTTGATCTTCTCGATCTTCTCGATCTGGCCATACTGAACGTTGGCGGAGATGATGTTGGTGGCCAGGGTCAGATTCCAAACCACATCCAGAGACTGGCCGTCCAGGGCCTTCTTGGAGATGGTCTTGGCCATCTTATCCTGCTTGGATTCCAGCTTGTCGCGATACTTCATCGCCTTTTTGCTGCCAGAGGCGATGTCGGACGCGGAAAAGCCCTTGTCCAAGGTGGAGGGGTCGCTCAGCACGATGGAGACGCGGACCACGTCCGTGTCGGCATACTGCTGCTGGGCTTCTTCCTCGTATTAAGTGTTACCGTGCTAAATCGTTAAAAACAGCGCAGTTCATCGTTCATGTTGCTTTTGCGTCACCATTCATCGTTCAATTCGACACAGTGTCTATTGCTGTCGGCAGAATTTTGCGCAACAATAATTTATTTGCATGTTTTAGCGAGTCCGGATTGTGAACTATTTTTGTACAAAATGCCGGAAGCCCGGGGACCCCTGAAGGGGTTCCCGGGCTTCCGGTGATGCCGTCTCTCTGTCAGAGACAGGCGTTTATTCAGCGGGTGTGCTTTCTGCGGGGCAGGACCACCACAGCGGCAGCCAGCAGAGCGGAGACGGTCAGCAGCATGACCCACAGGGTCACGGAGCTGGCATCACCGGTCTTGACGCCGGGCTGAGCAGGCTGATAGTTGGGATCCTTTTCGCCGCAGTCGGTGCACTTGCCATCCTTGTAGTGATGGCCGGTGGCCTTGACGACTTCGCCCTTGGTGACGGTTTCACCGCAGGTCTTGCAGACCTCATCGCCGGTGTAGCCGTCCTCGGTGCAGGTGGCGGCCTTAGCGCCCACCAGCTGGGTCTTGTGGCCCAGAGCGGGGATGACCTCGCCCTTCTTGACGGTCTCGCCGCACACGGTGCAGACCTCGTCGCCGGTGTAGCCATCTTCCGTGCAGGTGGCGGCCTTAGCGCCCACCAGCTGGGTCTTGTGGCCCAGAGCGGGAATAACCTCGCCCTTCTTCACGATCTCCTGGCACACGGTGCAGACCTCGTCGCCGGTGTAGCCGTCCTCGGTGCAGGTAGCATCCTTGGCACCCACCAGATGGGTGTCGTGACCGGTGGCGGGGATGACCTCGCCCTTCTTCACGGTGACGCCGCAGGTCTTGCAGACCTCATCGCCGGTGTAGCCGTCCTGGGTGCAGGTAGCATCCTTGGCACCCACCAGCTGGGTGTCGTGGCCGGTGGCGGGGATGACCTCGCCCTTCTTCACGGTGACGCCGCAGGTCTTGCAGA
>ERZ827512.794-NODE-794-length-37034-cov-3.655886_pt1 | contig 37034 bp, 30 predicted proteins | sample MGYA00519916_ERZ827512 | MGnify/ENA primary metagenome ERZ827512 (study PRJEB31778, sample SAMEA3449335) | human gut metagenome | biome: human gut; feature: human-associated habitat; material: faeces | place: United Kingdom | collected 2010/2012 ... | reverse complement strand
TCCACAGGCACCGTCTATATCTCTGCCCATTTCCCTTCTAATAGTAACATTTATTGCATTTTTTTCAAGTTCTATTTTGAATTTCTCTGTTGCCGTATGATCCGGCTGCTTATAATTCCGCTCTTTGATCGGGTTGACCGGTATCAGATTCACATGACAGTTCATTCCATGGATCAGTCTGCTGAGTTCCTCTGCATCCTCTTTTGTATCATTGACTCCTGCCACTAAGCTGTACTCAAAGGTCACTCTCCTGCCTGTCTTTGAAAAATAATATTTGCAGGCATCGATCACTTCTTCGATGTCATACTTATTTGCGATCGGCATCAGTTCCTGCCTCTTTTTCTGGTTTGAAGCATGCAGGGAAAGTGCTAATGTCATCTGTAATTTTTCTTCGGCAAGTTCCTTAATCTTCGGTACAATGCCACAGGTGGATACCGTCAGATTCCTCTGGCTGATGTTTAAGCCGTTTTCATCGGTCAGCATGGTAATAAAACGCAGCAGGTTTTCGTAGTTGTCTAACGGTTCTCCCGTTCCCATCACAACCACATTGGAAATCCGCTCTCCGATGTCTTCTCCTACGCGGTAAATCTGCTCTAACATCTCTGCCGGAGTCAGTCCTCTGACTAATCCGTCTAAGGTAGACGCACAGAAACGGCAGCCCATACGGCAGCCTGCCTGTGAGGAGATGCAGACGGAATTACCGTGTTTATAGCGCATCAGCACGCTCTCTATCATATTTCCATCCGGCAGACGAAACAGATATTTTTTGGTTCCATCCAGTTTCGATGTCTGAATGGTCACCGGCTCTAAGACCGTCAGTTCTGCCTGCTCTTTTAACTTTTCCCGAAGTGCCTTTGATAAATTCGTCATCTCATCCCAGCTGCTCACATGGCGGACATGCATCCACTGATAGATCTGCGACGCCCGGAACGGCTTTTCTCCAATGGATGTCATAAACGCTTTCAATTCTGCTAAATCCATGGATTTGATGTCTGTTTTTCTATGATTTTCACTCTGTATCTCACTCATGTTTCTTTCCTTTTTTCATCCTTGCAACAAAGAATCCGTCATTTCCTTCTTCTCCCGGAAAAATCTGCTTTTGCAGTTCTACTTCCAGTTCCGGGTACTGCTCTGACAGCCACCTGACATTTTCCTCATTTTCCGCTTTATGGATCGTACAGGTACTGTAAAGAAGTGTTCCGCCTGGTTTGACATAACGCACTGCATTTTTTAGGATTTCCCTTTGCAGTGCCACAAGCTCTGCCTCTTTTTCTACGGTCATCTTATATTTGATATCTTTTTTTCTGCCTATCACACCAAGTCCCGAACACGGCAGATCTGCGATCACGATATCTGCTTTTTCTTCCCATGCCGCATCAAAAAACCTGGCATCCGCACACTCTGCCTGCATATTAGACACCTGACACCGCCTGATATTTTCTTCGATCAAAAAAACTTTCTGTGGTGTCAGATCCCTTGCGATGACTTTTCCCGTTCCATGCATCTTTTGTGCCACATAAATACTCTTTCCGCCCGGTGCAGCGCAGAGATCTAAGACCACATCCTGCTCTTTTGCTCCTGCTTCCTTTGCCGCTGTCATGGAACTGATGTCCTGTACATAAAAAAGTCCTTCCTGAAAGCTCTTTAGCTTATTCAGATAATCATACCCGGACAGGAACAAGGCATCCTCCATCTGCACAGACTCCGATACCTCTACTCCCTCGCTTTGCAGCCGCTCCATCAGTTCTTTTTTCGTGATGCGTTCAGTATTGATCCGCACCGTGGTCGGCTGCTCTGTCAAAAATGCTGCCGCCATCTGCTCGGTACGCTCCATTCCATATTCATCCTTCCACTGACGGACTAACCACTCCGGAAGGGAGTAGATAACGGAAAGATACGCGACTGGTTCTTTTTCTTTCTCCGGATAGGTGATGTTCTCTTTGTTTCTTGCGATATTTCTAAGCACTCCGTTGACAAAACCTTTTAATGTATGGAACCCACGTTTTTTTGCCAACTTCACTGCCTCATTGCAGGCAGCAGAATCCGGCACTCCATCTAAAAAGCAGATCTGATAGACCGCACTCCTTAGGATGCAGCGGATGACCGGTTTCATTTTATGTACTTTTGTATTGGAAAATGTATTGATGATATAATCTATCCGAATCTGGTATTCTAACGTTCCCTCTACTATTTTTGTAAGGAAGGCACGTTCTCTTTTTTCTAAATACCGGTATTTGTCCAATGTGTTTTTTAACGCAATATGACTGTACTCGCCATCCCTTGTTACTGCTAAAAGGATGTCGAGTACAATCTCTCTCGTGTCTGTCTTATCAGTCACGGTCATTTCCTCCAAATAAGATGATCAGACGAAGTAGCTGCAGGATCGCTGCTGCCGCACTCGCCACATAGGTCAGTGCCGCTGCTCTTAATACCCGTCTTGTATACTTCAATTCATCATCCTGAAGCATATTTGTGGTTCCTAAGATATGCAATGCACGGTTAGACGCATTGAACTCTACCGGAAGTGTCACTAACTGAAACAGTACTGCTAAAGAGAAGAAAATGATTCCAAGCTGGATCAGAAAACTTCCGGTACTGCTGTTAAAGAACAGTCCGATAATGATCAACGGCCATGCCATAGTGGAGCCAAAGTTTGCCACCGGTACTAAGTTTCCACGCAATGTCAGTGGAAAATATCCGGTCTGATGCTGGATCGCATGACCACATTCATGTGCTGCCACACCGATCGCTGCTACAGAAGTGCTTCTATAGACACTGTCGGAAAGGTTTAACACCTTGGTCTTTGGATTGTAATGGTCTGTCAGGTTTCCTGAAATATGTCCGACCTGCACATCATAGATGCCGGCATCGTGTAAGATCCGCTCCGCCGCCTGTGCTCCGGTCAGTCCTGACATACTGCGGTATTTTGAATATTTTGCATAAGTGGTTTTGACTCTTGCAGATGCGATCAGACAAATGATCGCTCCGATCACTACAAGAATGTAAGTTGGGTCCCACCAGTAGTACATATGAATTCCTCCTGTTTTTAATATTTTCTAAGCATTTGTGCCAAGCACAGTTCCTTCTTCGAGCGAAACACCACATAAGAATGCCTCCGCCGTCATCCGTTTTTTTCCTTCTAACTGTATCTCGGTCGGAACTAAAATACCGTCTTTGGTCTGGATTCCAAAGCTGTGCTTTGTAACGTTTACGATCGTGCCTGCCTTTGACGGATCACCGCCTTCTTTTACTGTCGCACCCCAGATCTTTAAGGTTTTTCCCTGATATTCGGTATAAGTTCCCGGCCAAGGATTCAGTCCACGGATCAGACGTTCTAATTCCACGGCACTCTTTGTAAAATCCATCTCACCGAAAGATTTTTTGATCATGCCTACCTGTGTTGCTTTTTCGTGATCCTGCGGTGTAAATTCTGCCGTTCCATCTTCAAGTGCCTGTAAAGTCTGAACTGCTAACTTTGCTCCAACCTCGGCTAAACGGTCGAACAGGCTTCCTCCGGTTTCGTCTGGTGCAAGTGTCACCTCTTCTTTTAAGATCATATCTCCTGTATCGAGTCCCTCATCCATACGCATCGTGGTCACGCCACTGACTTTTTCTCCATTGATGACTGCCCACTGGATCGGTGCTGCTCCACGGTATTTTGGAAGCAGGGATGCATGAACATTCACACAGCAGTATTTTGGCATTTCTAAAATCTCTTTTGGCAGGATCTGTCCAAATGCCACAACGACGATACAGTCCGGCTGATATTTTTTCAAATATTCGATGCTTTCTGCTTCTCTCAAACGTTTGGGCTGGAATACCTCTATATTATGTGCAAGAGCGGCCTCTTTTACCGGCGGATATTGCAGTTTTTTACTTCTTCCACGCGGTTTATCCGGCTGTGTGACCACCAGAGCTACCTCATGTCCTGCCTCGATCAGCGCTTCTAATGTCCCCACCGCAAAATCCGGTGTTCCCATAAAAATCAATCTCATGTCTATTCCTCTTCTTCCTCATAACGCACATCAAACAGATCACCTTCTACCAGCTCTGTATACAGATGTCCGTCTAAGTGGTCTATCTCATGGCAGAATGCTCTTGCAAGAAGCTCTGTACCTTCTAATTCACGCTCTACCATATTTTCATCCAATGCCCGCACTTTGACATAATTTGGTCTGGTGACTACTCCTGCTTTTCCAGGAAGGCTTAAGCATCCCTCATCTCCGGTCTGGCTGCCCTCTGTCTCTAATATCTCCGGATTGATCAATACGATCGGTCCGTCTCCTACATCAATGACTACGATACGCTTTAAGATGCCGACCTGGCATGCCGCAAGTCCTACGCCGTTTGCATGATCCATCGTTTCTATCATGTCCTCGATCAGCGTTGCTATTCTCGGAGTCATCTCCGTTACCTCTCTGCATCGTTTATTTAATACTTCATCTCCCTGAATGCGAATGGTTCTAAGTGCCATAATGTTCCTCTCTTTCTCCTGTCTAAAACCCGTGTACCGGATTGAAATCAAACTGTATGCCAATCCCGTTCCCAAACGGTTCTTTTTCTAAATATTGTTCTAAGCTGTCCTTTATCTCCACTAATGTATCATAATTTCCGCATTTTAGATAGAGGATCTTGCGATAAATATCATTGATCTTTGCAACTGCCGGCTCTGTCGGTCCAATGACTGCCACGGTCTTTAGTTGCATCTGTGCGATCTTTTTTTCTATCTGCTCTGCCGCTTTTGTAGCGATTTCTTCCTCTCTCGAAGAAATCAGTATGACTAAAAGATTCCAGACCGGCGGATAATTCAAAAGGTCACGATAACGGATCTCCTGTTCATAGAACATCCGGTAATCCTGTTCTTTTGCCGCCTCGATACTGTAGTGTTCCGGTGTATAAGTCTGGATGACCACCTCGCCCGGTTCACTTCCCCTGCCTGCTCTTCCTGCCGCCTGCGTTAAAAGCTGGAATGTACGCTCTGCGGAATGATAGTCATGGATATAGAGTGACATATCTGCCGCTAGGACTCCTACTAAGGTCACATTTGGAAAATCATGTCCTTTTACGATCATCTGAGTCCCGATCAGGATATCTGCCTCCCTGTTTGAAAATGCAGATAAGATCTTCTCATATCCGTCTTTTGTCCGTGTCGTATCCATATCCATGCGGATCGTTCTCGCCTTGGGAAAACGTTTTTTTACGATCTCTTCGATCTTTTGTGTTCCCGCTTTAAAACCACCGATATATTTAGAACCACATGCCGGACAGACCTTTGGCTGTTCTGTTTCATAGCCGCAGTAATGGCAGATGAGTCTGCCGCCCTGATGCTGGCTTAACGAAACATCACAATGCGGGCATTTGATAACATTTCCACAGGCACGGCAGGACACAAATCCCGCTAAGCCCCTGCGGTTTAAAAAAAGCATCATCTGTTCGCCTTTATGCAGCCTTTCTTCCATCAATTTCTGCAGTTTTACACTTAGGATCGAACGGTTACCCTGCTTTAATTCATCCCTTAAGTCGATGACATGACATACGGGAAGTGGGCGGTTCTGTACCCGCTCGGTCAGTTCTAACAGTGTGTACTCGCCTTTTTTTGCCTTATAATAACTCTCTAAGGATGGCGTTGCGGAACCTAATACTAACGTTGCACCGCACAACTCTGCCCGCTTTGCCGCTACTTCTCTGGCATGATACCTTGGAACGGTCTCACTTTTATAAGAAGTCTCATGTTCCTCATCTATTATCATAATGCCTAAATTTGAAAACGGTGTGAACAATGCCGAACGCGGACCGATCATGACATCAATTTCTCCATTTTTTGCCCGCTGATACTGGTCAAAACGCTCCCCTAAAGAAAGTCTTGAATTCAGGATCGAGACCCGCTCGCCAAAACGGTTATAAAACCGCATGACTGTCTGATAAGTTAAGGCAATCTCCGGGATCAGAACGATGGCCTGTTTTCCCTGCGCCACCGTTCTTGCGATCAGTTCCATATAGACTTCCGTCTTACCGCTTCCCGTAACACCATGCAAAAGGTAGGTCTTTGGCTGATGGTTTTTCATCTGTTCCCAGACAGTGTCCACTACGTTTTGCTGGGCAGCATTTAAGACTGTAACATTTCCGCTCTTTTTTAAATGCGCCACCGGATTCCGGTAATCCCTCTTAGAAATGGTCTTTACGATCCCCTGTTCTTCTAAGGCATGGATGACTGCGGTAGAAACTCCGAGCTTTTTCGTAATGATCTCTTTTGGCAGCTCGCCCTGCTCGATCAGGGCTTCTAATAACCGTTCCCTTGCCACACTGTTCTTACGGTTTTTTTCTAAAAAAAGAGTCCTTGCCGCCTGCGGTTCTAACGCTAAGGCGATCGTCTGCTTTTGTTTTTCATTCTCTTTCCGCTTGATTGGAAGCACGGTTTTGAGTGCCTGGTTCATGGTCCCGCCATAGTTTTTGCGGATCCATGCCGCTAAAGAGATCAGCTCTGCCTCGATCGGAATCCCATCCGTCTTAATATTAAATATAGGTTTAATTTTCGCAACTTCAAAGGAAGGTTTGGTGGTCAGATTCACCACATATCCCGTGATCCTTCTGCTTCCTTTTCCAAACGGCACTTCGATGGGCATTCCGATCCCAATGTCCTGTTCTAATTCTTCCGGCACCAGATACTGAAACGTTCTATCTAATTTTTCTAATGAGATATCAATGATAATATCTGCATATAATGCCATCTTTTATTCTCCATGTAATTCTTTTAAGACTTCTGCGATCAGAACTCTTTCGTCCATCGGATGTTTCACGCCTTTGATCTCCTGATAGTCCTCATGCCCTTTTCCTGCAAGGACTATGACATCTCCCGGTTTTCCATGCTCAATGGCATAGCGGATGGCTTCTTTTCTGTCGATGATCTCAATGTATTTTCCATCGGTTTTCTCAATTCCTGTTTTAATATCATCGATGATCGCCTGTGGTTCCTCAAATCGTGGGTTATCTGATGTGATAATCGTAAAGTCTGCAAGTCTTCCCGATACCTCACCCATCTCGTAGCGACGCAGTTTGGAACGGTTGCCGCCGCATCCAAAGACACAGACTAAACGCTCCGGTCCGTATTCTTTTAAGGTACTTAACAGGCTCTCAAGGCTCATCGCATTATGTGCATAGTCGATCATCAATGTAAATTCATCGGAAACTTTTACCATTTCGATCCTGCCACGCGTCTTTGCCTCTTTAAGCGCCTTTTTCATATCCTCCACGGAAACATTGAAGTGATGGCAGATCGCAATGGCTGTCAGGGAATTGTATACACTGAATTTTCCCGGAACATCTATCTCTACGTCAAAATTTAAAAGCCCCTCTACGGTATAGGCAACCCCTAAATATCCCGGACGTTTTACTAATTTTGTATTGACCGCATGGATATCCGCATCTTTGGAAAATCCAAAGGTTTCCACTTCGCAGGTGTGTCCTTTTAATATCTCCTCCACATGGGCATCATCTTTATTGACGATTCCTAAACGACACTGGCGGAACAGCATGGACTTGCAGGCAAGATACTCTTCAAAGGATGCATGCTCGTTTGGTCCGATATGATCCGGTTCAATATTCGTGAATATTCCGATTTCAAATACAAATCCTGCCGTACGATGCATCATCAGTCCCTGAGAGGATACCTCCATGACACAGCAGTCACAGCCTGTTTCCACCATTTTATGGAAATACTCCTGTATAATATAGGACTCCGGTGTCGTATTGCTTGCCGGAATGACTTCATCCCCGATAATTGCCTCGATCGTACCGATCAGACCGACTTTATAGCCTGCACTCTCTAAAATGGATTTTACCATATAGGTCGTGGTCGTCTTTCCTTTGGTTCCGGTTACACCGATGACACGCATTTTCTCCGCCGGATGGTCAAAATATGCTGCTGATAAAAGTGCTAAGGCATAGCGGGTATCTTCGACTTTGATAACCGTTACCCCTTCTGGTGCTTCTACATCCTCCTGCACCACGATCGCAGCGGCTCCTTTTTGTGCCACTTCCCCAACAAACTTGTGTCCGTCCACTGCCGTACCTTTGATGCAGACAAACAGATCGTCTTTCCCTGCTTTTCTCGAATCATAAATCAAATGTGAAATCTCAATGTCAGGGTTCCCCTGCACACATTGATAATCTAATCTTTCTAATAATTTTTTCAGAGCTGGCATAAGCATTCCTCTTTTCCTTTTTTATCTTTTCTAATAATAACGGACTTTGCATCTCAAGTCAATTTCACGCATAAACTTTCCACAATGGAACATACTGTTTTTATGAAGAAAAATTTTTTGATCTGTGGGCTGACGGGATGGTGTATGGAGATCATCTTCACCTCGTTTCACGCCTTTTTTAATAAGGATTTTCGCCTCAAAGGGCAGACCTCTATCTGGATGTTTCCGATTTACGGACTCGCTGCACTGATCCATCCGATGCATCATCAGATGGAGGACAAGCCTGTCCTCTACCGCGGCAGCGTCTATACCCTTGGTATTTTCACCTGCGAATATATCAGTGGTTCCCTTTTAAAAAAACATCATATGTGTCCCTGGGACTATAGCAATGCCAAAGCAAATGTCGATAGTGTCATCCGCTTAGACTACGCACCGTTTTGGTTAGCGGCAGGATTGATCTTTGAAAAAATCTTAAGTATTTCGGATTCTGAATCTTGAAAATTTCGGACAACTATTATATGATAGTAAAAATCACTTAAGGAGGAACACTATGCGACATTTAATGAGTCCGTTGGATTTTTCCGTTGAAGAGTTGGATGAGCTTTTAAATCTTGCCAATGACATCGAAAAAGATCCCAAAAAATATGCACATGCATGCGATGGAAAAAAGCTTGCCACCTGTTTTTATGAACCGAGCACCAGAACCCGTCTTTCTTTTGAAGCTGCCATGTTAAATCTTGGAGGCAGTGTTCTTGGTTTTTCCAGTGCCGATTCGAGTTCAGCAGCAAAAGGCGAAAGCGTTTCCGATACGATCCGTATTATTTCCTGTTACGCAGACATCTGTGCGATGCGTCATCCAAAAGAAGGAGCCCCTCTTGTTGCTTCTCTTCATTCCAATATTCCAGTTATCAATGCCGGAGACGGCGGTCATCAACATCCTACACAAACTCTTACCGATTTATTAACCATTCACAGTTTAAAAGGCAGATTAGACAATCTGACGATCGGTTTGTGCGGCGATTTAAAGTTCGGACGTACCGTTCACTCTCTGATCAATGCCCTGATCCGTTATCCGGGCATCCGTTTTGTATTGATCTCCCCGGAGGAATTAAAAGTACCAAGTTATATCCGCGAAGAGGTCTTAAACCGCAATCATATCCCATATGAAGAGGTCATCCGCTTAGAAGATGCCATGGACAAACTGGACATTCTCTATATGACACGCGTACAAAAGGAACGTTTCTTCAATGAAGAGGACTATGTGCGCATGAAGGATTTTTACATTTTAGATAAGAAAAAAATGGAGTTGGCTCCAAAGGATATGTTAGTACTCCATCCGCTTCCTCGTGTCAATGAAATTTCCGTTGAGGTAGACGATGATCCGCGTGCTGTTTACTTCAAACAGGCACAGTATGGTGTCTATGTACGAATGGCACTGATCCTGACTCTGCTTGGAATTCAGGTATAAATGACAGTTGAAAACACGACAAACAGGAGGACAACTATATGTTAAATATCAGTGGAATCAGCGAAGGTTTTGTGCTTGATCATATTCAGGCAGGCATGAGTCTGAAAATCTATCACGACCTTGGATTGGATAAATTAGACTGCACCGTTGCGATCATCAAAAACGCCAGAAGCAGTAAAATGGGTAAAAAAGACATTATCAAGGTGGAATGCAGCATTGATGCTCTCGACCTTGACATCTTAGGATTTATTGACCACAACATTACCGTCAACATCATCAAAGGTGATACGATCGTTGAAAAACGAAAACTCCACCTTCCAAAACAGGTTAAGAATGTCATCCGCTGCAAAAATCCAAGATGCATTACTTCGATCGAACAGGAACTTGACCAGATTTTTATTTTAACGGACAAAGAACATGCCGTTTACCGTTGCAAATATTGTGAGGAAAAATTCCGCTCATTAAAATAATTTTCGATTTATTTCTATACAGGTTCAAACAGCCCGCAGATTCATGATGATGTCATACTTTGTCATGATCCTGCGGGCTGTTTTTCACTCTATAGGAAATATCGTGTTACGTTAAATTTATTGGTTCTTTTTATACTTTTTCATACTGACCCAGACTGCTGCTGCTAACTCAAGCAGACAGGAAATCACCATAGCAGAAGTTCCCCTGTGCAATCCAAACATCATAAAGATGTCATTTTTATAACCCAGTCCCAACAAAAGCTGAAGGATCACCAAAAAGGTTGTTACGATCCACATGCCGCCTATGATGAAATGATAATATGGTGTGCCGTCCGTAACATAGTTCACGAAATATTGCACCCCTTTTTTTATTGTTTCATTTTTCTGTGCAAATCGGAATATTCCTCCAATTACGACAGTCATCACTCCGATTCCGATCAGATATGCCGCATGTAATAAAAACGAAAGCCATCCAAAATATTCATTCATCATGCCGAACACTCCTGCTGCCAATATCAGTACAACCGGAATCCCACCAATCCCAATCCGTATATTTTCCAATCTGTTTACCGGATTTTCTTCTTTTAGAATCAACGTTTTCAGTGGTTTGATATCTTTTGGTTTTTCTAAGAAATATTTTTTTCGCAAAAATATCATAACCAGTGCCACAATATGTAACAGGATAGAAACCATCAAAAATGCCACACCATATGCTGCCCGGTTCTCTTTGCTGCCGATCAGAAACGGAGTCAGGGTTGTTGGTCCGCCAAGCATGGTGCCGGAAGCCACTGTCTCTACAATGACACTGATCACAGTCATCAACACAAAGAACAGGACTGCTAATCCACACCAAAAGTTCAAACAGCCTTTTCCTGCTTTTTTCAAAACTTCATAATACTTCGCATCTGTCTTTTCTACATATCCGGATGCAAAATCTGCCGCTTTCTCGGCATTTCCATCAAAAAACAGATAAACAGCAATTTCACCGATATAAAGCAGTCCAACCAGTCCCAAATACGGATTCACAAGTGTGCATAAAAATGCAAGTAATAACGGTATAATCCAGTACATCTTCATCTCTCCTCTTTTCTTTCCATATGATGTCCGATTTTATCACAAAAAAAGAACCAAAACAATAAGTTCTGATTCTTTTTTTTTGCATATTATATATGTATATCTTCTATATATTCCTTATAGCAGTCTCCTCTACTCCCTATGCATCTGCCTTATGCCCCGGATAGTGAACATGAAGCAGTTCATGCTCTCTGTTCTTTAATAAGTCATCGTAAAGATTCTTCACGATCGGGTTGTTCTCGCTTCGTTTGATCTGAAGTGCCTTATCGTTTTTGTAAAGACCTTCTGCACGCAGACGTTTTTCTGTAGAACGGGCAAACGGCTGACCTGCTCCGGCAACACATCCTCCCGGACATGCCATCACTTCTACGAAGTCAAAATGCTCTTCACCGCTTTCGATCTTCTTGATCAGCTCCTCTGCATTACCAAGTCCGCTGACGATGCCGATACGGACGGTACGCTCTCCTAAATCCAATTCACAGATCTTGGTGCCTGCCATTCCTCGTGTTCCGATGAACTCAATGTCTTTTAATGCTTTCGGACTCTTATCGGCTACGATACGTCTGACTGCTGCTTCGGTCACACCACCGGTTGCTCCAAAGATCACACCGGCTCCGGAATAGATAGAGAATGGCATATCATATGCTTCCGGCTCTAAACGGTCAAAGCGGATACCGATCTCTTTAAACATTCCGATCACTTCTTCGGAAGTCAGAACATAGTCCACATCCGGTCTGCTGTTGCGTACAAACTCTTCTCTGGATGCCTCATATTTCTTTGCCGTACATGGCATGATCGCAACGGATACGGTCTCTTTTCCTTCTTCTTTGTCTAATTTCTTATAATATTCTTTGATGACCGCTCCAAACATCTCCATCGGGGATTTTGAAGTAGATACATATTTCATCAGGTGCGGATATTTTGTCTCCACAAAACGGATCCAGCCCGGACAACAGGAAGTAAAGAGTGGGTATTTCCGTCCTTCTTCGGAAAGTGTCTCTACTAACTCCGCAGACTCTTCCATAATGGTAAGGTCTGCTCCCACGGAGGTATCAAAGATTGCATCTACACCTAATTTTCTTAAGGATGCAATTAATTTTCCAATTGTATTCTCACCCGGTTCATAACCGAATGCCTCACCGATCGCAACACGGACTGCCGGTGCGATCTGCATTACCACACGTTTTTTCGGATCATGGATCGCTTCCCATACGTCATGGGTATCGTTTTTGATCGTAATCGCTCCGGTCGGACAGACTGCTGCACACTGTCCACAGTTGACACAGTTTGTATCCGCAAGATCACGTCCGAATGCTGTGGAAATGATCATTTTAGAGCCACGGTTTGCAAAATCGATCGCTCCGACATGCTGAATCTCGTTGCAGACACGGACACAGTCACCACAGAGGATACATTTATTCGGGTCTTTTACGATCGCTTTTGAAGAACGGTCGATCGGACGGATCGGATTGGTGTTCTCAAAACGCACTCCCGGAATTCCGAAACGTTTGGCTAATTCCTGCAGTTTACATTTTCCATTCTTCTCACAGGTTGTACAGTCTCTGCAATGTGCTGCTAATAGCAGCTCTAAGATACGTTTTCTGTGATAATAAAGCTGTGGTGTATTCGTATAGATCTCCATCTCATGCTTTGGCGGTGTAGAACAGGATGCCACAATGCCTCCCCACTTGTCTTCTACGACACACATACGGCATGCACCATAGATGGATAAATCTGAGTAATAACAAAATGTCGGTAAAATAATTCCGGCTTTGCGGATTACCGCAAGTATATTTTTTTCATCGGTGAACGACACGCGTTCTCCGTCTATGATCATATATTTTTCCATGCCAGTCCCTCCTATACTTCTTTTACTGCATGGAAAGGACAACCTTCCTTGCAGGCTCCACACTTGATACACTTCGTGGTATCAATCTTAAACGGTTTCTTGATCTCGCCGGAAATTGCTCCAACCGGACAGACTCTTGAACATTTTGAGCATCCTTTACAGAGTTCCGGATCGATCTGAAGGGTTACTAAGGCTTTACACTGTCCTGCCGGACACTTCTTATCTACCACATGGGCAATATATTCATCACGGAAGTATTTCATCGTGCTGACAACCGGAGATGCTGCTGTCTTTCCAAGTCCACAGAGTGCTGTTGCGGAAATGGTCTCTGACAGTTCCTCTAATAATGTAATATGCTGCATCGTTCCGCGTCCTTCGCAGATATCGGTTAACAACTCTAACATACGCTTGGTTCCCTCGCGGCACGGAATACATTTTCCACAGGATTCGTTCTGTGTAAAGTTCATGAAGAATCTTGCCACTTCTACCATACAGCTCTTGTCGTTCATAACAACAAGTCCACCACTTCCGATCATGGCTCCTACTTTTTTCAGGGAGTCAAAATCCAACTGTAAATTCAGGTGGTCTTCACTCGGATTGATACAGAGACATCCACCGGATGGTCCTCCGATCTGGACTGCCTTAAATTCTCCGCCTTTGACACCGCCTCCGATATCAAAAATAACTTTGCGAAGCGGTGTTCCCATCGGAACCTCGATCAGTCCTGTATTCATAACGTTTCCTGTTAAGGCAAACGCTTTTGTTCCATGGTTCTTATCCGGTCCGATCGTCTTATACCAGGCTGCCCCTTTATTGATGATCGGCGGAACGTTACAGTAGGTCTCTACGTTATTTAAAACGGTTGGTTTTTCAAACAATCCTTTTTCTACGGTACGAGGCGGTTTTACACGCGGCATACCACGATTTCCCTCGATGGAAGCGGTCAGTGCGGAACCCTCACCACAAACGAATGCTCCGGCACCCTGACTGATCTTTAAGTCAAAGTCAAAACCTGAATTTAAGATATTTTTTCCTAACAGACCTTTTTCTTCTGCCTTTTGAATCGCTGTCTGGAGACGTTCTACGGCAAGCGGATACTCTGCACGCACATAGATATATCCGTAATGTGCTCCGGTTGCGATACCCGCGATCAACATTCCTTCAATGACACGATGTGGATCTCCTTCCATCATACTTCGATCCATGAATGCTCCCGGATCTCCCTCGTCACCATTACATACCACATATTTAATCTCGGAATCCTGAGCCAATACCTGTGCCCATTTTCTTCCGGTCGGGAAACCGCCGCCTCCGCGTCCTCGTAAGGATGCTTCGGAAATCTCATCGACGATCTGCTGCGGTGTCATATCAAACAGTGCTTTTGCTACAGCACTGTAACCACCGACTGCTATGTATTCTTTGATGGACTCTGCATTGATACGTCCGCAATCCTCTAATGCCACACGGGTCTGCTGCTTATAGAACGGGATTTCTTCCTGTTTCTCATAAGCCTTGCCCTCCTGGTCATGGTATACCAGACGCTCGATCACACGGTCATTGATGATACTTTCTTCGATAATTTCTTCACAATCTTCTACTTTTACTTTGATATATAGAAGTCCTGCCGGCTCAATCCTTAACAATGGGCCCATTTCACAGAAACCATGACATCCACTCTTTTTCAGTCCCACACTCTCTTCATGCGGCTCTTTTTCCAATACCAGAGAACATTTGATGCCGCGTTCTTTTAAAATTTCCTGCAATCTTGCATAAATGTTCAAAGAACCTCCGGCCACACATCCGGTTCCCGCACAGATTAAGATCTGCTTTTTCTGTGTCTTTAAAGAAGCTGCGTACTCCGCTCTTTTTGCTTCTAATTCCTGTCTTGTCTTAATTTTCATTTGCAGCTTCCTCCTTTAATTCTTCTATTAAAGTTCTTGCCTTTTCAGGGGTCATTGCCGGATGTACTTTGTCATTGACTGTACAGACCGGTGCTAATCCACAGGCTCCCAGACAGGAAACCGTCTCAACCGTAAACATCATATCGTCTGTCGTCGGATGCTCCTGGGATACACCTAACACAGAACGGATCTCATCTAAGATCGCGGTAGAATTCCGCACATGACAGGCGGTACCGTCACAGATCTTAATCACATATTTTCCCTTTGGCTCTAAGGAAAAATTCTCATAAAAGGTTGCTACACCATACACTTTTGCTTCACTCAATCCCAATTCACCTGCGATGTAAGTGAGTACCTCCTGTGGAAGGTAATGATAGATTTTCTGGATATCCTGCATGATCGCAATGACGGATGTCTTGTTGTAATCATGAGCCTTCAGGATGTCATCCAATTGTTTTTTCTCTTCTTTTTTCAATATATATCCTCCTTATTTCTTGCCCGCGCAGCGTGGCATATAGACATGTTAACTCATTTTAATTTATTATATCATCGTTAAAATATTAACGCAATGAAAATGAACAATTTTTCTCAATAATCTTTACGTTTTCTATGCATTTTTTCTAAAATGCACAAATCCAAGTACAATTTGTTGTGCATTTTTTATTTGTATTTCTCTGTTTTTTCATCTTTTTCGTCATTTTCTTTATTTGGAGATTTTTTATTTCTCTGATTGTTTATATTTTTTTAATAAATTCTCATTAAGTCCATGTTTTCAATGGTTTTGCCGTATCTGTTAGCACTCATTTTTAACGAGTGCTAATTTTCTATTGACATTGTCATTTTCTAATACTAAAATATGTACTAGCATCAAAACATTTGAAAGCAAAACACAAGAAGGAGTGTATGACTATGAGTAACAGACATGGAAGCCTTTCCATTAACAGTGACAATATTTTTCCTATTATAAAGAAATGGTTATATTCTGACCACGACATTTTTTACCGTGAATTGATCTCGAACGGTTGTGATGCCATTACCAAATTGAAAAAACTGGATATGATGGGTGAATACAGCCTCCCGGATGACTACGAAGCAAAAATCCGCGTAGTTTTGAACCCGGAAGAAAAAACTTTGAAATTTATCGATAACGGTCTTGGTATGACTGCTGACGAGGTTGAGGAATACATCAATCAGATTGCTTTTTCCGGTGCAACCGACTTTTTAGAAAAATACAAAGATAAGGCAAATGAAGATCAGATTATCGGACATTTCGGTCTCGGCTTCTACTCTGCTTTTATGGTAGCAGACGAAGTGCATATTGATACCCTTTCCTATAAGGATGGCGCTACGGCTGTTCACTGGGAATGTGACGGCGGTACAGAATTTGATATGACTGACGGATCAAAAGAAGGCGTCGGTACAGAGATCACTCTTTTCTTAAACGAGGACTGCCTTGAGTTTGCCAACGAGTATCGTGCAAGAGAAGTCATTGAAAAATACTGCTCTTTCATGCCTACCCCGATTTTCTTAGAAAAGGAAAATGCAGAAACCGAATACGAAACTATTCCGGCAGATGAAGTAACCGAAAAGGACACTGTTGTGGAAAACATCGTGGAAGAAGCAAAATATGAAGAAAAAGAAAACGAAGACGGTACAAAGGAACAGGTAGAAGTCTCCCCTCGTATGGAAAAAGCAAAGATCGTAAAACGTCCGGTTGCTTTGAATGACACGAACCCGCTTTGGGCAAAACATCCAAATGAATGCACCGATGAAGAATATATTGCTTTTTACCGCAAGGTATTTCAGGATTACAAGGAGCCGTTATTCTGGATCCATCTGAATATGGATTATCCGTTTAATTTAAAGGGTATTCTCTACTTCCCAAAGATCAACATGGAATATGAATCCATTGAAGGTGTGATCAAACTTTACAACAATCAGGTATTTATTGCCGACAACATCAAAGAGGTGATCCCGGAATTCCTGATGCTCTTAAAAGGTGTCATCGACTGCCCTGACCTGCCTTTAAATGTTTCCAGAAGTGCTTTACAGAACGATGGTTTTGTCAAGAAAATTTCTGATTATATTACAAAAAAGGTTGCAGATAAACTTGCCGGTCTTTGCAAAACAGACAAAGAGTCCTATGAAAAATACTGGGATGACATCAGCCCATTCATTAAGTTCGGCTGCTTAAAAGATGAAAAATTCTGCGACAAGATGAACGATTATATTCTGTTCAAGAACTTAGATGACAAATACCTGACCTTACCTGAAATCCTGAAAAAGGACGAAGCTGATACTGATACCGAGGAAAATCAGGATACCGATACTGCTGCTGATACCGAAAAAGATACCCGCAAGGTTGTCTACTATGTTACCGACAAGGTTCAGCAGAGCCAGTACATCCGTATGTTCAAAGAACAGGGTATGGACGCTGTCATTTTAGACCACAACATTGATACTTCTTTCATTTCACAGTTAGAAGCCCGCAACGAACAGTATCGTTTTGCCCGCATTGATGCAGATGTAACCGATTCCTTAAAAGAAGATGTTTCGGAAGAAGAATTAAAAGAAACCACAGATACTCTGACTGAGGTATTCAAAAATGCTCTTGGAAAAGACAACTTAGATGTCAAAGTAGAAAAATTAAAGGATGAAAATATTTCCTCTATGATCACTCTTTCCGAGGACACACGCCGTATGCAGGATATGATGAAAATGTACAGCATGCACGGTAGGGGCATGGATCCTTCTATGTTTGGCGGTTCCGAGACTCTGGTACTGAATGCAAACAATGCTTTGGTTCAATATATCTTTGAACACAAGGATTCCGAGCATGTACCGACCTTCTGTAAACAGCTCTATGACCTTGCTATGATTGCAAACCAGCCGCTTCCTGCTGATGAAATGGCTGCATTTATTGCAAGAAGTAATGAAATTATGATGCTGCTTGCAAAGTAATGGGATTGATCATATAAAAATGTCTATGCCAAAAGCCCACCGGAAGTCACAAACCTCCGGTGGGCTTTTATAGTAACACATCGTTTTCTCTAAATCACTATCCTGATATTTTCTGAACTCATATGGCGATTTGTTCCATTTTTGAAAAATATAACCATGACAAAATTCCAATCGGAGTAAAATAGGCACACCAAAATTCCAGTGCAAGAACTCCTCCCATACTGTTCTCTCCACTTGCCATGGAACGAAATACTCCGGTCATTGGCATAATAAAACATCCAACAAAGAATACACCATGGATAATCAATAAATATTTTAACCACTTGTCCGCTTTTGTTTCTGCCTCTATGGTCAAGCCGATAAAGAATGTGGAGAGTGCCATCATACCATATCCCAGTAAATCATAGCTAAAAAATAATCCACCTTGGGAATAGTCAAAAATTCTCAATGCCACTCCGTCTAACTCCTCGAATCTGACGCTCGTGGTCTGTGCAAAATACACAAGGAGTACAAATACTGCATAGATTCCAGCAAATGTCATTCCAACATAGGCTGCCACTTTATTTTCCTGTTTACATTCATTGCAAAAACCGGAAACCATCATAATATATCCAATTGGTAGTAACATACATATAAAATAGCTGCCAAAATTAAAAGGTATCAACATACAAACGGCAAATACTAATATGGAAGCCGTGACAATTACAGCTCCTGTTTTTGCGATTTTTTGATTCATACTTCCACTCCTCTGCGGTTTATTCTCGTGAAGCTACGTTTTCTCTGCTTCCCTTGCTATTGCAACAATACATTTGATTTTTCCTGTATTTTCCTTAATATATCATATCTGTTTTTTGAAAGATAGTGCTATTTTTTTACATAATGTGTCAATATTTATTTCTAGACTTATTTACAATTGATTACTCTTAAAATTTATACAAATTTTATAAAATCCCATCTTAAAATCCATTGATTTCTTACTGCAAATTGCATATAATAAATACACAGATAATATCTGTTTCGTGGTTAGAGTGTCCAGTTAAAATACTCGTTTAAAAGCGGTTAGATTGTCCAATTAAAACAATCGATTAACAGTCGTGGGTGGATTCTCCACCCACTTTTTTACTATATAGCAGAAGCTAGATGCACAGCTTTTGTTCCTTTCATTCAGTACGAGGAGGTTTTATGGATTGGTACGTTATTGATAAAAATTACATAAAATATCTGACACAATTTGATTCCCGCGTAGGCTATGTAGAATATGGAAATCGTTTAAAGCTCCATGTGGGAATTCTTCTTACCATCAATGAATTTCATTATTATGTCCCCATTTCTTCTCCAAAACCCAAACATCAAAAAATGTCCAATAATCTGGATTTTCACAAGCTGCAAGACGAAACTACCGGATATCTTTATGCTGTATTAAATATGAATAACATGATTCCCGTTCCTGACCATTGCCTTACTCAACTCAAATATAATCAAATAGAAAATTTTCGTTCTTTTAACAGCGAGAAAGAAAAAAACGATTATATCTACCTTTTACAAAAAGAAAAAGCTCTGATAGATCATATTCAACAGACTCTGCAAAACAAGGCTTTAAAATTATATCAAAAGTGCATGGCAAAACCAGGCTCTTCTCTAGCAACAAGATGCTGCAATTTTAAAATGTTAGAAGAAAAATGTAATTCCTATTCCGATACCTAAAAACAACCCCTCCGTCCCCGGAGAGGTTGTCTGTTACTTTTCTTCCATATGTCGGTCTATGACTTCAAAAAAGGAATCGGTCTTAACATCCTTTGGCAGATTTACCTGAAGTTTATCCCACATTTTTGTATTCAAAACCGTAGAGCTGTTTTCAACATATTTGTCATATACGGTATGGAATGCTTTTTCCTTGCGTTCCTCTAAAATGACTTTTTTATTCTTGTCTGTCAGCTCTTTGTTGTATTTGTTGATGCACTTGATGAAATAATATCCCTCTTTTGTTTTGATCTTTCCTGAGATTTCTTCGTTTTCTAACTCAAATGCTTCTTTCACAACTTCCTTTGGCATATCCTCCCTGCCAAATTTAATATCTGTTCTGTTTTCCTCATTGCAGCTTGCTGCCACCGAAGCAAAATCTTCGCCTCTTTTCAGGCGTTTTTTCACCTCATCCGCATTTCCGGAATCCCTGACAAAAATCTGCAGCCCTTCGATAATGCGTGCCTCGTCATCACTGACTTCCTCATCCACACTTCCGATCAACGACTGATATACTTTTGATGCCAACAAATACTCGCTATACATTTTCGTGATCAGCGACTGACTGACACCCATATATTTTCGCTCTTCTTTGGAAAGGGATTCATAGTACTCTTTTGCCGCAGCCTCTGCAATCTGCTCTTCTTCCTTTGTCAGCTCGATCTTCTGCTCTTTTGCAATACCATTCATACATTTGATCTTAGAAAGCTGTGATATTGTCAAATCTTTCACATACTGCTCTAAATCTTCCTGTACGGATTTCTGCTTTCTCAGGCTGACGCCATAGGCATTGCCGTAGATATTCATATAATTGGTCAGATAGACCTTTGCCTCTTTTTTCCTGCAAACCTCTTTGTCAATCTTAAACACCTGATGATAGCCGACAGGCTTTAAGAATACCACTTTTGTATTTCCGATCTGACAGCCGCTCAGCAGCAATGCCACAAGCAGCAGACATGCCATACTCCTGATTCTTCTGTGTGATCTCATCTCCTACTCCATTGTCTTTAAGATACTTCTCGCTACAGACAATCCGTTTGCAGATGCCTGCTGAAGTCCTCTTGTCACAGATGCTCCGTCTCCGATCGCACGAAGTCCCGGAATACTGGTTTCAAAATCCTTATTGACTACAACTTTGTTAGAATAGAATTTTACCTCTACACCATAGAGAAGTGTTTCATCACTTGCAATACCCGGTGTTACTTTATCGAGTGCCTCGATCATTTCCTCAATATCCACCATGATACGATGTGGGAATACCAAAGACAGATCTCCCGGAACCGCATCCTTCAAAGTCGGGATCAGGTTGTTACGGCACAGACGCTCCTCGGTTGTTCTTCTTCCACGTTTAAAATCTCCAAAAGTCTGTACTAAGATTTTTCCGGCACAGAGCATATTCGAAAGCTGTGCAATCTGTTTTCCATATTCGATCGGTGTCTTGAACGGTTTTGTAAAATTCTTAGATACCAACAGTGCAAAGTTCGTATTGTTTGTCTTTAAATCTTTTGACTTATAAGCGTGTCCATTGACTACGGCAAGACCGTCATCATAGTACTCGGTTGCCACCTCTCCGGAAGGATTGGTACAGAAGGTACGCACCTTATCATCAAAGGTCGGTGTATGATAAACAAGTTTTGCCTCATAGAGATTGCGGTTCAGTACGTCCATAACTTCATCACGCACTTCCACACGCACACCAACATCTACCGTTCCTACCTCTGTCTCAACTTCGTGCTCTTTACAGATATGTGCAAACCAGTCTGCTCCTTCACGTCCGACTGCTGAGACGATCTCTTTTGCACGGAATTCTTCGCCTTTTTCGGTCAGGACTCCAACGGCTCTTCCGCCTTCAATGATGAGGTCTTTGACCATAGTATCAAAACGGATTTCCACGCCTGCTTCTAAAAGATGTTCCTGAAGTCTGGAGTAAATCTTATATCCCTCTTCAGTTCCTAAATGACGGATCGGACATTCGATCAGCTTTAAGTTGGCATTGATCGCTTTTCTTCTGATCTCACGGATCTCTTTTTCTTTGTCCACGCCGTAAATACTCGTATCTGCACCGAATTTCAGATAGATTTCATCGGATTCATGGATCAGTTCTTTGGCTGCCTCATAGCCTAAAATCTCCGGAAGATTTCCACCGACATCCGGGGATAAGGAGAGTTTTCCATCAGAAAATGCTCCTGCTCCTGCAAATCCGGTCGTAATGGAACATGGCTGACATCCTACGCAGACCTTTGTCTTACGTTTCGGACACTGGCGGTTCTCGATCCTTCTTCCTTTTTCAATCATCAGTACCTTTAAATCTTTTTTATGCTCTAATAACTCATATGCACAAAAGATTCCGGAAGGTCCTGCTCCTATAATAATAATATCATAATTTAACATTTAAAAACTTCCTTTCTTTTATCCTTCTACAATTAAATATCTTCCACTCGGAAGTGCAAATACTTCTTCTAACTCCTCTAAGTTATCCAAAGACAGTCCGGAAATATCCACACCTTCTTCATCAAAGTACTCTTTCACATCTTTTAAATCTTTACAGATCACTGCCATGCAGTCTGATAAAAATTCCTCTGCCTCCTCCGGTGTCGTTGCTACCTCTTCCTGAAATAACTGAAGCTGTTTCTCTAAGAAAACCTGCAGACACTCTTCATCATATTCATTCATACCAGATATTCCTCCTAAATAACTCTCTCCTAATACGTTTTTTTCACACCCATAGTATCGTATCAAAAACGCGTCGGGATTTCAATGGATTTTCGCTTTATTTCCTGATAAATTCTGCCGATAGGAAGTCCTACAACATTGTTGTAGTCCCCCTCGATCTTCTGAATGAATTTTGCTCCGAGCCCTTGAATGGCATAGGCACCCGCTTTATCCATCGGTTCGCCACCGGCAATATAATCTCTGATCTCTTCTTCTGAAACCGGATACATCGTCACTTTTGTTCTTTCAAAAAAATTCTCCATGCTTTGATCCCGGTTATCTATCAATGCCACTCCGGTGTAAACCTCATGTTCTTTTCCCGAAAGCATGGTAAGCATTCTTAAAGCATCCGCTTCATCCTTTGGTTTTCCTAATATTTTTCCTTCATATGCAACCACGGTATCCGCTCCTAATACCAAAGCATCTGCTCCTGCTGTCTTTGCAACCTCTTCTGCTTTCTGTTTTGCCAATTCCATCACCACTTCGCCCGGAAGCTCTTTTGTGATCACCTCTTCGCCGGTTGCCGGCAGGATATCGAATTTTACTCCGATCTGTTCTAACAATTCTTTTCTTCGCGGCGATGCCGATGCTAAAATGAATCTCATATCTTCCTCCTAAAGTCTTACGATTTTTTCTAATGCAAAGGAATAGATCAGTTTCTCACCGACTTCTACCTCTAATGCCTTTGCCAATGCCTCCGCATAAAGTTCAATCTGGGTTTTATATCTTCCGATCAACTGCTCGCCTTTGTTTACCCGGTCAGTCTTATAATCTAACACATGTACTTTACCGTCCTCAATAAAAAAGACATCCACGATTCCCTGGATCAATACCCGCTCCGTACTCTCCATTTCCGGATAGATCTCACCCGCTTCTTTTCCTAATACAAACGGTTTTTCTAAAAATAATCTGCCTGCCCGCTGTGCATTACTCATGCGGATTGCTGTTTCATCCATAAAAAATCCGGCAATCTTATCCGGCAGGATCAGTTCATACATCTGCTCATCTATTTTATGCTCTTCTAAAAGCTCTGACAATCGTTTTTTTACAATGCCTGCAATGCCTGCCCGGTCTGTCTGTACGCCTGCACTTTGGATCTGCTCCTCCATCCGTGAAAAATCAATGCACTCCATGGCACGGTGTACTGCCGTACCTCTTTTTGCTCCCTGATTTTCCTCACGCGCTTTTACAAATTCCGGCACATACGGCAGCGGTACTTCTTCTTCAAACCAGCGTACCGTCTGCTCCTCCTCCGGTTCAAATACCATATCCCTGTGTTTTAATTCTGAAACGGATATCTTTGTCTTTAAGGAAACCTCTTCCATTTTCGGATAACAATAGGAAAGCCTCTCTGTTAACTCCTTTGTATCTGCTTCGCGGATATGCTCTAAAAGCTGTTCTTTCTCCCAGCCCTTTTGAAATTCCTCTGCGAATTCACTCTGCTCTTTGCTATCACTATCCACATACACCGGATATCTTTCACCATAGGAATAGATTGCCGGCAAGATCCAGTCAAAATAGCTTCCCGCATTACTCCTGCATCCATAGGAAAGCATCCCGGTACCGGCACTGCTTTGATAGCTTTCTAATTTTTCTCCCGGTTTTTTTAGGGTTCCGACTAAAATCAGTTTTTCTTTTGCCCTCGTCAGTGCCACATAGAGAACACGAAGCTCCTCGCCTAAGTTTTCCAAACGGATCTGCTCTGCTAAAATCTGCTTCACAAAGGACTGCGACTTGATCCGCCTTTTCGTATCATACTCTTCCACACCGATCCCAAACTGCGGATGTACGACGATTTTTCCATAACTGTCCGACATATTAAAACGTTTTCCCAATCCTGCCACAAAGCAGATTGGAAATTCGAGACCCTTGCTCTTATGGATACTCATAATACGCACCGCTTCATCATTTTCACTGACAATCTCTGCTTCGCCAAAATCCACGTCATATTTCTGTAATTTTTCAATATATCGGATAAAATGGAACAGGCCACGGTAACTGCTGTTTTCAAATGCAATTGCCTTTTCTATCAGCATTTCCACATTTGCCCTGCGCTGTCCGCCTGCCGGCAGTGCCGTAACATAATCTAAATATCCGGTCATTGCAAAAATCTCATAGAGCAGTTCATGGATTGGCAGATAACGGCTCTTTTTTCGTAGCTTCTGATATGTCTGATGAAAACGTGCTAATTTTTCCTGTATCTCCTCTGGCAGTTTCTGACGCAATTCCTCGCTGATGCTTTCCGATATCTCTTCGGATTCCGGCATCCATGCCAACACATTTTCATAAAATGGCTTTTCTTTATCCACTGCCCGAAGATAGCCTAACTCCTCTTCGCCAAGTCCGCCAAACCACGAAGTCAGAACGGATGCTAATGGAATATCCTGTCTTGGATTATCCAAAATTGCCAGATAATTCAAAAGCACCTGGATTTCCTGTGTGGAAAAATATCCGGTTCTCGAGATCGCATGTGCCGGAATCCCCATTTTCCCAAGTTCAGCTGCCATCACATCGGCATCTCCTCCGGGACTTCGCAAAAGGATGACCATATCCGAATATCCCGGTCTTCGTAACTCTCCGCTTTTTTTATCCGTGATCCATCCGTTTTCCTTTAACTGCCGGATCTTTCTTCCGATCGTCCCTGCTTCTAAAATGCTCCGCTCTGTGCTGCTGTCCTGTTCCACCACAATGACTTCAGAAGATTCCTGTTCTCCTTTCAATACCGGATAATCTGCTCCCGGATAAAGGGCTGCATCCTCATCATAATGAACCCTGCCTAAATCTTTTCCCATGATCTTATAAAAGATGTCATTGACCGCCGCTAAGACTCCTTCCCTGCTTCGGAAATTCTTATGCAGTTCGATCTTCTGATACGGACTGTCCTCTTTCGTATAAGTCTCATATTTTTCCATAAAAAGTTCCGGTCTTGCCAAACGGAAACGATAGATACTCTGCTTCACATCCCCAACCATAAACATATTTGGCTCTCCTGACTGTATCTTCGATACGGCACTTAAGATTGCCTCCTGCAAATAGTTGCTGTCCTGATACTCATCGATCATGACTTCTTCAAAAAAATTCCGGAACTCCTCTGCAACAGGTGTCGGCTCCTTCGTCTTAGCATTCACTAAAATATCCAATGCAAAATGCTCGATATCTGAAAAATCCACCAGACTCTTTTTCCGTTTTGCCTTGTCATAAGCCTCTGTAAACGCGCGGACTAATTCGAGTAAGACATGTACCATCGGCTGCTGTCTGCAAAGAGAAGCCTTCAGATCAGACTGGCTTTGAAAGAATATTTTTTCACGCAGCTTCTGGATCGTATCTTTCATCTGCTCTCTTGCTGCTTTGACCTGTGCCTGTTTTTGCAGACTTCCATCATAGCCCCGTGCCGCCGCAAGTCGCGCATAGGCTGGAAGCTCTGTCAATGCCTGTACAATATCCGCATAAGTGTCCTTTGCACACAGGGTTTCCACCAGTTCTAAGTCGCTTTTAATAGCGCCTGCATACATCTGCGGTCCGTCAAACTCCTGTGTCAGATTCCATGCCTTTTGCAATTCCCGCAAAACATCTTCCATACTGTTCCGGTAATCAGAAAGTGCAAGCTGCATCCAGACGGAGTCATCCGGGGATTCACATGCTTTTTTGTAATCTTCATCTAACTTATCAAGCCACTCGGACTGCCATGGATTCGACTGTGCCGTAGTAAAGAGTTCTAATATCATACCACGGACATTCCGGTCGCTTTTTGCCGTTGCAAAAGCCTCCATAAAGGACGTAAAAGCTTCATTTGATTTTTCATAAAAACTCTCTAAAACTTCATCTAATACCTGCTCTTTTAACAGTGCTAATTCTCCCTCATCTGCAATCCGAAATCCCGGTTCTAAATCAATCGTATGGAAATAATTTCGCACGATATAGAGACAAAAACTGTCAATCGTCGTGATCTGGGCATTATGGATCAACGACTGCTGTCTTTGCAGATGATGATTTTCCGGTTCCCTTTCTAATGCCGCTTCAATGGCATCACCAATTCTTTCGCGCATCTCTGAAGCTGCCGCATTGGTAAAGGTTACCACTAAGAGCCGGTCCACATCCACCGGATGCTGTTCATCGGTAATCCTTTTTATAATCCTCTCTACTAAGACGGCGGTCTTTCCGGAACCGGCTGCCGCGGATACTAAGATATTGCGATTCCGTAATTCAATTACCTGTCTCTGTTCTTTTGTCCATTCCACAGCCATTACTCGCCGCCCCCTTTATTTGTTAAGTCTTCACTTATTTTTTTAAGAATATCATTGTCCTTTAAATTTTTTTCTAACTCATGATAATGATATCCCGGAATCTTTGCATCAAATCCACAGATACTCCGATACGCACAATAGTCACAGCCGCTTTTCGAGTCTAACAGATATGGCTCTGCCGCAATATTTCCTCCTAACATTCCATTGCCAAGCTCCTTAATCTTTTCTGTTGCAAATGCTCCGACATTAGAAAAAGCTGTTTCTGAGAGTGTCTTAGATGTTGCAGAAATCGTTCCGTCTTTTTTTAATTTTACCGGGATGACATGCGACTCGCTCTCCATCTCTGTATCCATTGCCCGCCAGACATCTTCCTCACTGTTGACAATACCATCTAACTTCAGACGCTGTAGGATTTCCTCTCCAATTTCTTCCTCGCTCATTTCGGCTCTGCCCTCTGCATAAGGGTCATCTACATGATAATAGAAGATTCCCGCAGGCACTGCCGTTTTCTGTGGATATTTCTTCGACGTTACCTCCAATGCCGCGTTCAGATAGACCACAAGCTGTAACTGTAAACCATGATAGAGATTCAAAAGCTGAAAACTCGTATTTCCGGTCTTGTAATCGATGATCTTTACATAGACCTTTTCATTGGTCGTATAAGTGTCCATCCGGTCAATCCTTCCACGCAGATGCATCCGTTCTTCTTCGTTTAAGACGAACTGTGCCGCGTCTAAATGATTTGCTGCTGAAAAGACCAGCTCATAGCCTTCCGGGCGGAATTTTCCACGCTTTACCTGTTCCCGCAGTGTCTCAATGGTGCGATGGTAGACACGCTTCATCTGTCCGATCATAAACTGACTTTTTTTTGTATCATATTCTTCTAAGAGCCGGTTTCTTTCTAAAGATTCCTCAAAAGAATGTTCTTCTAACCTTCTGCTGTCCTCTTCCTCTAAATCTTTCCAGGTCAGCCCTTCTTTTCGCAGGCTTTTTGAAAAAGATTCAATTGCAAAATGGAATACATTACCGAAATCTGCCGGTGTAAAATCCTGCATCTGGCGTTCGCTGAGCCCTAAGCCATATTGCAGATAATGTGCACAGGCACAGGCAGCATAACGCTCTAACCTTGTGACACTGCTCTCAAGCACTTTTCCATAAATCTCATGTATCAGATCTCCCGGCAACTTTTTCGCATGGTACTGCATATAAGAAGCATCGATCAGATGATAAATCGGTTCTGCCCAATCTTTGTTTTCTAAATACCAGTGCGCTAAAGCCTCCCAGTCCTTTCCTGCCGTCCCTTCCATGTGAAGTCCATGCTGTTCCCTTTGTGCTAAGAGTCCCTGTAAAAAATAGGACATACTGCTCTTTGGCGTTGCAATGGTCATACTGCGGTCAAATGCTTCCTGTACTTTGATCTGTGGATACATTTTTTTGATCTGTCCGATCAGATAAGATGGACGTATCGCTTTTCCTTCCGAATCCACGCGGGAATAGCTTAGAATTAAATGTTCCTTTGGCTTTGTCATATTTAAATACAGATAGAACTTTTGGATAAACGCCCGCTCTCTTGGTGTCGGTGCAAGCTGGATATCCTTTTCTAAAAGATGTTCTCTGTCAAAACCTGACAGGATACCGCCCGCCGCTGCCACTTTCGGGATAATCCCATCATTCACTCCGGCAAAAAAGAGCACACGGATATCATCTAATCTTGTTCTTTCGATATCACCTAATACCACGCAGTCATATCCCGGCGGGATCACACCTACCTTTGCCGCTTCAAATCCGGCATCTAAGACATCTGCATATTCCGTAATATCAAACGGCTCGTCTCCAAGCAGATCTACGATCTTATCTAACAGATCCATCACGATCCCATAAATCTGCTCATATTCCTTCGCGGTTGCAAAATCCTTCTCTTCTTCAAATCCTGCCTGCATCTTTCGCAGCTTTTCTTCTACCTCATGGGCTGTGATAAACTGATAAAGTGCTGTCGTCTTTTCCTTTACCGTGGTTTTCTTCTTTGCAAGCACTTCCCTGAAAACCCCTGCACATTCCATAAAATCACTGCGGATCTGATTTAATTCTTCTAAGGTCTCCTCGCAATATCCAGCCGGACATTTTTCAAATACATGATTCCACTTCCGATACCCCCGGATACCCGTTGCAAGTATGTAATTTTCTAACCGATCTATTTCCTCAGTGCTCTGCCTGCTGAGTCCGCTGCGGAAATACCGCATCACGCTCTCATACGAGAAATCCTCTTCTACCATTTCTAACGATGCCCGTAAAAATTCAATAAACGGATGAAAAAGGATGGTCTTTTTCTCATCAATAAAATAAGGAATCCCATAGGCTTCAAAGATTTCTTTGACATAATTGGCATATTCCGCCGCTGCCCCCGATACAATGGCAAAATCACGGTAACGGTAATCTTCTTCCCTTACCATCCGGCTGATCGCCGCTGCCGCAAATTCTAACTCTTCCTTCCGGTTCTGACAGCTTTGGATCTGTATCTCGTCCTGTTCTTTCGGATAGGCTTTTAAACTGCTGCGGAACAGATTTTCCTCTAAATGCAGCAATGCTTTTGCGTTCCCATAACGGTATTGTCTGCCGTCTTCTACCCATATCGGCTCTAACACTTCGCACTTTGCCTCATCGGCAAGTTCTAACAGCGTTCTGACCATTTTCTGGCTCATATGGAAAAGTTCCTGTATTCCGGTCACACAAAAAGGGTCTACCCTTTTATCTAACGTGACAGCCGCCCACACCCGGTCTGTCATCGGAAACAGTGTTTTTAACAGATTCACCTGTACCGGTGTAAATCCTGTGAATCCGTCAAAAATCAGATTACAGTCCTTTAACATCACGGAACGTCCTGCCGTCTTTGCACATTCTTCGAGCACTTCTTCCGATGTGATATAATTACCCTCTAAATATTCTAAGAACTTCCGGTAAATCACTAACACATCTTTCATTTTCATACGAAAAGACCATGCATTATCCTCATCCTCACACCATGCCTCTATATCCTCCGGTGTGATCTGATACTGCATAAACTCCGAGATCAATGATTTTATTTCACTGACATACCCCATCTTTTTTAAATTACTTCCAAGGACGCTCATGCTGTCCCCATATTCTTCCGTCAGACGGCGTAAGATCAGATTTTTTCCGGTCTCTTCTAAAATCCGTATCTGATACATTCCCAATTCATCAAAAACACGAAATGCCAGACGTTCAAAACTTAACACATCAATATTCATGATCGCGTGATTTTTACTGCGTTCTACCAGTTCTTTTTGCGTCTGCATCGTGAACTGTTCCGGTACGATCAGTAAAAAGTCCTTGGTCCGGTCTTTTTTTGCCTCTTCTATAATTTTTTCATATAAATAATAGGACTTTCCGCCCCCGGACGGTCCAAATACAAATTGTAATGACATGTTCTACCTCTGAATCTCCCTGTTTCCTGTCTGTTTTTATTCCATTATTTCTATTATAGCCCAGATGTTTCCTCATATCTACCGGAAAAACAGAAAAAATCCCGATACACAGATCATGTATCGGGGTTTTTCTATGCGATCTCTTCTTATATCCTTATTTTCTCATCCGGCACAATAGCCGGATCACATTTTAGTAATTCTCTGCCTTTACCTGGAAATAAGCCTGTGGGTGGTTACATACCGGACATACTTCCGGTGCTTTCTTTCCAACACAGATATGTCCACAGTTTGAACACTGCCAGATCACATCGCCGTCTTTTGAAAATACCAGATCTCCTTCGATATTTGCTAACAGCTTGCGGTATCTCTCTTCATGCTCTTTCTCGATGGCTGCAACACCTTCAAATAATACTGCAATATCATCAAAGCCTTCTTCTCTTGCCTCTTTTGCAAACTGGTCATACATATCGGTCCACTCATAGTTCTCGCCTTCAGCCGCAGCTTTTAAATTCTCGATCGTGCTTCCGACTGCACCGCCGTTTAACAGCTTATACCACATCTTTGCATGCTCTTTTTCATTTGCTGCTGTTTCTTCAAAAATATTGGCAATCTGAACATATCCGTCCTTCTTTGCTTTGGATGCAAAATAGGTATATTTATTTCTTGCCATGGATTCTCCTGCGAATGCTGTCTGTAAGTTTGCTTCTGTCTTTGTACCTTTTAAATTCATATTCTATCTCCTTTTTTAATATTAGTAATTGTTACTGTTACCATTATAATAGCATCTTTTGAAAAAAAGTCAAGTCCTTTTCTAAGAAAAATCTTTGACCCAAATGTCACTCCCAAACTTTCTTTTCATATACTAGGGATAGTGAGAAAGGAGATTTTTTATGTCAAACAAAACCATTTCTATTGCACAGGAGAATAAACTTTTTGACGGCATTGATGTCAGCAGCTATCAGGGTACCATTGATTTTAACCGTGTAAAAGCCTCCGGGATTGATGTCGTTTATATCAAAGCCGGGGAAGGCGGTCAGATCACCGATCCATATTTTAAACAAAACTACTTAAAGGCATCCAGAGCCGGATTGATCTTTGGTGCCTACTACTATGTGACCGCTAAAAATACAAGTGAAGCAAAAGCACAGGCAAATGACTTTTTTAACCTGATCCGTGCTACCTCCTTTAATGCAAGACCGGCGATGGACTTTGAAGATTTCTCCGGCATGGAACGGGAAGATATCAATGAGATCGGACTGACTTTTTTAGAAGAATTAGAACGTCTGACGAAGATCACGCCGATGATCTACACCGATGCTTCCTCCGCGGAAACGATCTGGAGTGATGCATTTTCAAAATATCCGCTGTGGCTTGCCGATTACAGTGAACGCGATGAATTCCCACCTGATATTACCGTCTGGGAGAGCTGGACGGGATTTCAGTATTCAAATACCGGTACGGTTCCGGGGATTTCCGGCAACGTAGATTTGAACAAATTCCGGGATGGCATTTTAATCTCACTATCCGATTCTGATTCCTCTTCTGAAAAAGACAACACTGTAGAATACATGGTAAGACCCGGCGATACACTCTGGCAGATTGCAAGGCGCTACGAAACGACCGTCCCTGCCATTACCGCCCTCAATGGTATTGCGGACCCTGATCTGATCTATATCGGTCAGATTCTTCGTATCCCGGAAACGCAAAGATGATCCCACAGAGAACAAAAATGTACTTCATACTTTAATGTGACACGGTATTTCCTATAGAGTAAAAATGACCCACACCGGTATGCTCCGATGTGGGTCATTTCTATTCTGTCGATAATCCTACCTCATGGTTTTCAAAAATATGACTTACCGCCGCCTCATATTCTGCAAAATGCTGTGCCTTTTTTATCTTTTTCACATCACGTTCTGCACCCTGAAATGCTGTGATAAAATATCCCCACAGCTCTTTCATCTTAAACAATACGCTCCGCTCATCCGGCGCAAACAATGTCCGATAACTTTCATAAAGAGTATCATGAAATCTATGCAGTTCTTCTTTTTTCAGCGTTTCTCCACCCTGCAGCTCACGCACCAGTGCCGGATTGCTTAACAGCCCTCTTCCGCACATGATGCTTTCTAATTCCGGAAATTCTGCTTTTAACTCTGCTGCATCCGATACCGTAAAAATATCTCCATTGTAGCAGACCGGATTTACGCTTTCTTTTAAAAAAGCTCCAAAAACCTGACGATCCGGCTGATTTTTATAAAAATCACTGCGGACACGGGGATGTACAATGACCTCTGCAAACGGATACCGTTGAAAGACTTTCTGTAAATCCTCAAATTCTTCTGCATCCTCTATTCCGATCCTGGTTTTCACAGAGATCTTCATTTTTTCTAAATCCGCTTTTTGAAACACCTCGTCAAAAAAAGCATCCAGCTTATCCGCATCCTCTAAAAAACCCGCTCCCCTGCCCTTAGAAACAACGGTTCCCGACGGACATCCTAAGTTCAGGTTTACCTCTTGATATCCAAAAGCGGCAAGTTCCTTCATCGTACGCAAAAAATAATCGGAACGATTGGTCAATATCTGTGGCACGACACAGATCCCACGATTATTTTCCGGTAAAATATCCCGTTTCTCCCTTGGTGTAAAACAGCGGTTCTGGTTCGGTGACACAAAAGGCGTAAAATATTTATCAATTCCCGGAAATATGGCATGATGTGCATTGCGGTAAACATATCCGGTAACCCCTTCCATCGGTGCAAAATAGTAATTCATGTCCTACTCTCTTTCTTTCATTTTTCTGTAGTATTGTACTTCTTTTTTTCAATAAGGAAGTCTTACATTTTCCTTTTCTTTCTGACAAAAATGTAATATAATGTAAAAAAATAGTTTTTTTTACAGGAGGTGATTTCTTTGAGAAAAAAATATCTGCGTAGTTCTTTCTCTGTTGAAGCAGAAAAATACGAGCCGGGTAAAAACATGGAAGATGGCTTTGAACCTTGGACAAAGGTCGTTACAGCCGGCTGGATCATTACCGAAGGACTCGTAAAACTGGAACGTGAAAATGGTCAGCTTGTATGCCCATTTATCAAAAACCGCCGTGGTGTGATCTTTATTCGTGAAGGCGATTACATTATCTATGAAGAAGGCGGCGAACGTCACTGCTGCGGTGAAGACAAATTCAGTACCCGGTTTAAACCGGATGAATCTGCGTAGCAGACTTCACACTTATCGTTTTACTTTGTAAAAAATCCTGTTTTTCCTCCCTTACGGATGGATGTAACAGGATTTTCTTCTTTTATCCTATTATCCTATTTTGTTATCTATTTTAAGACTCCCGCTTTTTTCTCCACACATCGTTTTGCCCAGATAAAACAGCAGATATGTGCAAAAAACGTGATCGCCCAGGTGATCGGATACGATACATAAATCATGTGGACTGTATGATACTTTGGTATTTGAAAAATCGTTGCAAGCCAAACCAGTCGTAAACCGCATGCGCCGATCATAGACACGATCATCGGCATGATCGAGTAACCGATCCCACGCAATGCACCGACCATCACATCCATCATTCCGCATAATGCATAGGTCACGGAAACTACTTTTAAGCGGACCATCCCCGCTGCAATGACTTTACTGCTGGAAGAATAAATGCTAAGCAGTGGATGTCCGAAAAATACCACCAGATTTCCTAACACCAGCCCTACCACAGTCACACAGATTTCTCCCGTGATCACAATCTTATTGATCCGCTTATACTTTCCTGCTCCCATATTCTGACCGGTAAATGAGATGGTTGCCTGATGAAATGCGTTCATGGCAAAGTAGACAAAACTCTCAATATTGGCCGCCGCTGAATTACCGGCAACCGTAACGGCTCCAAAGGAATTAATGGAGGACTGTATCACAACATTGGATAACGAGAAAATAATTCCCTGTACTCCTGCCGGCAGTCCGATTTTTAAGATTCCTAAAAATTTGTCCTTATGAATGTGAAGCTGTCTGATTTCTAAGCGGATTGCTCCTTTTTCTTTGATCAGACACCGAAGCACCAGACCTGCGGAAATGCACTGTGAAATCACGGTTGCCATGGCAACTCCTGCCACATCCAAGTGAAATCCGATGACAAAGAGCAGATTTAAGATAACATTGACTACTCCCGCTCCAAACAGATAATACAGTGGCCGTTTGGTGTCGCCCACTGCACGCAGGATCGCACTGCCAAAATTGTAGACCATGGTTGCCGTCATCCCCAGAAAATAAATCCGCAGATAGAGTGCCGCTAAATGCAGCACCTCTTTTGGTGTCTGCATCCATATCAAAATCTGTTTTGCACCAAAACAGCCAAGCACCGTTAAGATAATTCCACTATAAATACTTAACAATATTGCAGTATGTACTGTCTGTTTTAACTCTTCCTCTCTTTTTGCTCCATAATAACGTGCCACCAAAACGTTTGCACCAATGGACAGTCCTAAAAATAAGTTCGTCAGCAATCCGATCAATGACGTGTTAGACCCCACTGCTGCTAACGAATTATCGCCCGCATATCTGCCCACCACAACAATATCCGCTGCATTAAACAATAGCTGCAGCATGCTAGAACACATCAACGGTATCGTAAACAGCAGCATTTTGCTTAAGATCGGACCGTTACACATGTCAATCTCATAACTTTTCTTTTGTTCCATTTTCTGATCATCCCTTAATATACTACTTTTAAAACGTGAAAGGAGCACCAGTAGAAAACAATGTTTTCCATTGGTGCCTGCTCTTTTTCCTATATTATTGTACTCTATGCTTTTGTGAGATACAATATGTTTATTGAGATTTTGTATTTATCCCAAGATATGATTTAAAACTCAACTCCTATAAACAGTATTCCTTTACTAACGCTTCAATCTCCTTATTACTTGGAATTTTATTATCTTCTTTCTTATAATAGATAGTCAATAAGTAAATCTCACAATCATTTTTAACAACATAGTAAATCATTCGATACCCATTAGACTTCCCAACTCTTGTATCTGTATTAGCAATGCGAACTTTTACCGTTTCATTATCATCAAAAACCAATCCCGGAATTGCATCGCCAAGAAGATTTCCCTTTTCTAGTTCTTTTACTATATCATCCACATCCTCCAATATGTGTTTGAACTTTTTCTTTTTCAAATAATAACGTAGATCATCTTCAAATTGTTTTGTCGGTATAATCTCAAATTGCATTTATTATTCATCCTCTGTTACTTCTTTTTTCATGCGATTTTTCAAGTCATTCCAACTGCGTTTTGGAATCTTACCTTCACGCATCATTTTTACTTCCTGGCATGATTTTTCTAATGATTCCAATATCGTACATGGTCTTTCAATATTCATTGTTGCGCTCATATCAGATTCCTCCTCTTTCTTTTCCTCACACATATTATAACACTCCAATCATCACAATACAATGACGGAACATATAATAAACTAATATAATCTCCATCGATTGTTTCAGTCTATCGCATGCTTCGCCACAACTTAAGTTCCTCAACCGATATAGACTTATTTATATGTTCAAATAATCATTGTCATTCTTTTCCACTGATATTTTAACCATATTTTTGTTGGATTAAAATAACTTACAACAGTCTACATACTCCTCGCATACATCAATCAAGCTCCTAAGTAAACTCCAGGATGTATGAACCACTATACCGTTAATGCAAGTTCCAATTCGTCCTCGTCCTCATTCCCTGTCATATTAAATCCCAAGGATTTATACATATTAAGCGCATAGGTATTGTTTTTATTGCAGGTAAGAACGACCCTGTCAGAATTACCAAAAGGCTTCTCTTCAATATAATCCAATATCAGTTTCAATGCTGCTTTTCCATAGCCTTTGCCCTGCTGTGTCTCATCTATCATCATGTGCCAGATATCATATTCCGGAACATCATAGTCATAGATCACCATCACATATCCGACCATCCGGTCATCCTCATAAATTCCAAACGGCTGACACTGATCACGATAAACATACGCCTGTGCAAGACTACGGATAGGATGAGAAACAAATTCTTCCTGATCCTTTTTCAATTTTAAATTGAATGCATCAATAAAATTATCCTCTGTAATACCTTTTAAAGTAACTGCCATAAATAAATTCTCCTCATATGTGTGATTTTTTAATTCCTATTTATTCTATCATAAAAATAATGGTGCTGTATATTACTTATCTATATACACACTACCATTCTTGTTCTTCATATTAATATTTCAATTTTTATGATTCATCTAACAGCCACTCCACAATATCGCACACCTCAATTCCTTCATAGGTGTATTTCGGGTGTTTTGTTCGCGCTATGATCATCTTTGGAAAAGCATCCCTTATCTGTAGTAATGGCGAATACTCTCTACGCAAAAGCTCCACACATACGATATTTTCATAAACGCGACCATAATCCATATTACGGCTGCCTAGTATCGCATAACGCATTCCCGTATCACACATATAAAACTTGTCTGAAGTCTCCAAATATTTCTTTCCTCTGATGTCATACCTCTTAATATCATAAAATACAAAGGCTGTACATAAATATTTAATATATTTTCCTATGGTCACATGATTGGTTGCTACATCATGTGCTTTTAAAATATCACTGATTTTATTGGGCGATGTAAGATTACTGATATTATCCATCAAAAACTCACTTAATTGACGCAGAACCTGTGTATCCGGCAAATTATATTTTTGTACCAGATCTCTATTCACGATCGTTTCATATACCTCTTTGATATATGTTGTTCGATCCAGATCGGTATGATATGCATATGATCCTGCCAAACCGCCTTTTATAAAATATTCATCAAACAATTTGTCTCGATCTGATTCTTCACTGTAATACTCACAATATTCCTTAAAACTAAATGGAAAGAGCGGATGATAAAGATGCCGCACTGGAAAAGTTTAAAATCACATTTCAGAA
>ERZ827512.782-NODE-782-length-37435-cov-6.876404_pt1 | contig 37435 bp, 32 predicted proteins | sample MGYA00519916_ERZ827512 | MGnify/ENA primary metagenome ERZ827512 (study PRJEB31778, sample SAMEA3449335) | human gut metagenome | biome: human gut; feature: human-associated habitat; material: faeces | place: United Kingdom | collected 2010/2012 ... | reverse complement strand
CTTTTTCCCTCTTTTTCTTTCTCCGAGAAAGAAAAAGAGGTTATTGGCGGCGACGAAGTCACAAAATCAAAATCCAACAACCCGCAAACCGAAAAACAAATTTTTCTCAACCCATTATGCTTACAAAAAACCAGACAATCAAAACCGAAATAACCGACATGAACAACCTCGGATACGGGATCTCGCGTCAGGACGGAATCGTCATTTTCACCGACGGCGGGGTGACCGGGGATGTGCTTGAGATAAAGATAATCAAGACCGCGAAGGACTATGCTGTCGGGCGGGTCGAGCGGGTGCTTTTGCCGTCGGAAAAGCGGGACGACAGCCTCTGTAAGGTATCGAAACGGTGCGGAGGGTGCGCGTTCCGCGGGATAAATCGGGAATATGAGCTTGAGCTGAAGCGCGGCTTTGTCATGAGTGCCTTCCGCAAGAGCCGTGTCGATGCCATGATAAATCCGGTTCTGACCGACGGCGTGACCTGCGGCTACCGAAACAAGGTTCAGTACCCCGTCGCGTCCGGAGGAGATTACGGCTATTATGCCCGCCATACCCACGACATAATAAAATACGACGCCTGCCTGCTGTCCGATCCGCACCTTGAGCCTATCGCGCGGTATGCGTCGGAGTACATAAAAAATGCCGGTGCAAATGTCCGGCACATATACCTCCGGCGCGGACAGATGACCGGGGAGACAATGTTCTGCCTTGTCTCGCCGTCCGACCGGCTTCCGGAGGAGCAGGCACTGATATCCGGGCTGATCGGGCGGTTTCCGGAGATAAAGAGCATCGTTCACAACATAAACCGCACCGACGGGAACGTCATCCTCGGGAAGGATGTACGGGTGCTTTACGGCAGGGACAGGATCGAGGATGTCCTCTGCGGATGCCGGTTCGGGATCTCGTCGCTGTCGTTCTATCAGGTCAACCGGGGAGCGGCGGAGTTACTGTACAGGGAGGCGATCAAACGCGCCTCATCGGACTCGCCTGAGAGGATTGCAGACCTGTACTGCGGCGCGGGGACTATAGGGATATCCTTCGCGAAGGCACATCCCGGAATCTCCGTCACCGGTGTTGAGATAATCCCCGACGCTGTGAAGAATGCCGCAGAGAACGCGGAGCTGAACGGAGTTTCAAACGCAAAGTTCATCTGCGCCGACGCTCTCACCGCGCCGCTTGACGGCTTCGGGTGCGTGATGATCGACCCGCCGAGAAAGGGTATGTCACAGGGGCTTGTCGGGCGGCTCTGCAGGATAAAACCGCCGCACATCGTTTACGTCTCCTGCGAACCGGCGACCCTCGCACGCGATGCGGCGGCACTGATCTCAGCCGGGTACAGAATGGCTGACGTCACCCCCGTCGATATGTTCCCGGGAACGGGGGCGGTGGAGTGTGTGACGGATTTTGTGATATGAATGATTGACTGATAAAAACGCCGGCAGTCCGGCAGAAACGAGCCGATATGAAAAAAAGAAGGATATTCTCGCTGATCACCGCGCTGACGTTTGCTGCGGCGCCGCTTGTCACCGCGTTTCATATGCGCGCAGCGGAACGCACCTTCATGCTTGATGCGGGGCATGGCGGAAGCGATTCCGGCGCCGTTTACAACGGTCGGCTTGAGAAGAACGACAACCTCAGGATCACCCTTGCCGTCGGAGAACGGCTTGCGCGGTCGGGCGAAAGAGTGCTGTATACCCGCACCGACGATTCGACGGTCGATCTTACCTACCGCTCGACCATGGCGAACTCGGCAGGCGCGACGTATTTCGTCAGCTTTCACCGCAATTCGGCTTCGACCGTCGGACGGGGAGTCGAGGTATACTATTACACCGGTCTTTCGGCTCAGTCCACGGCGGCAAGAATGGCCGCTCCTGTTCAGGATGCGCTTGTTGCCTGCGGATTCCACAACCGCGGTGTGAAGCAGGCGAAGTTCTCGGTTCTGCGCCGGACATCCATGCCGGCGATACTCGTCGAGCTTGCCTTCATCAACAACGAGGCTGAAAACGCAAAGCTTGATTCGGAATTTGACCGCATCGCCGACGCGATAGCCTCCGCGCTGCTCTCTTTTGTCGGCAAAACACTGACACCGGCAACAACACAGCCGCCGGAAACCGAGCCTCCGACGACAGAGCCGAAGGCAACAGAGCCGCCTGCAACGAAGCCTCAGATAACAAATCCTCCGGAAACAAAGCCTCAGGTAACAAATCCTCCGGAAACCACCCCTCCGGCAACAAGCCCGCCGGAGACTTCGGTATCTGAAACGACCGCCCCGGAAACACAGCCTGCCGGAACGGTTACGGAATCAACAGCCGATACGGTATCAGAGCCGGAAGCTGACGCTTCCGAGGCGGCTTCGCCGGACAATGCTCCGTCATCGGGTGCCGAAAGCACCTCTTTGGCAGATGAAAGCGAACCGTCCTCCGGAGAGACGCAAAAACCGGGGCGCGGAAGATATTTTATGATCGCGGCATTTCTCATAATCGCGGCGGTATGTGTCACCGCGGCAGTTCTGACAAGGAAGCGTGACAAGACAGATGGACGCTAAAAAAATCTACAAAACCAGACAGAAGGATGAGATCACCCGGTGTCTGTCGTCGTTCGGGGAGGAGCATTTCACCGCCGCCGATGTTGTTGCAAGGCTTGCCGCGTCGGGCAGCGCGATCGGGCAGGCGACGGTCTATCGCACCATCGACCGGCTTGCCGCGTCGGGGGAGCTGCGGAAGTACATAGTTGACGGCTCAACCGCCGCCTGCTATCAGAAATCCGGCGGGAAAACCGGCTGCCGTGAGCATTTTCACCTCAAATGCGAGGGGTGCGGCAGGCTGATACACGTCGAGTGCGACGAGCTTGCAAAAATCGCATCACACATGGAGAAGGAACACGGCTTTGCTGTCGACAGCTCAAAGACGGTATTTTACGGCATCTGCCGCGAGTGCCGGAAAATCAAAGCCGGGGAAAATCGGGAATAATTCGGAATGAAGAAACAGAAATCGAAAACCTACATACCCTTCACGCGGGAAATGAAGAAAAACTACACGATACTTGCTCCGACGATGCTGCCGATGCATTTTTCGATGGTGGTCAGCGTCATGAAAAGCCACGGCTACAACGCGGTGCTTCTTGACGGAAGCTCTCCCGAAATAATCGAAAACGGCCTGCGCTACGTTCACAACGACGCCTGCTACCCGGCTCTTCTTGTCATCGGGCAGTTCATAACCGCGCTTGAATCGGGGAAATACGATCCGCACAGGGTGGCTCTCGTCTACTTTCAGACCGGGGGCGGGTGCCGCGCGTCGAACTATATATCGCTGCTGAGAAAGGCGCTGAAGAAGGCGGGATATGAGTACGTTCCGGTCATCTCCTTCAGCTTTGCCGGGATCGAAAAGCACCCGGGCTTCAGGCTCAGCCTGCCGATGCTCACGGGACTTGTTTACAGCGTGCTTTACGGCGATCTGCTTATGAGCGTCGTCAACCAGGTGCGTCCCTATGAGGCAGTACCCGGTGAAGCCGAGAGGCTTGCCGCGGTTTGGACGGAGCGGCTGGGAAAAGAGCTCGGCTCCGGGAAAACCGGATACCGGCGGGTGAAGGAGAACTACCGGCTGATACTCGACAGCTTTGCGAAAATAAAAATCATCCCGCGCGAGGCTGTGAAGGTCGGCATCGTCGGCGAGATCTTCGTTAAATACTCCCCGCTCGGGAACAACAATCTTGAAAAATTTCTGATATCGGAGGGCGCGGAGCCGGTCGTTCCGGGGCTTGTGGACTTTTTTCTGTACTGCGTGTACAATTCTGTACATGACCACGGGCTTTACCGGTTCGGGAAGCTGCAATATCTTGTAAGCCGGGCGGCATTTTCCTTCCTGACGGCGAAAAAGCGCGATCTTTCCGACATTATCACATCGCACGGACGGTTCCGCGGGATGACCGACTTCCGGCACGTGATCTCTCTTGCCGACGGGTACATCGATACCGGGACGAAAATGGGCGAGGGCTGGCTGCTTACCGCCGAGATGCTTGAGCTTTCGGAATCCGGGGTCAGGAACATTGTCTGCACCCAGCCCTTCGGGTGTCTGCCCAACCATATCTGCGGAAAGGGCATGATGAAGCCGATAAAGGAGCGAAATCCCGACATGAACATTGTTGCCATCGACTACGACCCCGGTGCATCGGCGGTTAATCAGGAGAACCGGCTGAAGCTGATGCTTGCCTATGCGCGCGAGAACATGGCTGAGAAAAAAGAAGCGGAAAAAGCCGCCGTTCCGGGGCCCGAGAAGGGTGCTGTGGTATTATGAGCGGGAAAACGGTCGGAAGCGCCGCACCGTCTGCGGCTGATACCGGGTTCATGTCGCTTGCGCTTGCCGAGGCGCGGGCGGCGGCTGAGCTCGGAGAGGTTCCGGTCGGTGCGGTCATTGTGAAGGACGGCGCGGTCATTGCCTCGGCGCACAATCAGCGGGAGGTGCTGAACGATGCCACAGCCCACGCGGAGATTCTTGCGGTAAGGGAGGCCTGCCGGGTTCTCGGCGGGTGGAGGCTTTCCGGATGCACGCTTTATGTCACGCTTGAGCCGTGTGCGATGTGTGCCGGCGCGGCGGTCAATTCCCGGCTGTCGCGGATCGTTTTCGGCGCCTACGATTTCCGTTTCGGCTCCGCGGGCAGCATTGCGGACATTCCCTCACTTCCCCTCAACCACCGTCCGTCGGTTATCGGAGGCGTTATGAGAGACGAATGCGAAGACCTTCTGCGGGGGTTTTTTGAGGGGAAACGGTAGGGGAGGAACGACTACTTTCTTTAAAAGAAAGTAGCAAAGAAGTGTACTGATAAAAAAGCCTTCCCATTGGGGAAAGGTGATGAGCAGTTTGGTGCATTTATATTGACAGGATAAGACATATTGTGATATAATAATTCCGGGACTGCCGGCAGGCAGTTAAAACGGCGGCTTTTCCGACAACGGGAATTGTTTCCGCGCTCCTCACGCTAAGGGCTTCTGCTCTTTCCGGGAGGGACGTGAAAAGTTCTTTTATTGTTTCCTCTCAGACAACTCCGAGGGGAGGTGGTAAGCAGTGTATGTTACATACGAGCAGCTTTTTCAGCTTCTCATGCTCATCGCCAACATCGTCACGATTTTCGTCTCGATATATAACAACAAAAAGAAATAACCGCCCCTGCATCCAAAAGCGGCGGTTATTTCTTTAAGATTAACCTTTAGCTGAGGGGCAACCGTCTGCCGGAAGTCCCTTCACACTTTTATTATAGCACGCCGGAATTGGTTTGTCAACTGTTTTTTCGGCACCGTTTCCGCAAAACAGCGGATTTACACGGCTGAAAACTGCCCGGCAAATTGTATTCAAGCGGTTTTTCTCAATCATGGCAAATCAACACATCACCAAAAATCCGGAGCCAAAAGGAAAATTATACTTATGAGCGAAAAAATCTACACCATACCGGTAAACGAGGCATTCGAGGCGTGCGCGGAGGACAAAAGCCGCGGGTGTCCGTTCTGCCGGCTGTACAACAAGCTGGAAGCCGACGAGACAGACCTTATCCTCGGCGCGTCGATGATGGAGCCGGACGTCAGGATAAAGACCAACGAAAAAGGCTTTTGCGCGACGCATTTTCAGATGCTGCTTTCGGGAAAAAACCGTCTCGGGCTGGGGCTTATGCTTGAATCGCACACGGAACAGCTGAAAAAGGAGCTTGCCGACAAGGGGCTTGCCGCGCTTGTCGGAAGGGTCGGGATCGCCGCGCCGAGAAGGGTCGCAAGGCTTGAAACAAGCTGTTATATCTGCGACAGGATCGAATATTCCTTCAGCCGGATGCTTTCGAACGCGGTGCTTCTCTGGTCGGAGGACAAGGCGTTCCGGGAGAAGGTAAAGGCTCAGCCCTACATCTGCCTGCCGCACTTCGGGATGTGGCTTGCGGCGGCGGAAAAGGAGCTTAAGCGCGGGTATCCCGACTTCTACCGCGAGGTATCGGAGCCGGTATATGCCTGTTTCGATTCCCTCCGCGAGGACATTTCGTGGTTCTGCAAAAAGTTCGATTACCGATACGACGCCGAGCCTTGGGGCAATGCCAAGGATGCCCCCGACAGGGCGGGAAAATTCCTCTGCGGCGATCTTCACAAGCCGATAAAGTAGCCTCCCATTCGTCGGAATGCACAAATTCCGTGCCGCATTTTTGTTGATAATGCCGATTGACATATCAAAGCAACGGGTAGGTACTGATCTGCGTATCAGAATACGGAACCTTTGAGAGCTTTTCTGCATCGGCTTTCGGTCAGATGAAAAACGTTGCCCTTCCGGCTTCCTTCTCGGAAGAAATGAACGCAAAAACCATACTCAAAAATATTGCCATACTCATCAGCCCCATGCTTCTGTTCGTTGTGCTTCCGATACCGTACTCATATCTCAACGGCTTGGTTCTTGTCAAATGGTTCGGGTGCGGATGTCCGAAGTTTGACGCAGCCGGGAATATGATATCGCCGGATTTCAACGCGAATCATTTCACGATGATATTCTGGGCGGTCGTTTCTGTCGGCGCAGCGGTATTGGCATTTTTCCTGTCGAAGAAGTTCATCGGAAACAGAAAATGGCTCCGTGCGCTCTATGCTGCCGGAATTCTTGCCGTTTCGCTTCTGATTTCCTGCTTCATCTTCAGAATGACGATGTGGGAGTGAACACCCTTCCCCTTCTCCGTAACGAGAAGGGGAATTTTTTTATAAATGAGGACATAAACTGTACCGCCGGGTGAGTTCCGGCGAGGGGGTAAAGATGAAAAAACCGATTCTTGTTCTGCTGTCGCTTTTGCTGTTGACGTCGTGCGGCGGGGGCGGCAGCACGAATTATCTCAGCCATCAGACATATCCGCTTGAGGCGCGCGGGGTGCTTGAGTACGACGGGCACCGGTACACGGTAGGCATCACGGTGTCGGAGGCTGAGGAGATAAAAATCGAAATATCGGAGCCGGAGATAATCGCCGGGACTGTTTTTTCCCTGTCGGGCGGGAAGGCGAGCGTTTCATACGGCGGGATCACGGCGGATATTGCCGACAGCTACCCTTCGACCGACGGGATACTTCTTTTGCGGTATATGTTTTCGCTGACGGGAGACTGCTTTCTCGGCGCGTCGGTGATAATCGAGGACGGGGTGAAATACAGCCGCGCCGATTACAGGACACCGGCGGGAGACGTCAGCGTTTTTGTTCAGCCGGGGAATAGTGTGCCGACAAAGCTGACCGCATCGCTCAACGGGCACGTGTTTTCATTTATTTTTATGAACGAACCATAAAATTTGCCGGTTTCCTCTTGTATTGCGGAAGGAAAAAGGTTATAATTACTTTGTGATTAAAATTCCGGAGGACAAAATAAAATGCTGAACACAATAATGACATACCTCGACACGACGGCGGCGGGCGACACTCCCGCAAACGCGTCAAACCCCTGGCTTATGCCGGTGCTTCTCGTTGTAATGGTCGTGGTTTTCTATTTCGCAATGATCAGACCGCAGAAGAAGCAGGAGAAGCAGATCGCCGAAATGCGCGACAGCCTTGCCGTCGGCGATGAGGTCGTAACCATCGGCGGGATCATCGGAACGGTGCTTATCATCAAGGACGACAAGATCATGATCGAGACCGGAAACGACAGGACCAAGCTCACGATCCTTCGTTCCTCCGTCAAGACGGTTCTCAAGGATGAGGACGAAGCGCCCGCGAAATAAGCCGGACGCGCCGAAAACAGCATAAACGGCACAGCCGCCGCATATCATTGTAACAAAACGATGTGCGGCGGCTTTTTCCGTCCGCAGGCTTCCGGGAGGGGCTACAATGAACCGAAATATGCTGAAAAACTCTCTTATCGGTGCCGGAATCGGGATCGGTGCCGCGCTTATACTGCTGCTTGTTTTCTGCGCCGTGCTTACAAAATGCGGCGATCCCGCAAGGCTCGTGCCGGCTGCCGCCGCAGCAGCGAGGTTTATCGGGGCTGCCGCCGCGGGATTTTCCGCCGCGCGCTTCAACCGGGAGAACGGGCTTGCCACCGGTGCTCTGTCCGGGGGGTTCTATGCCCTGCTGATACCTCTTGCCGCCGCTTTTTCCGACGGTGAGTTCCGCATTCTGCCGCTTCTGCTTGTCTGTCTCATATGCACGGCGATTTCCGCGGTGTGCGGGATCATCGGCGTTCCCGGCGAAAAGTCCGGCAGAGCAAAGCGGCGTGCGATGATGAAAAGGCTGAGTGCGGGGAAATAAGAAACGGGAGGAACGAGGGGCTCTGCCCCTGACCCCGCTCCCTTTCTTTTAAAGAAAGGGAGGGAAAGAAGAATCAATAAAAATTTGAAATTTTTAATTGTCTCAATGGGGAAGAAAAGTTGACAGGTGTTGACACAGTCCGGCAATTCAGTCCCTGCCCTTCTTCCCTGCGGCGGCGGCTCCGGCTATCACCATCAGCCCGCCGAACACCTTTCTCAGTATCGCGGCATCAACCTCCGATGCAAGGATCGAGCCGAGAACCGCGCAAACCGCTCCCGGAACGGCAAGGGACAGTATCCTTCGGAAATCGAGCCTTCGTTTTTTCAGGTTGACAGCGATCGCGGGGAGTGCGGAGGAGAGGAAAAACAGAAGATTTATGCCCTGAGCCTCAAGCTGGGGCATTTCTCTTGCAAGGGTGAGATAAATGACGAGCAGTCCTCCGCCGCCGACTCCCATCCCGGCGAGGGCGGCGGTGAAGAATGCCGCGGCGATATCGGGAAAGAACACGGCGTCACTTCTTCCGGCGGAGGAACAGCCTTGAAAGCGCCCTGCCGTTGAAGGGGATGAGCGGATAGAGATACGACCGTGAGCCGTCCACCGTCCGGTTGAGAGCGATGAGAAGCACCGCCGCCGCAAGTCCGAGCGCAAATCCCCACCAGCCGAGAAATTCCGACGCGACAAGCAGGAATATCCGCAGGAATTTGACCGCGTAGCCAAGCTCATAGCTCTGCTGGGTGAACGACGCGATTGCGACTATCGCCATATACAGTATTGTCTGAGGCGAAAACCAGTCTGCCTGCACCGCGTAATCGCCGAGGATAAGCCCTCCGACCACCGACAGTGAGTTGCTGAGCATACTCGGCGTATTGAGCGAGGCGAGCTTCAGCCCGTCTATCATGAACTCGGCTATAAGAAGCTGAAAAAGAAGCGGCACGGCGGCAGGCTCGTTGATTTTGATAAAGGACAGCCAGTCCGGAAGGCTGTCCGGGGTCTTTACAAGCAGATACCACATCGGCGTCAGGACAAGCGCGAGAAAGAAGATAAGCATCCGGGTGATCCGCAGGTAGCTCCCGACGACCGGGGGAAAATAGTAATCGTCTGTCTCCTGAAGGAAATCGAAAATCGAGGTCGGCAGGAACATGACCTGCGGGGAGTTGTCGCAGATGACGGTGACGCTTCCCTCCTCAAGCATTGCCGCGGCGGCGTCCGGGCGCTCGGTATAGCGGATCTTCGGGAAGGGGTTGTACCAGCCGGTCTTTATCAGGCACTCTGCAAGGCTCTGCTGGGACATATTGAGCGACTCGGTCTTAAGCGACGACAGCTTTTTGCGGAGAGCGGAAACCAGCTTGTCCGGGGCTTTCCCGTCAACATAGCACATTACAACGTCGCACTGTGCCGGGTCGCCGACGGTGAATTTTTCGGTTATCAGCTTCGGGTCGCGGAGTCTGCGGCGGATGAGCGCGGTGTTTCTGACAAGCGATTCGCCGAAGCCGTCGCGCGGACCGCGGAGCACCTTGTCGTTCTCCGGCTCGTCCACCGAACGGAGGGGATATGACTTGATATCGATGACCGCAGCCTTATCCGCGCCCTCAACCGCAAGCACTCCCCGCCCGGATATCACCGCAGAGGTAAGCGCCGCGATGTCGTCAGTCAGCATCACATCGGGATGCGGAAGAGAATCCATACAGGTCTTCGGGCTGTCGGCAAGCACCGCAAAGCGTATCATTTTCTCTGCCGCTTCCCCGTCGCAAAGCCCGGCGACGGAATAAAATGACGCCTGTGCGCTTCCCCGCGCGGCGGAAAACTCTCTTTTTGTGACGTCAAAGCTCCTCCCGACGCCGAGCGCCGCGTCAAGCCGGGCGATGATCTCTCTGTATTCCACGTTTGCCTCCGTTTTTTGCAGCAGCTTTACAGTGAGTATCTGCATTCCGGCGGATATTTATCCCGAAAAAGCGGAGGAACCGGCATAACGATGATTTACAGCCGATTTACCGAAACAAACTGCTCTCTGTTGCCGTATGTATTGCAATAATTCTCTTGCAAACCGTCGGGATAAATGGTATAATTGTTCCCGGTATATTCCGGCGGTTCCGGATATGCCGAGTCTTATTTCCGGGAGAAAGAATATGATCGGATTATACAGTGAAAAATCCCCGAGTTCGTCGCGCATGGGGCGTGACGTCATGTTTGCCGACAGGGAGAACCTCTGGCAGTATGAGGGGCATATAAATGATGTTTTCGGCTTCGTGAACGAGCGGCAGATCTGCCGTCCGGAGCTTTGGGAGAGGTTTGTGCTTCAGTTCCGCACACATCCCGATTCCGACGGCGGCTGGAGAGGCGAGTTCTGGGGCAAGATGATGCGCGGAGCCTGCTTTGTTTACCGCGCGACAAAGAACAAGGAGCTTTACTCCGTGCTTGAAAAGACCGTCTGCGACATGATGGACAGCGCGGATGAGAACGGCAGGATAAGCTCGTATTCTGTTGAGCGCGAGTTCCGGTCGTGGGATATGTGGTGCCGGAAGTACGTCATGCTCGGCATGGAGTATTTTTATGAGATCTGCGATGATGAGGCTCTCCGCGGCAGGATTTTGTCCTCTCTCTGCGGTCAGCTTGACTATATAATCTCAAAGGTCGGGAGAAAAGAGGACGGAAAGACCCCGATATGCGAGACGAGCGACTACTGGCGCGGGCTGAATTCCTCGTCTGTGCTTGAGCCGGTAATGAAGCTCTACAACATGACCGGAGAAAAAAGATACCTTGATTTCGGCGGTTATATCGCGGAGTGCGGCGGAACGTCGGTCGAGAACCTCTTTGACCTTGCGCTGAACGACAAAATGATGCCGTATCAGTACCCTGTTACAAAGGCTTACGAAATGATCTCCTGCTTCGAGGGTGTGCTTGAGTATTACCGTGTGACCGGCGACGAAAAGTACCGCACCGCCGTTGTCAACATCGGAAAGCGTGTGCTTGAGACCGATTTCACGGTCATCGGAAGCGGCGGATGCACCGGGGAGCAGTTTGACCATTCTTTCGTGCGGCAGGCGAACACCACAAACAGCCGCGTCAAGCAGGAGACCTGCGTGACGGTCACATACATGAAATTCTTCCTTCAGCTTCTGCTTGTGACCGGCGACCCGGTATACGCTGACGCTTTTGAAAGAGCATATTACAACGCCTACGAGGGCGCACTCAACACCGGGTGGGCATTCGATGCCGACGACACGAGAATATACGACACGTGGGTGAAGGAGCCCGTCCCGTTTGACAGCTACAGTCCGCTCACCGCCGGAAAGCGCGGAAACAACGTCGGCGGACTTATGAACATCTGCGGAGACAGGTATTACGGCTGCTGCGCCTGCATAGGCTCTGCCGGAATCGGTCTTGTGCCGGAGATGCAGGTGCTGACATATGAAAACGGGCTTGCGCTGAACCTTTTCCTGCCGGGAGAGGTCACGACCCGCACGCCGTCCGGAAACAGGGTGCGCATTGTCACAGAGACCGGCTATCCGGTGTCAGGGAAGGTGAAGCTCACGCTTTATCCCGTGGCGGCGGAGAAATTTGAGCTGTCGGTGAGAAATCCCGGCTGGAGCAGGAACACGTGTGTGTTGCTGAACGGCGAAAGCACCGATGCCGCTTCCGGCTACATCCGCATTTCCCGCGAATGGAAGTCCGGAGACACCGTTGAGCTTGACCTTGATATGAGGATAAGAACCGAGCGCCCGACGCCCTACGGTCATCAGATACTTATGACCAAGGTCGATTGGGGTCACAATTACATTCTTCCGGTATACGACGAGGAGGACCCGGCGGCAAAGTATCACATCGCGCTTCTCCGCGGTCCGGTCGTGCTTGCGCAGGACAGCCGCCTCGGAAGCGAGATCGACGGCGCGGTTCAGATCGCCGTTGACAGCGAGGGCTATGCGGAAGGGAGACTTACCGCGGACATCCCGTTCCCGCACGCCGTCGGCGCGGAAGTCCTGCTCTCCGACGGAAGCTATATGAAAACCGTCGATTACGGCTCTGCCGGAAAACTGTGGACAAACAAGAGCCGCGTTGCGGCATGGATCCTGACGAAGGACTGCGCCGGAGAGTAAGACTTAACCTTAATAAACGCACAGCAAAGGGCTGTTAAAAAACCGGTGTTTTTTAACAGCCCTCAAAATTTCCGGTAATGTGCAAAAGTCTTTTGCCCATATAAATCCGGAGCGGCTCATGCCATGGTTTCAAGCATTTTCAGAGTAACCTCATAGTCTGTCGGCAAACCGTTCTCAAACCTCCGGCTCTCCTCCGACATATATTCCGCCATGCGGTGCACCTCGTTGCCGAGAGAACCGGCGACGTGCGGAGAGAGAAACACGTTTTTCATGTTATAAAACGGCGAGTCGGCAGCCGGCGGTTCCGGTTCGGTTACGTCAAGCACTGCCGCGCGTGTCGGAACCTCTGTCAGCGCCTTTATAAGATCATTTTCGACCACCTGTGCGCCGCGCCCGGTGTTTATAAAGGTCGCGCAGGGCTTCATCAGCGAGAACAGGTCGTAATTCAGCATCCCGACCGTCTGCGGGTTGTTGGCGAGATGGTTTGAGATCACATCGCTCCCGGAAAACAGTGTCGGAAGGTCACAGAGCGTCACTCCAAGCTCCTTCGCCTTCTCTTCCGGAAGAAACGGATCGAAAACAAGGATATTTATATGCTCAAGCACGGCGCGGATACGCTCAATCACCATTTTTCCTATCATCCCGGCACCGATTATTCCGACGGTGGCATCATAGTTGCCGGGAAGCCCGTAGATATCCGGGCGGTTATCCCAGAGCGGACCGCTGCCCGGCGTGTGAAGGCGGCGGTAATAGCCGGTATTGGCAAGTATGATCTGCGCAAGAGTATATTCCGCGACGGGAACTCCGTTCGCCGCCCATGCGCTGAATACCTTTATTCCCTGATTCAGAAACTCCCGCGCAAAATCCTGAACCGACCCGGCGGCATAGAACACCGCCTCGGCTTTCGGGAAATACCGCCTCACCTCATCCTCCGTAAAGACCGGCATTGCCCATGTCGAGAAGAGATATTCCGCCTCCGAAGCCGATTCCGGGGCTTCGGCAAGCATTTCCTTTGACAGAACCCTGCCGCCGCAGACAAATTCGTAACGCGCCGCAAGCTCCTCCTTTGTTTTTTCGGAATAGACCCAGTCAACAACGTTTTGCTGACCGAGATACACTGATTTTTTCATATACCGCATATCCCCCTTCATAAGAGTTCCTGTTATGCCACGGGATTGATGTTAACCCATGTCCGACGGCTTACGCGCCCGGCTCCCGGCGCACAAGAAACAGCATTCTTTTTGCCGGAACCTCAAAACGTTTGCCGCAGTCTCCGGTCTCACGGTTCTGCCACAGGTCGCGTGTTTCAAGCATATACGGTTCGTCCGCCATATTCGACACAACAATATAATCCCCGGTGTTGGTAAACTGCGTAATATACACCGTCTCCGGGATCGGTGAAAGAACCGCGGCGGTTTCACGGATTTCCATATGAACCACCGATTCATCTTCAACCATCGGCTTATACAGACGAAGGTAACGGCTCCACACGGTATACTCGTCGGGATCATCGGGAATCTGCGACCATTCGCTGTAAACATAAGGACCGTCGGGGTGCTTTTCGGCATAATCGCGCACCCGCCTGAAGTACTGATACAGGCGGTCCCGATCAGTCGTTTTATACTGCTTTACTCCCGGCACATCAATGCATTTTCCCATTGTCGGACGGCCGTGCGTGAGAAGAGGAAACTGAACGAACGGAATTGTCATGGCAAAAAACAGCTCCGGGTCAAACCGCTCCTGCCCGTGCTTTGTAAGTCTTGGCTTATCCGGGCACGGGACGACGTACGGCTCGTACATTTTTCCTTTTCCGCAGTCGACCGAATACTCTCCTTCGCCGATCCAGAGATAATCATAGTATTTACCTCGGACAAATCCGCGCGTATTGCCGCCGACGTGCAGTTTATAGATGCCGCCTCTGTCCTTTACTCCGCTGTATATCATATGTATCAGGTCTTCCGCCTCCGGATCATAGCAATCGACAGGTTCAATATCGCAGTTGCGTCGGTTTTCCGGTACGGAAAGCATACTGCTCAGATCCCAGTCGTATCCCCAGTCATTATAGATTCCGTCAAAAGCATATGTATCAAGAATCCCGAAGGTTTTGGGGAGTATAAAATCCCGCCAGTACTCGCTCCCCGCCCATCCGAGACGGTACTTATAGTGCATATCCACACAGCCGTTGAAGCTGCGGGAAAAACGCTCCTGATAGTATTTTGAGCCCTCATGTATGTAGCTTGATGAACAGTAGGGTATAATTTTCAGACCGAAGCTGTGACACAGGTCGATAAAACGGTTCATTCCTTCATGGTCGCAGCTGTGCCATTTATCGGATCCGTATTTTTCGATGGTGTCGTTCCATTCCTCATGCACCTGTATCAGTCCGACACCGTTCTCGGCATAAGACTTAAGAAGCTTATAATCATATTCCGTGGGGGTGATACTCATAAGAGCCGGATAATCACCGAGATAATATGTCACCTGCCCGGGAAGATAATCGTGAATGCGCCAGTCCCGGGTACACTTTTTTGTGTCTTCGGTTACGCGGCGAAGATTTTCTATCCTTGCGCGGTGCTGTTCAAGTGTCAGTTGTTTCATGGTATTGCTCCCGGTATAATCAAGTTGTTTGCCCGTGCAATCCGTTCAATGCCTGCGTCAGTCTCCGAGGCATTGATGCAGATAGCTGCACATGTGTATAAATATGATACCATGCCTGACCGCAGAAGTAAATAGAAAAACACATTTAAATCGGCAACTTTTCTCTTTTTGTTGCCGTTTTGTCCGGCAGGTATGGTTGATTTTTGCCTCGGATTATATTATAATAGATACGACCGCAACAAAAAACGGAGATCATGCCGACATGAAACGAGCCGATTCAATATTCAGCGAACTGCAAAGCACCATACCGGCTGGAGAATACGGTCCTTCCGGAAGTACCTTTATAACCGTGAGAGAACTTGCACGGAAATATTCCTGCTCTCTTCACTGCGCGCTTGACGTTTTCGACAGGCTTCTTGACGGGTGCCTCATCCTCAGCATCGGAAAGCGCAGCTATGTGACAACCGGACCGTGCGGCAGCCGGACGCCCCTCGGAAAGTTTTTGTCGGAAAGTCAGCGTGATATGCTCGGAATACTGCTTCAGGACAGCAGCAATCCGTTTTTCGGCTCTCTCATCAGACATCTTTACACCGTTGCCGCGGGAAACCGGTATCAGCTGATCGTTTCCTGCACCGGCGGCTCTCCGGAGCGGGAAAGGGAGATACTTGATCTGTTTCTGAAGCTGGGATGCAGAGGAGTGTTCAGCTGTGTTCCGGTTTCAAAGCAGCAGGAGCCTCTCTTCCGGAACTATCCCCTTCCCCTCGTGACGCTTGCCGAGGAATCGCACCTGCCGAATACCGATGTGATACTTGTCAACAACTACACGGCGGGGAGGCAGATAGCAAAGCATCTCATGAAGTGCGGCTGCCGTTCCTTTGCCTATGTCACCGAGGCGGACTATATCGAATCCGACCGGCGCTTAAAGGGCTTCCGCGATTATCTGCACGAAAACGGCTCGGAGCTTAACGACGAAAATATCTTCGTCGTAACGCAGCCGGACAGCGGCATAATTTCGCGGGAGATCGGGTGGTTCACAACGAACCTGCTGAACCGGACAAGACAGCTCGGCACTCCATTGCCGCTCGGCATTTTCTGCGTACACGACCTGCTTGCGGTCGAAACGTCGCGTGCCGTCAAGAGGTACCGTCCGGCAAAATATAAGCCGTTCTGTATTCCGGACGATGTAATGATAGCCGGGTTTGACGATCTTCCGATCGCCGCTGCGGTCACGCCGACGCTGACGACCGTCTCCTACCGGTATTCCGCGATGGCAGAGACCGCCTTCGGGGTTATGACCGACTACATTACAAATCCCGACCATGTTCCGAAGCAGTATGAAATAAGCTCATCACTCATAATCCGCGAAAGCACATCGCAGAGCAGTGTTTTCTCAAATATCACCGGAATAAACGGGTAATGGCGTCAGATTCCGCCTTGTGTTTTCAGTTTGTCAGAGCGGCAGCTTTGCCTGCAGCCTTTTTTACGTTTATTGGTTACTCTGACGGATTCAGACCTGCTTTTTGCGCTTCAGCAAAACGCAGCCCATGCCTGCAAGCAAGCCGGCAAGCGACACGCCGGCAACTCCTGCTGCGGCTCCCGCCATGGTTTTCAGTGCCTGCACCTCTTCTTTGCTGACGGGAATGCTTCCTGCCTTGTGCGTACTGCCGTCCGTGAACGTTACGGTAATGTTGCCGTCTTTATCGACCGTCACGGCAGAAATGCCGACACCGTCTTTTCCGTCGCGGCCGTCAGAACCGTTGATGCCGTCTTTACCGGCTTCTCCGGCAGCACCCCTCAGCTCGTCAAGAGCCACAAGGTCGTGCCAGTCGGTTTCGCCGCTGTATTTCCACTGGATCGCCGTGCCGTTGTTCCGCACCTCCGGCAGTGCGGGTTCGTTTTTTTGCCGCCTTGCCGCATCCTGCAACAGGATGCAAAGTGCCGAAAGTGTACCTTCGAGTAGTTTTTTCTTGATTTCATATTCGTTCCTCCGCCTCGGAATTGTTGTTGCGGCGGATTTTCGCACCGCTGCCCACGCCGTGAATGGACAACGACTGACCGGCTTATGCTTGGTTTGCTTTGTATTTATCCACAAACAGGGCAACTCCCTGCTTTATGACCTCCATCTGGGTTTTCAGGTAGTATTCGTCCTCAAACATCGCGTAGTGAACGCAGGCGCGGACGAATATTAAGATCAGCGGCGTGATTACCGTGTACGGAATGCCGATCTTCGGCTCCAGCCGCTTGGCATACTCGGTATAGCGCTCGTTGACGCCCTCAAAAAACTTCTTGCCGTGCTCTATATATTTCGGGTGTGTGTATACCTAATACATCAGCCGATACTTCTTGCCGTGCTCCCGTGCCGTCCAATACGGGACCTCCTTCACAAACCTGACAACATCCTTCGGGTCGGTGGGTGCCTTCTCCATGAACTCGTCCTCGACCTTTTCCATACAGTAGGCTGTGGACTGAATTATCAGATCGTCAAGATTATCAAAATACAGATAGAGATTTCCGGGGGTACATCCGCACGCCCTTGCCAATGCCTTCATGCCGGTTCCGGTCAATCCGTTTTCGGCATAGCATTCAAAGCATTTCTCCATCCATTCCGCCTTTTTTGCGTTGTGCTGTTCCTGTCTCAGTCCTGTCACAGTTATTTTCTCCTTTGTAACAATGAACATTCATTCATATTGACATTATATCACAGCCGGGAACAAAAGCAATAGAAAATTATCTTTTCCGGGCAGAAAAACAAAAGCGGGATAATTGATTTCCCGGCTTTTTTCCCGACCGGACAGCAGGGCATTTTCCGCCCGAAAAATTCCTCCGGAAAATTTTCCGAAATGGGTTGACATCCTCGGAAAAATGTAGTATTATACCCAGAGCAAAAATCAACCGGGCTGAAATGTCCGGAAAACCGCGACTGTAAGGTGCCATCCCCGGCGCCCCAAAGGAGATGATTTTCATGTTACCGCTCGAAACACCGACCCCGGAAATACTTTCGGCAATGAAGGAAAAGGGTATTTCCGAAGACTCAGTTTACGCGCTCGTCTCTCTTGACCTGCACGTTGACGGAAACTACGGCGAAAGCTGGCTCATCGCGGACAGAGAAAGCATGACCCTTCACTGCTTCTCGTCCCACGGTCACGTCTCCGAGGATGAAAAATATCCGCGCGACAAAAAAACTCCCCCTGCCGTGTTCGATTATCACACCGCTTACGACATGAGGGAATGCTGCGGCTGGTATGTTGACAACTTCGTTTCGTCAAACCGGTTCCTTGCAAGGAAGGGGGCACCGTTCGTCCCCGATCCGGAGCTTGACGAAAAAGAGAACCGCGAGCGCGAGACGGCTTACGGCAGCAGCCTTGAGACATTTGTCATCGCATTCTGTACCAACGCAAAGAAAAAGCGCCTTTTCGCCTTCATCGACATCATAGAAAGGCTTCAGCAGGGCGAGATACTGAATGACGACGACCCGCTTTTCGATCAGTTCAACCTGAAATGCCCCAAGTGCGGCAGGGTATACAAGGATCAGGAGCGGAAAATATGCGAGTACTGCTCGAACAACTCGGCGGTATTCAGAAGGCTCATCGGCTACTGTGCCGACTACAAGGGGCTTATGATCACGGTGATCGTCTGTATGCTCCTGACCTCCGGGATATCGCTCATTACGCCGATCCTCAACGGTAAGGTGCTGTTCGACCAGGTCATAACCCCGCCGAACGCCGACGGGACGCTGGGACAGCTGCACGGGCGCGGATGGGTCTTCGGCGTTGTCGGGATCATCTTCGGCACGGCACTGCTGTCGCTGCTTATAAACATAATACAGAACCGGGCGAACCACAGGCTCTCAGCCCGCGTCACGCAGAGAATGAAGATGGACGTCTTCACCGCGCTTCAGACAATGTCGCTGTCGTACTTCAGCAAAAATCCGACGGGGCGTCTTGTCCACCACGTCAACAACGATGCGGCAAAGGTGCGGCAGTTCTTCATCGACGGCGTGCCGAACCTTGTGATAAACTCGCTCAATTTCATCGGGCTTACGGTACTGCTTTTCGGGATGAACGCAAAGCTGACGCTTATCGTCTTTATCCCGGTGCCGATAATCGTTCTGATCTTCCGGTTTGCTCTCCCCAGACTGTGGAATTCCTTTACGAAGCAGTGGAAGAGGAACGCAGACCTGAATTCCATGCTGAACGACTCACTGTCCGGTGTGCGGGTGGTCAAGGCATTCGCCAAGGAGACCGACGAGACGCACAGGTTCCGTTTCTTCACGCAGAGATGCATGGACACGTCGCTTGTCTGCAATAAAATCCATCTGTCGATATTCCCGGTCATTTCCCTGCTCATTGCCATGTCGAGCAAGGCGATATGGGGCTTCGGCGGCATTGAGGTCATGGGAAACCGCATGACCTACGGTGAATTCACCACATATTTCGGATATCTCGGAATGATATTCGGACCGCTTAATTTCTTCACCAACTTCACCAACCTCATGACCGACGTCATAAACTCGGCTCAGAGAATGTTCGGGATAATGGACACGGTGCCGGAGATATGTGACTCCCCCGACGCAGTGACGATCGATCCCCTCCGCGGCGAGGTGGAGTTCAGGCGCGTATGCTTCCACTATGCCCCCAACCGCCCTATACTGAAGGATGTCAGCTTTAAGATAGAAGCCGGTCAGCACGTCGGGCTTGTCGGTCACACCGGCTCCGGAAAGAGCACCATCGCAAACCTGATAACCCGGCTTTACGACGTCATCTCCGGTTCGGTTCTCATCGACGGGGTCAACGTCAAGGAGCTTTCGTCGGAGTCGCTGAGAAAGGGAATCGCCATAGTCTCGCAGGAGATATTCCTCTTCCGCGGGACGATAGCCGACAACATCCGGTACGCAAAGCCGGATGCCACCATCGGAGAGGTCATGGAGGCGGCAAAGGCGGCAAACGCCCATGACTTCATAATGTCGCTGCCTGACGGCTACGAAACTGTCGTCGGGATCGGAAGCCGGTCGCTCTCCGGCGGCGAAAAGCAGAGGATATCGATAGCCCGCGCGCTGCTGCTCGACCCGCCGATACTCATTCTTGACGAGGCGACGGCGGCAATGGACACCGAAACCGAGCGGCAGATACAGTACGCTCTCGAGCGCCTCGGAAAAGGACGCACGACAATCTCAATAGCCCACCGTCTCTCCACCCTCCGCGACTGCGACTTCCTTATGGTCGTTGACAACGGCTGCGTGACCGAGATGGGAACCCACAGCGAGCTTATCGAAAAGCACGGGACATATTACCGGCTTTACAGGCTCCAGGCAGAATCGATGAAGCGCGTGCTTCAGGGAATGTAAAGGAGGATCGACATGGAAAACCTTAAAACCGAAAAGAAAAAAGACGAACTTCTTGACGACGACATCCCCGCACTTGACGACAGACGCGAATCGGTGCCGCTTACGCAGGACAACGCGGTGTTCACGAAATCGGCGGGCGGACTTATCTCCCTTGACCTTACGCATGAGGACGGGGAGCACGAGCTTTTCGAGCGCGTTGCCGTTTTCCGCGCCTTCCCGATAACCGCACCCGACGAATTCCTGTCGGTAAGAGAGGTCAGCGTCATAAAGAACGAGCGCGGTCAGGAGATCGGCATGATAAGATATATGTCCGACTTCGACGAGGCGACCCAGCACCTCTTTCTCGAGGAGCTTGACAGGCGGTACTTCACCCCGGAAATAAAGAAGATAAACTCCGTGAAGGAAAAGTTCGGCTATTCCTACTGGGACTGCGACACAACGGCGGGACACACCGTTTTCGTGCTGAACAACCCCTTCAGCAACATAAGAACGCTTATCGACGGCAGGGTGTTCATCAACGACATCGACGGAAACTGCTTCTCCGTCCCCGAGCCGAAAAAGCTCGATCCCGCAAGCTACCGGAAGATCGAGATATACCTCTGACGGCGGAAAAAGCCGAAAGGAAAAGCCATGAAACTTATGTACGGGCTTCCCGACGCCGACAGGCACGCGCTTGAGGCGGTATGCGGAAGCGAAAAGCTCATGTACTGTGTTCCGTTCAACATAGAGGGCGACAGGTTCGTCCGGGGTTATCTTGCGATAACCGACAAAAGGATATACAAGCTCCTTGACGGCGAGGTGCTTCTGACCGTTAACATCGAGGGCTCCGACGATTTCCGGGTGGAGGTCATGTACGGCAGCTGCGGCTTCTATGTCCGCACCGACGGAGTGTCGCGCCTTGTCTGCCGGTTCATCTCGGGCAGAAACCTTGCAAGATACTCGGTGATAGTCCGCGCCTGCGAGATACTTGCCGAGACGCACAATACCACCCCGGTCACAAACGACCTTCCGGAGCGTTTCTGTCCGAAGTGCGGCAGACCCTACGTCAACAACACCACGATATGCCCGTACTGCATGGACAGGCTCGAGGTCTACCGCAAAATGTTCGCCATGACAAGGGGACTGCGGCTGATGATGTGCTTCCCCTTCATCGTCGCGGTGTTCAGCGTCGTGTTCTCGTTCGTTGTCCCGTGGATAGAGGGTCAGGCGGTCAACAACTACCTTGAGCCGCTTTCCGGAACGGAGCGCGGAACGATGCACGGGTTCATACTCATCGTTCTCGCGATAGTATCGATCGACCTGTTCCAGCGCGCTCTCGGCGTCATGCAGTCGCGGCTGTCGGCAGTCTCCGGCAACCGGTTCATAATGATGCTGAAGAACATTCTGTACGAAAAGCTGGAAAGCCTGTCGCTCTCGTCGCTTCAGAGACGCTCCACAGGCGACCTCATGGGACGCGTCAACAGCGACACCGCGGTGATGCAGGATTTCGTCACAAACCAGCTTCCGAACATATTCGTTCAGGGTGTGTCGTTCATCGTTGCGATGATCGTCATGCTGGCGATAAACCCGCTCATGTGCCTGTTCATTTTCGTCCCGGTGCCCTTCTCGGTATTTCTGATAAAGAAATTCTGGGCGACGATGGACATGAAGAACCGGCGCGGATGGAACCTTGAGAGCAAGGTCAACCGCCAGCTTCAGGATATCTTCAGCGGGATCCGGGTCGTGAAGTGCTTCGGACAGGAAAAGCGCGAGGTCGAGCGCTTCCGCCAGAGCAGTCTGAAGAGCGCAAAGCAGACCGAGCAGAACGAAAGACTGTTCGATACCTTCTTCCCGCTCGTCACCTTCGCGATACGCCTCGGAAGCTATCTGATACTGCTCTACGGCAACCTGCTCCTGTTCGACGGAGCAATGAAGCTCGGAACGCTTCACCAGATAAACGCTTATGCAAACATCGTTTACGCGCCGCTTGTCTGGATGACCTCGGTTCCGAGGAGCATTTCGCGGTTCCTCACCTCGGCAAGCAAGGTATTTGAGATACTTGAGGAGACTCCGGAGGTCGGCGACATCGGCCTGCCCATCGACATCCGCATCGAGGGCGAGATCAACGTGAAAAACGTGACCTTCGGCTATGAAAGCTACAATCCCGTCCTCTCAAACGTCTCGGCTGACATAAAACCGGGTGAGATGATCGGCATCGTCGGTCATTCCGGCTCGGGAAAGACGACGCTTATCAACCTGATAATGCGCCTTTACGACGTGAACACCGGAGCTATCGAGATCGACGGCGTGAATATCAAGGATATTTCGCAGGAGGCGCTCCGCTCGCAGATGGGCGTCGTGCTTCAGGAAACGTTCCTGTTCGCCGGAACGATACGCGACAACATCGCATATGCCTGCCCGAATGCCACCGACGAAATGGTGATAGAAGCGGCAAAAACCGCGAACGCCCACGATTTCATCATGGATCTGCCGCAGGGCTACAATACCGCGGTCGGCGCGGGCGGTCATTCCCTCTCCGGCGGCGAAAAACAGCGGATTGCCATTGCCCGCGCAATAATCCACAACCCGAAGATACTCATCCTTGACGAGGCAACTGCGGCTCTTGACACCGAAACGGAAAAGCTGATTCAGGACGCGCTGAAAAAGCTGGTCAGAAACCGCACAACCCTTGCGATCGCCCACAGGCTTTCCACCCTCCGCAACGCGGACAGACTGCTTGTCCTTGACCACGGAAAGGTCGCCGAGTTCGGAACCCACTCCGAGCTTCTGGAAAACCGCGGCATTTACTACAAGCTCGTCATGGCTCAGCAAAAGCTCGGCGCGATGCCGAAGGAGGCGGAAAAGAAGCTCCCGGAAGCTCTGCCTGCGGCTGAGGGATAAAGCACCGGAAACTCAAATATTACCTTCCCCGACGGTGAAAAAACGCCTTCGGGGAAGATTTTTTTGTAAACATTCCGTGAATCAGGGAACTTTCAGACGCTTTTTTCGGTCATATATATCGGAAAGCATGAAATAATCGTCTTGTGAAAGCACCCAAAAGCTCTTTTTAGTCGTATTGCACAAAATTCCGACAGAAATTTTGTCGAATACGACAATTAACACCGAAAAACAGTATGGTATATTCATAATGTAAGAATATCTTCGCAAAACGGGCATACAGGGAGGTGAAATCTAAGCCCGCGGTACAAAAAACGGCAGACTACAGACAGGGGAGTACAACAGCTTCAGAAAGGCAGATAGAGTGTCAGGAGATCAACGAAAAGGTCAACTGTCTGTGGCGGCTTGAATATCAGAACAACGGGTACTATGCCATCAGGCAAGACACCTCCGGATACTATGTGACCAGCACAAACGGCGCGGCAAAGCTCGGTGCAAAAGCGTCCGGCGGGTTTACAAACCATCTCACCCGCCCCGACAGTCCGGTGCTGTCCGGGGCGGGAACGGTTTTATTATGCGCCCCGTTCTGTGTGCGTTTTTGATTGAGGAAATCAAAAAAATTTCCCTTCCCCCTTGACACCCCCCTTGAATCCGTGTATAATATATGTTAACGTCATAATTATGCCAAAGAAAAGGAGTGACTGAAAATGGTAAGAACATATCAGCCGAAGAAGCTTCAGAGATCCAAGGAGCACGGCTTTATGAAGAGAATGAGCACTGCCAACGGAAGAAAGGTGCTCAAGAGAAGACGCGCCAAGGGAAGAGCAAGACTTACCCACTGACAGTCTGCCGCGCCCGCTTTTGCGGCAGGCAATTGTCATGTCCCGGTGAGGGATTATTTTTGTGAAAGAGTTTGCGATAAAAGAAAACCACCTTTTTGTCAAGGCATATACCAAGGGAATGCGGTTCTCCGGTAAAACCGTAACGGTTTATGTCCTGCGTGACTACAAGGCGGCGAAGCTGAAAAAAGAGAACCCGCAGAAGAAGTACCTCAACCGCATCGGCTTCACGGCAACGACAAAGCTCGGCAACGCCGTAACGAGAAACCGCTGTAAGAGAATAATGCGGGCGGCTTATCGCGGCATCCTGTCGGAGCGCAGTCTCAGAACAGGAAACCTTATCGTGATTTCCGCACGCGGACAGGCTGTCGGCGCGACCTCGGAAGAGGTGAAACGCGACCTTGTCGCTGCGTTCGGAAAGCTCGGGCTTTTCGTCTGAGGTCTGCTCTGATTTTTCCGGAAAAACAACCGACAGGGCTGCGGCACAAAGTGCTGTGGCCTTTTTCGGTAAAACCGATATACGAAGACTGAACCCAACCTTTTGCCAGATCTCTTTTTGACAAAAGCTCTTGGAAATCCAAAAACCTTCTTTCAAGAAGGTTTTTGGCGGGTCCGGGCGGAGCCCGGTTAAAAATCCTTCGTATCTCAACCCCAATCGCCCGCGGGAGTATACGGTCATGAAATATGTGCTTATATGGCTGATAACCCTGTATCAGAAATTCATATCTCCGCTCAAAAAGCCCTGCTGCCGGTTCACGCCGACCTGCTCGCAGTACGCATTAGAGGCTGTGAAGGAGTGGGGAGCGATACGCGGGCTGGCTCTTGCTGTGTGGAGAGTACTGCGCTGCAATCCGTTCGGTCGCGGCGGCATCGACCCTGTTCCGAAGAGGAGCTCCCGTAAATGACGGCGGGAAAGCCGATATCGGGTGCCGCAATGAAAGCTGAATAAGAGAGCTTTCGGAAAACGGGAATCCCCGTTATTCAAGAAGAAAGGCTCCCCGCCCGGGGAGAAACCGTTCAATGATAGAAATCCCTTTTATAACCGAGGCATTCGGTTATATCCTCAACCTGTGCTATAAGCTCGTTCCGAACTACGCAATAGCACTGCTGTTTTTCGCCCTGATCATAAAGATACTGCTCTTCCCTCTCGGGATCAAGCAGCAGAAGAACATGGTCAAGCAGGCGTCCCTCCGTCCGAAGGAGCAGGCGATAAGAAACCGCTATGCCGGCAGAACCGATAAGGTCACCCAGCAGAAGATGCAGCAGGAGATAATGAACCTCTATCAGGAGGAAAAGTTCAACCCGATGGGCGGCTGCCTCCCGATGATAATCCAGCTGGTTATCGTCTTCTCCATCTATGCCGCTGCTGTCAACCCCCTCCGCTACGTCTGCCATATCCCGGCGGATAATATAAATAATATCTCCGTGAAGATTGTCGAGCTTTACCATAACGGCGAGCTTGATATCGAGCACGCGGTTTCCGAGTCCACCGCCAACAGTATCAAAAAGCAGGCTGAAAGCATCGGCGAGGACGGAAGCACAACAAACGTCAAGAGCCCCTTCGTCAATAAGCACAGCATCGAGATAGTCAATATCCTGAAGAAAAACGGCGTCGAAAAGTTCCGCGGCGACGGAATGCTCGGCGAATCCTTCAGGGATAAGGACCTGCCCGACTTCACGATCTTCGGCGGCTCGTTCGACCTTTCAAGGACCCCGTCGATCCAGCATTTCGACTGGCTGATGATGATCCCGCTTCTCACCTTCCTCTTCACGTTCGCAAGCATGAAGCTGACGAAGAAATTCACCTACCAGCCCGCCGAGACCGCCGGCGACGCGGCGATATCCATGAAGCTGATGGACTATACCATGCCGCTTATCAGTACCGTGTTCACCTTCTCGGTACCGGCTGTCGTTGCGGTCTACTGGATATACCAGAACATTTTCTCAACGCTCCAGCAGTTCGTCCTCAAGCTCATGTTCCCCTACCCCACCTTCACCGAGGAGGAGTATAAGGCGGCGGAGCGCGAGATGAACAAGGGCATAAAGCAGCCGAAAAGCATAAAGAAGAGCGGCGGCAGGTCGGCTCACAGGATCGACCTTGACGACGGCGCGCCCGCTGACAGCGGTGAAAATACCGCTCCCGCAAAGGGCAGGGCATCAGGTCTCGTTCCTCCCGCAGCACTCAAGGACGAGTCGGACAGAAAGCCCGACGATTCCGAATGACAATTCAAATCAAGGAAGGATTATTATGAAACAGGAAGTTACAGCGACCGGAAAAACCGTTGAAGCGGCAGTCGCGGCGGGCGCGGAACAGCTCGGCGTCCCGGCGGCTTCGGTCACATATGAAATAATCGAGGCTCCGAAAAAGGGCTTCCTCGGCTTCGGAGAGACCCCCGCAAAGGTGAGGGTCACGTTCGTTCCCACTCCCGAGACCGTCGGACTTGCATTCGTGAAAACCGTGCTTTCCGACATGGGAATCGACGCTGCCGCAGAGCTTTCCGGACTTCCCGGAGGCAAACGCGAGTACTTCATTTCGATAGAGGGCGACGGAGCAAGCGTTCTTATCGGTCACCACGGCGAAACGCTTGACGCGCTCCAGTACCTCACCAATCTCGCCGCAAACCGCAGAGAGGACGACGAGAGCGGAAGCTACACCCGCATCACCGTCGATATCGGCAACTACCGCGCAAAGCGCGAGGAGACCCTCCGCAGACTTGCAAGAAGAACCGCCGAGAAGGTTCTGAAGTACAAAAGAAACATCACCCTTGAGCCGATGAGCGCCTACGAAAGACGCATAATCCACTCCGAGGTGCAGAATATCGCGGGCGTAACGACAAACTCTGTCGGCTCGGACAATAACCGCCGTGTTGTCGTCTCACTTGACGGACAGGGAAGACCCGCCCGCAAAAAGCCCGCGGAGCAGACAGCTCCCGCAGCCCCCAAGGCTCCCCGTCCGCTTCCGAAGAACAAGATCCAAAAGCGCGCAAGATTCGACGAAACCCTCCCCGAGTACCACGCAGGCGACTGCTACTCCGGGGACGCGGAGATCGACAAAGCCGAGGCTGAGTCGGATACCGACGAGATCTGAATATTCATATCATCCGGCAGAAGGTCAGATACTTCTGCCGGTTTTTTGTCCCCGCTGAGGTATAGCCTCTCTTTCACCCCCACGCGCCCGAAGAGGCGCTTTCCCCCGTTTTCGCAAAGCCGACTGTCGCCTCAACCCCGGAAAGGTCGCTGCCGTACAGAAGCGCGTAGCGTATGCTGTTCTTCCCGAAGCGCCGGTTTATCCCGTCCATCGTCCGGTCAAGTATTTCCGAGCGGTAAACCGACTGCGAATCGGTGAAGAACGACGTCTGCTGAGGAACGGTGTCGCGGCAGAGCTCCGTTGCTCCGACCGTCACCGACCGAAGAGGGAGAGAAAAGCTGTGCTTCCTCATGAACAGCTCAAATGCCGCCTTCGCTATGACCGAGTAGCTGTCGGTCGGCTCGGGGAGGCGCGTCTGATACTGAAAATGCGAAAGGGTGCGGTCCCTCACGTAAACCGCCACTCCGCACGCCTTTTGCCGGCAGAGAAGCAGCTTATGCCCGATATCCTCGCAGAGGGCGAACATGACAGCCCTCACGTCGTCCGGTGTCTCCATGTCGCGCCGCGTCGTTGTCCCCCGGCTGACGCTTTTCGCCTCGATCACCGCGTCTCCGGGCAGAACCGGTGTCTCGTCGCGCCCCGCCGCCGCGGCTATCAGCCTCAGCCCGTTCACCCCGAGACGGTATTTTATCATCGGAGGGTGGGCGTTCGCAAGCTGTCCGATAGTCACGATCCCGCACCCGCGCAGCTTTTCCGCTGTCGCGCGCCCCACGCCGAACAGGTCGGATACCGGAAGGTTCCAGATCATCTGCCGGAAGCTCTCACGCGGGATGCAGGTCACGGCATCCGGCTTCTTCATGTCCGAGCCGAGCTTGGCAAAGACCTTGTTGAAGGAAACCCCGACCGATACCGTCACCCCCAGCTCTCTTTTTATCCTCTCCCTCAGCGTTTCGGCAATCGTCAGCCCGTCACCGAAAAGCCGCCGGCTCCCGGTCACGTCAAGCCAGCACTCGTCTATGCCGAGAGGCTCCACAAGGTCGGTGTAGCCGTCATATATCTTTCTCGCCGCGCGGGAGAATTTGATATATTCATCGTAATCCGCCTCGACGGTCACAAGGCGCGGGCATTTTCTCATCGCCTGAACCACCGGCTCTCCCGTCTCGATGCCGTATGGCTTTGCAAGCTGATTTTTCGCAAGAATTATACCGTGCCGCTCCTCAATGCTCCCGCATACCGCCATCGGGACGCGCGCAAGCTCCGGTCTCCGCGCGATTTCCACGCTTGCGAAAAAGCTGTTCATGTCGCAGTGAAGTATCGTTCTGTCCATAACGTATAAATGCCCTTCCCCCGTGTACCGGACCTGCTCCGGTTGTTGCGAACTTATGTTCTTTTATATTATATCACGAACTTTTGTTCGTGTCAAGGGGCAGAAAAAAGCCCCGTCAAAAGGACGCACGGCAATAGATACTATATATTTTCGTTAATTCCCGTTAAAAATCTTGACAAATTTCATTCTTTGTGTTATCATCAATTGTACCGGAATATAATCCGAATGTGCAAAAACGCACGAAAAACTGAAAGGAAACGGCACGACATGAAGAACAAACGTATTCTGACCGTCATCGCGCTCTGCATGGCAGCGCTGACTCTTGCATTCGCCTTCTCCTCCTGCGCAAAGAAAAAAACTCCCACGCAGTTTGTATTTGACGCAGTAGAAGCGACCGCAAACGGAGCTGCGGCATCCGACCTCGAAAAGCTTTTTGACTCCGCGGCAAAGGGCGGCGAGCTTGAAGTGATTTTCAAGGGAAACGACACAACCGCGGCGCTCGTTGAGATCAGCGGGCTCAGCCTTAAGACACAGTTCGGCGGAAACACCTCGCTTGCAACGGTTGCGCTTACAAAGGGCGACAAGAGCGCAGATCTCAAGCTCTGGCAGACAGCCGGCAAGATGGCTCTCTCCTCCTCCCTCACCGGCGACACGGTCTACAGCGTCGACCTCGAAAAGGGCAAGGACAGCTACCTTGCTTCGATATTCGGAAAGGCTGACAGCAACTTCTCTCTCATCGGCATTTTCGGCGAAAACGGCGAAATGTTCGATAATATCAAAAAGAACGCAGAGCTCGGCAAGACTCTTAAAGCCCTTGCCGAAAAGTACGAAAAGCTGATCATCAGGACAGTCGATGCAAACGCAAAGACCAGCCTTGAGAACGGCACCGCTACCATCGAGCTGAACAGCGAGAGCATCAAGAAGATCGCAAAAGAGCTTTACAGCGTGGCAAAGAACGACAAGGAGCTCCGCGACACTCTCAACACTCTCCTTTCCGCTCCCTCGATAGGCAAGCCCGGCACCTCCGCCGAAGAAGACCTTGACGACTGGGATTTCGACGACGATGACTCCGAGGGCGTAATATCCATCCCCGAAAAGAGCGACTGGGTCAAAAACTTCTTCGATTCCGAGGACACCCTCAACGAGGCTCTCAAGGCTCTTGACGAGGCTGACGTTACCGTTGTTCTGACCGTCACCGCCGGCAAGAAGAATATCATCACAAAGGCAACGCTTGACGTCACCGTTGAGGTCAAGGAGACAAAGAAAAAGACCGTTGCGAAAGCAGTCCTCGACCTCACCGACGCGGCAAAGAAGACTCTTACCCTGACCAGTGAAGAGAGCGAAGGCGAAGGCGAGCCCAAAAAGGAAGAGATCGTTGTCACCTACAACATAAGCGAAAACAGCAAGGAAAAGTATTCGGCATCGCTTTCCGTGAAAAACGGAGATGTCACCGTTGATAACCTTCTCAAGATCGACTACAACAGAACCTCCGGCGAGTACACCGTTTCGGTTTCTGCATCAGGCCTCGGGCTCGGGATCGACAAGATTTCCGTATCCGGCGTTCTTAAGTATGACAGCAAGTCAATGACGCTCACCGTTACCTCGATCAATTTCGGTGCCCCGATAACCCTTGACCTCACCGTTAAGCTCACTGCGGGAACGACAGCTCCCGTGTTCCCCAAGACGACCACCGACCTGTTCTCGATCGACGAGGCAGGCGCCGAGGATCTTATGAATAAGATCATGACCGGACTTTCCGACCTCGGCCTTTTCGGCGGAAACGATTCCGACAGCGACTTCGATTTCTGAGCCTGACCGGAACATAACAGAATAAAGCCATCGCTCCCGCGCGCCGGACAGTATCCGGTTGCGGGAGCGGTTTTTTTGTAACACCGGGAAAGCGGCGGCATATGATAATATCAGGAAGGCAAAAGAGCCGCCCGCCGTCCGGTGAAGCGGCACCCTGCCGACCAAGAAAGAGAAAGGACGGAAACTTAAATGAGCTGCCTCTGCAATCTTTTCGACGACTGCAATGTATGGGTAATCCTGCTTATCCTCGTTATCCTTTACTGCTACTGCAACGGTAATTCCTGCGGCTGCAACGGCTGAGGAAATTTCATAAAATCACCCCTCCGCGGATGTTACGGCACCCGCGGAGGGGTGACTTTCATAATAAAGGGGCGTTAAAAACCGCATAAGCCGAGTTTTTAACACCCCAAATATTACTTTCAGCCCTTCTTTCCCCTCTTTCTTCTCAAGAAAGAGGCGGGGTACGGGGCAGAGCCCCGGAAAAAATCACTCCACCGTAACGCTCTTTGCGAGGTTTCACCTAATCAACATTTCTTTTTCAGTCCTTCTTTCTCCCTTCTTTCTTTTCAAGAAAGAAGGCGGGGTATGGGGCGGCGCCCCATATAAAAGTTATACTCAATTATATGCCGGCGGCTGATTTGTTTTCGAGACCGATACGATCGACGTGTCGTCGGAAACTATCTGCGGCAGACGGCTGCATCCGAGGCGGTCGGCTCCGGCTTTTATCATTATCAGTGCGGTCGCGCGGTCATTGATGCCGCCGGAAGCCTTAACTCCCATCCGGCTGCCGACGGTGCTGCGCATAAGCATGACGTCGCGCACCGTTGCACCTCCGGTGCCCATTCCGGTCGAGGTCTTTACGAAATCCGCGCCGGCTTCTTCCGACAGGCGGCAGGCACGGATCTTTTCCTCATCGCTCAGATAGCAGGTCTCGATTATCACCTTCACTGCGGCTCTGCCTTTTACCGCGTCAACAACTCCCTTGATATCCGACAGGACAAGCGCGTCATTTTTCTCCCTCAGCGCGCCGATATTTATGACCATATCGACCTCCTCCGCTCCGTCCTCTGCTGCAAGCCGCGCCTCGAATGCCTTTGTTTCCGGGCGGTTTGCCCCGAGAGGGAAGCCTATGACTGCTGCGGTTTTTATGCCGGTGCCCTCAAGATTCTTTTTTACCAGCGCAACGTGTATCGGATTGACGCAGACCGATGCCGCACCGTATTTTTTCGCCTCCCGGCAGAATCCGATCACCTTATCGGAGGTGGTGTACGCGCGCAGCACAGTGTGGTCGCAGTATTTTCCGTAATTTGCGTCATAACCCTTTTCGGAAAGTTCTTCATTCATGTTTTTTTGCCGTTGCCCCGTGTCGGAGGCATCCTTTCGTATTTTTAATTGTCGGTTCAGGCGATCACGCCGAATCCGTTTCTTGCGTAAAGTGCGGCACCTATGAATACCGCGTCATCAAGTGTCTCGCAGGGAACAATGTCATACCTGCCGGAGGATGACAGGAATTCAAGCCGCGAGGTGTGCTTCCGTATCAGCGGGAGCAGAAGATCGGCATCGTTTGCCGCTCCGCCTCCGATCGATATCCTTTCCGGCGACAGAAGAGCAAGGATATCAGCCACTGCATACGAATAGCTTTTTGCCCACCGGTCAAGCTCGGTGCAGGCGAAGCTGTCGCCTTCCCGCACGGCGTCGCAAAGCATCCTGAAGTCGGCGTCCTGTCTTTTGCCGTAAAGCACGGAGGATCCGGGAATATATCCGGGCTTTCTCAGCCGCTTTGCAACCGCAGTGCCGCTGCACACGTTTTCCATCCGCGCCGGCTTTCCGGTAACAAAGTCAGGCACGTATATCTGTCCGAAATATGCCCCTCCGACACCGGTTCCGTTATATGTCCTTCCGTTCACAAACAGAGAACCGCCGCACCCGGTGCCTATATTTGTGTAGGCGAAGATCTTTTTGCCTCTTCCGCTTCCGACATTCAGTTCGGCATATCCGCCGCAGACGGTATCGTTGACGACGGTACATGGCAGCGACAGCATTTCCGAAAACCGGTCGCGTATCGGGAAGTCCTTCCATCCCGGAACCTGTACCGAGCACACCGACGTGCCTTTTCCGCTGTCAAGCACTCCGCCGAAACCGATCCCGGCTCCGCTTATTTCATATCCGTCGGTCAGATGCGGTATTTCCGATTCCATCCAGTCAAGGATATCCTGCGCTCCGCGGACAAGTGCCGGCTTTCCCGACTGCTTTTTTATCACCGAACCGTCGTCCCCGACGATTCCGATCTGCTGTTTTGTCCCGCCGATCTCTATTCCGAGCCAGTATTTCATGACAGGTCACCGTTCCCATGCCTTCCCGGAAGCTCTTCCGCGACAGTGAACGACGCAAAGCATTCCGAAGCGCCGCACTCTTTGTCTGAGATTATATCCGCCTCCCGCACCGGAACGGCGACATGGCTGAAATTCAGCCCCATTTTGCCGGAGTCCATCAGGAACAGGCTTTTTTCGCTGTTTGCCCTTACGATTCTGATTTTGGCAGCCTCTTCGGCATGAGGGGTGCTGATCCCGGTATCGGCGGAAAAGCCGTTTGAACTCATGAAGGCAATGCTGAAATGCCTCTGCCGCAGCTCCTCCTCGGTGACGCTTCCGACGACCGAACCGACACTGTTCCGTATTTCTCCCCCGACGGTTTCGCACCGGAACCCGAGGGATACCGCAAGAACCGCCGTGTATATCCCTGTCGTCACGACAGTGATATCTTTTGCCGTTAAAAACCGCAGCAGCGGATAGACGCTTGATGATGAGTCGAGGTATATCACATCCCCGTCGCGTACCATACGCGCCGCAGCGTAAGACATTCTTTTTTTTGCTTCCGTGTTGATCATCAGCTTTGACTTTATCGGAAGGTCGTGCACCTCTTTTATGTCCGGGAGCTTCACACCGCCGCGGAGAAGTATCACTTTCCCCTCCGACGCCAGCGACTGCAGATCCCGCCTTATCGTTGACTGTGAAATGTCGGGAAAAGCGGCGAACACCTCAGAGAGCGAGGTATATCTGCTGCCTGACAGAAATCCCGTAAGGGCTTCTTTTCTTTCTTCGTTTATCATGGCTTCCCTGCTTTCGGAGCTTGTTTTTACCCCGGCCGTGCCGGGACAATGATATCATATCATATTTTTCAAATCATGTCAATATATTTTTCAAAATATTTCACAGAGATATCAGCTTTCACCGCGTAAAAAAACAAAAGGTGTCAAAAACCCAAAAAAAGAGTCTTTTGACACCCAATATTTCTTTTCAGCCCTTCTTTCCCCTCTTTCTTCTCAAGAAAGAGGCGGGGTACGGGGCAGAGCCCCGGAAAAAAATCACTCCACCGTAACGCTCTTTGCGAGGTTTCTCGGTTTGTCTACGTCGCAGCCGCGGTATACGGCGGTGTAGTAGGCATAGGTCTGAACCGGGACTATCGCGACGATGGGCATGAGAAGTCCGTCGGTCTCGGGGAGCTCTATCGCATAGTCATAGAAATCCTGACCCTTGGCAAGCCCCTCGGTGCAGAGGAACACGACCTGACCGCCGCGCGCCTTGACCTCCTTGATGTTGCTTACAGTCTTTTCCACAAGCGAACGATCGGTGGCTATCGCAAGACAGGGAACGCCCTCGGTGATGAGCGAGATCGTCCCGTGCTTCAGCTCGCCCGCCGCATAGGATTCGCAGTGCAGATATGAGACTTCCTTTATCTTCATCGCGCCCTCACAGCCGGCGGCATAGTCCTGACCGCGCCCGATTATGAAGAAGTCGTGCTTGCTCCGGTTGAGGGAGGCAAGGTGCTGATAGAGTGCTATCCTGTCGTCCGTCAGCGTCTTTGCAACAACGTCGGGGAGGGATTTCATCGCCTCTGCAAGGCTGTTTGCGCGCTCGTCGGAGATCGTCTTTCTGTCGATCGCCAGACGGAGAGCAAGCGTGTAAAGCACCGCGACCTGAGAGGTAAATGCCTTTGTCGTTGCAACTGCGATCTCGGGTCCCGCCCAGATGTAGATGGTGTTGTCGGCTTCGCGCGCTATCGACGAGCCGACGACGTTTACTATCGCATATACCGGCACGCCGCGGCTCTTTGCCAGACGGAGCGCCGCAAGCGAATCGGCGGTTTCTCCCGACTGGGAGATTACGACGACAACGTCGCCCTCGCCGAGTATCGGGTCGGCGTATCTGAATTCCGACGCGATACAGACATCGACCGGAACGCGCGCCAGCTTTTCGATCGCATATTTTCCGAGAAGCCCTGCGTTCATTGCGCTTCCGCAGGCAACGATTACAAGTCGCTTTATCCCGGAGGTGTCGGGGATCTCTTCCTTCAGTATCCCCTCAAGCCCGCAGGCAAAATGCGGGAGAATAGCCCGCTTCAGCGTATCGGGCTGTTCGTGTATCTCCTTGAGCATGAAGTGGGCATAGCCGCCCTTTTCGGCTGCCTCGACGTCCCAGTCGGCGGTCATAAGCGTCTTTTCCGACGTTATGTCGTTGCCGCCGAAATCAAAGATCCTGACGCCAGCGCCGGAAACCACCGCAAGCTCCTGCTGGTCGATCAGATAGTATTTCCTTGTATGCGCAAGTATCGCGGGAACATCTGACGCGATGAAATTACCGTCGCTTCCGACTCCGACGATGAGCGGACTGTCTTTTCTCACCGCAAACAGCCTGTCGGGAATGTCGGAGAACAGCACTCCGAGCGCATATGAGCCCTCAAGCCGACCGACAGCACGTACTATCGCGTCCATCGGGTCGCCGCTGTAATAGTAATCTATAAGGTGCGCTATGACCTCCGTGTCTGTCTCGGAGGTGAAAACGTTGCCCATCGCCTCAAGCGAGTGCTTCAGCGAAAGATAGTTTTCGATGATCCCGTTGTGGACAAGCGTTACCCTTCCGTGCGTATGGGGATGGGAGTTTATGTCGGAGGGCTCGCCGTGAGTTGCCCACCGGGTATGTCCGATTCCGACGTTTCCGACCGGAACCCCGTCGCGGCGGAGCTTTTCCTCAAGATTGGAGAGACGCCCCTTTGCCTTTTCCACGCAGATGTGACCGTTTTCAAAAACGGCGATCCCCGCAGAGTCGTAGCCGCGGTATTCGAGCTTTTCAAGCCCGTCAACAAGAATGCCGGCAGCCTGTCTGTCGCCGGCGTAGCCTACAATGCCACACATATTTTCTGTACCTCTTCATTTTGTTTGTGGGATCGGACGACGGAGGAAGTGAACAGCTTTCGGAACTGTTTGGCACAGTGGTGCCGCTTTCTTCTGGGGAATGGTTTCGCATGGCGAAACCTACACCTCATCACCGCCTGCGGGCGGAGCTGTCTCGCTGCGGCTCGGCCAAGCGCGGTTCTCGGTCTCCCCCGGAAACCGATTCATTGCCGCGCCCCTGCTTCGCAGCCCTCAAGGGGAAGCCAAAAAATTCTTTTCAGCTCTTCTTTCCCCTCTTTCTTCTCAAGAAAGAGGCGGGGTTTGGGGCAGCGCCCCAAAAAATATAATCCTTACATCAATCCGATGATACGGCAGAACAGCGGCTTTGTTGCGCAGTTGCCCGCGTTTTTTGACCGTTGCCTTACGGCTTGCCGTATGCCGGGGGGTATCCGCCGAAATTTTCGATTACCCCCGCCTCGTCAACCGCTGAAGAGATTGCGGTCCCGGCGCTATGCCTTGCACGTGAGAGTCTCACGCAGACATTTTTTCGAGTGAAGGCGCGCATAATCTCCTTCCCTGTTTCGTGACCGGCGGGGAAGCCTCACATTTCAGACATCCCGGAGCGGCACAGCGCAGCCTCATTCCTATTATATCACAAAATTGCTTTTTTGTCTACCCCATGATTTCCCGACGGCGGTCATCCGGGTTGACACCGGCGCAAAATACGGGTATAATATAGTAATAAATACGGGAAAACGGGGTAAAAACGGTGGAAAATAAGGAACTTGCCGATATGCTTCTTTCGCGGCAGGGAGAGTATGTCTCCGGCGAGGAGATCGCCGCGGCATACGGAATAAGCCGCGCGGCGGTCGGGAAACGGATAGATAAGCTGAGAGAGAGCGGAATACCGGTTGCGGGACGCAGAAGCAGCGGGTACATGATCCCCGGATGGGCGGATGTCCTCTCCGGCTCCCGGATATCCGGAATGACCGGCGGGAAATACGACGTCAGGGTGTTTTCCGTGCTTGAATCGACAAATACCGCGCTCCGGAGGGCGGCAAAGGACGGCGCTGCCGAGGGGCTTGTGTACATAGCCGACCGGCAAACGCACGGCAGGGGCAGAATGGGGCGCAGCTTCAGCTCCCCGGCCGGGACGGGGCTTTATATGAGCGTCCTTCTGCGCCCGCATATCGCCGCGGAATCGGCACTGCTGATAACCACCGCCGCAGCCGCGGCAATGGCAGAGGCGATCGAGGACGTTTCCGGCAGAAGGTCCGGGATAAAGTGGGTGAACGATATACTTATCGGAGGCAGAAAGGTCTGCGGAATACTGACAGAGGCTGCATTCTCCGTCGAGACCGGAAGCATCGACTATGCCGTCCTCGGTCTTGGCGTGAACATCCGCGAGCCGGAGGGCGGGTTCCCGGAGGAGCTGCGGAGCATCGCCGGTGCGGTCTGCGAAAAGCCCGGAAAGGATATGAGAAACCGCATCGCGGCGGAATTTCTGACGCGCTTCGGGGAATACTATTCCGACCTTGAGGGACGGCGGTTCTATTCCCCATACCTGTCCCGCCTTGTCATTATCGGAAAGAAGATAAACGTCATAAAGCCCTCCGGCACCGAAACCGCAAAAGCTGTCGGGCTTGACCGGGATTTCCGGCTTGAGGTGGAATATCCCGACGGACGCACGGAGCTTCTGTCGGGCGGAGAGGTCAGCACAAGGCAGACAGAATGAATATCGCGGTCACAGGGGGCATCGGGACAAGGTGCCTGTTTCCCTTCCCTCTTTTGTTCACTTTCCGGGTCCCCTGTTCCGGACTTAATGACGCCACGCGCCCCCGGAGCAAACACCGTTCCGATCTGCACTGCGGAATTTACTCCGGGAATTTTCTTTTTCAAAAAAAATCCGAAAAAAATCAAAAAAGGTGTTGACAAACGCGCCCGGATATGATATAATATCACTCGTCGCAAGGGAAGCCACTCCCGCGGACGACCGTTCGGGAGCATAGCTCAGCTGGGAGAGCATCTGCCTTACAAGCAGAGGGTCATAGGTT
>ERZ827512.780-NODE-780-length-37469-cov-21.373336_pt1 | contig 37469 bp, 25 predicted proteins | sample MGYA00519916_ERZ827512 | MGnify/ENA primary metagenome ERZ827512 (study PRJEB31778, sample SAMEA3449335) | human gut metagenome | biome: human gut; feature: human-associated habitat; material: faeces | place: United Kingdom | collected 2010/2012 ... | reverse complement strand
TGGAATATATGAGAAAAGTCCGAACAGTTTTCTGCCCGGACTTCCTCACTCAATCGTAAATCAATTCGATTTTCACAATTTCCTCTGCCTGTGCCTTGCAAGCGTTCATCTGCCGTACCCATTCCATTTTGTGTCGGCTTCAGTTTCTCGGTCATGCCGTTTCGCTTCGCCAGCTCCGGCGCTATCAGCTCCATGCGGTTTCGTGCCGCTTCGTCAATCTTAGCGCAATACTCCCAGCTATCCCCCCGGGGGGCTTCTCAAATCGTCGAAAGGGGGATACAATATCGGAAAACCAACTTGGGAGAGAACATCATGGAAAACTGCGCCATTGAAGATAGGGTTGTACGCTACTGGACGATACGGTCTCATGACTTTGGAGCCGTGCGGAAAAACGAATTGGGGAGCATCATGGGGCGGCGCTGGCAGGAAGAACTGGAAGCGCGGCTGCCGCAGGGTTCGCCGCTGAACATTCTGGACGTGGGCACCGGCACCGGATTTTTTGCCATTCTCATGGCGAAGCTGGGACATAAGGTGACGGGCATCGACCTGACCCCCGCCATGCTGGAGGAAGCCGCCGCCATGGCGGCGGGCCTTGGGCTGGACATTGCCTTCCGACATATGGATGCCCAGCAGCTGGATTTCCCGGACGGCACCTTCGATGTCGTGCTCAGCCGGAATCTGACGTGGACGCTGCCGCAGCCGGAGAAAGCCTACGCCGAGTGGCACCGGATGCTGAAACCGGGCGGGCTGCTCCTGAATTTCGACGCGGACTACGCGGCGAACGTGCGCAGCGAAAGCACCCAGAACTGCTCCGTAGCGCCGGACAGCCCCTACGGTCACGTGGGCATGACGGAAGCGCTGGTGGAGGAAAACAACGCCATCACTTTGGCGCTGGACGTGGGGCAGAAGCGGCCCGCGTGGGACGAAGCCGTGCTGAAAAAGGTCGGGTTTTCCCACTGCCGGACGGACTTGACGGTAGGCCGGCGGGTGCTGGGGGCGGCTGACCTTATCCACGCGCCCATGTTCGGCGTGTTTGCGCAAAAATGATTTCAAATGCCGCGGGGCTTTTCGGTTCCGCGGCGTGATTTCACTATTTTCCGTAATTTTTTATCGATTTACAACCCCCCGGGGGGCTTCCGCTGTCCCCTTTCCCGTGCTAGTATATGGCTATACAAACACACGTTTCCAAAATTCCCCCTCGCTGTTCTCACAGTCGGACGGGGGCAGGAGGATTCCATATGAACCGGTTTGCTACTTATGAGGAAGAAAATATCCACTACTGGACGCACCGCGCCCCCGGCTACTCCGGTGTAAATCAGGAGGAACTGGCAACTGACCAGAAGCGCGTCTGGGGACGCACCATTCAGGAACGGATCGCCGCCCGTTTTCCGGGACGGAAGCCCGGCTCCATCCGGGTGCTGGACGTGGGCACCGGCCCGGGCTTTTTCGCCATCATTCTGGCGAGAATGGGCTATCAGGTGACCGCCGTGGATTATACCGCCTCCATGCTGGAGGAAGCCCGGCGCAACGCGGGCGCTCTCGCGGACAAGATCGACTTCCACCAGATGAACGCCGAAGAACTGATGTTCGCGGATTACAGCTTTGACGTGCTGGTCACCCGGAACGTGACATGGAATCTCCACGACCCGGAGAAGGCCTACAGCCACTGGACACGGGTCTTAGCTCCCGGCGGGCTGCTGCTGAACTTCGACGCCAACTGGTACCGGTACCTGTGGGACGAGGAAGCAGAGCTGGGTCACAAGCGGGACCGGGAGAATCTGGCCGTCTCCGACGTGCGGGACGAGAACGCCGGAACGGACGTGGACGCCATGGAGGCCATTGCCCGGAAGACCCCCCTGTCCCGGCAGCACCGTCCCCAGTGGGATCTGCGTGTCCTGAGCCGCTTTGGCATTCAGGCGAGCGCCGACGAGAACATCTGGCAGCGGGTCTGGACGAAGGAGGAGCGCATCAACAACGCCTCCACGCCCATGTTCCTCATCGAGGGGCGGAAAGCGGGACTGCTGGAAAGCTGAGGAAGCACCGGCTTCCTAAAGGGGATATCCATTTTGAACAAATATATAGGCAAGCGCTTTTTGCAGCTGATCCCGGTGCTGCTGGGCATTACCCTTCTGTCCTTTGCCATGATGCGCGCCGCAGGCAGCGACGCCATTATCGAGCTGTACGGCGACAAGGGCGCGGTGGCGCAGGAGATCATCGACGCCAAACGGGCGGAGCTAGGGCTTGACCAGCCCTTCCTGACGCAATATGGCGCATGGCTGAGAGGGCTGCTGACCGGCAATATGGGCGTCAGCTATGTTTCCGGGAAGGATGTGTTCGGGACGTTTGTTTCCAAGCTCCCGGCGACGCTGCTGCTGACGGCGCTCTCCATCGGGGCGACCGTGATCATTTCCATCCCGCTGGGCATCTGGGCGGCGGTGAAGCACGATAAATTCACGGACTATGTTCTGCGGTTTTTCAGCTTCATCGGCAACAGTTTGCCGAACTTTTTTGTGGCGCTGCTGCTGATGCAGCTGTTTTCCATAAAATGGAAGCTTCTGCCTGTCATTTCCGGCGGGACGACGGTGCAGGGCGCGATTCTCCCCACCCTGACGCTGGCCATTGCCATGTCCGCCAAGTATATGCGGCAGGTCAGAGCCGCGGTGCTGGAGGAACTGAACAAGGACTACGTTCTCGGCGCGGCGGCAAGAGGCGTGCGCGGACGGGTGATCCTGTGGAAAAGCGTCCTGAAATCCGCCATGCTCACCATTTTGACCCTGCTGGCACTGTCCATCGGCAGTTTGCTCGGAGGCACGGCCATTATTGAAAGCATCTTCATGTGGGACGGCGTGGGGAAGCTGGCAGTGGACGCCATCACCATGCGGGACTACCCCCTCATTCAGGCTTATGTGGTCTGGATGGCGATCATTTACGTGATGGTGAATCTTGTCACGGACATTCTCTACCACGTCCTCGACCCGAGAATCCGACTGGGGGTGCAGGCGGGATGAAGACCGTAAAAACCTCCATAGGCACAGTCAGGCGAAACACGGTGAAAGTCCGCCTGATTCTTTTTTCCGTCCTGGCAATCGCCCTGGTTGTTTGCTCCTTCTTTTCGGAGTACCTGACGCCCTATGACCCGTACCTCCAGAATCTGGACATCGCCAAGCAGGCGCCTACCAAAGCCCATCCTCTGGGGACAGACCGGTACGGACGGGATATGCTGTCCCGGGTCATCGCCGGAAGCCGGGCGAGTATTTTTTCCACGCTTCTGCTGGTTGCCATCATCACGACCCTTGGCACGGCGGTGGGCGTGACCTGCGGCTGGGTCGGCGGCCTGACCGATACGGTGCTGATGCGCGTTTCCGACGTGTTTCTGGCGTTCCCCGGTCTGGTGTTCGCACTTGCGGTGGCGGGGGTGCTGGGGGGCGGACTGCAAAACGCCATTATCGCACTGGCGGCGATCTCGTGGCCGAAATACGCCCGGATCGCCCGAAGCCAGACATTGGCGCAAAAAGAAACCCAGTGGATGAAGGCCGTCCGGCTGTCCGGCAGCGGCACGGGAAAGATCATCCTCAAGCACATCCTGCCCAACATCATCGGCCCCGTTCTGGTCACAGCCATGCTGGACATCGGGACTATGATGATGGAGCTGGCTGCGCTGAGTTTTCTGGGGCTGGGCGCGAAACCGCCGATCCCCGAATGGGGCAGCATGATGAGCGACACCAGAAGTCTCATGACCACCTCCCCGTGGATCACCTTCAGCCCCGGCATTGCCATTTTCATTTCGGTGATGATCTTCAACCTTCTGGGCGACACCATCCGGGACTACGCAGACCCCAGAAGCCGGAGGTAGAACATGGAAACCTTACTGAGATACGAGCATGTGGACATCGCCTATCTGGGGCAGCCTGCCGTGGAGGATGTGAGTTTTTCCCTGTCCTCCGGCGAGATCTTAGGCATTGTGGGGGAAAGCGGCAGCGGCAAATCCACCCTGATCAAAGCGGCTATGGGTCTGCTTGGCAGTGAAGGCCGCGTCACCGGGGGGAGCATCCGGTACAAGGGACGTGACCTCACCGCGCTTCCCCAAAAGGAATTACGCAAGCTCTGCGGCCCGGAGCTGGGCTATATCTTCCAGAGCGCGGGCAGCGCTTTCTGCCCCATCCGCACGGTGGGAGCGCAGCTGTATGAGGCCATGCGGGAGCATGGCAGAATTTCCAGGGCAGAGTTTGAAGAGCGCACGCTGGAAATGCTGACAAAGCTGGGCTTTGAAGACGGGAAGCGGATTCTCACAAGCTACCCCTTCGAGCTTTCCGGCGGGATGCAGCAGCGGGTGGGCATTGCTGCCGCCATGCTGTTAAGCCCCGGCGTTCTGCTTGCAGATGAGCCGACCTCCGCGCTGGACGTGACCCTGCAGAAGCAGGTGGTGGAGGAAATGCGGATGGTGCGGGACACCTTCGGCACCGCCATCGTCCTGGTCGCCCACAATCTGGGCGTCATCGGCGCCATGGCAGACAACGTGCTGGTGCTGAAAGACGGAAAGACCGTGGAATACGGAAAAACCGGGGATGTTCTGACAAATCCTCAGGCAGACTATACCAGAGCACTCCTTGCGGCCGTGCCCCGGCTCCGGAGGTGAAGACATGGAACCGATTCTGAGAGTCAGCGGCCTGACCAAAACCTTCTCCCGGCAGGGGCAGGCGGACTTTACCGCCGTGAAAAATATCAGCTTTGACCTGTTCCCCGGCGAGTGTCTCGCCATCATCGGGGAAAGCGGCAGCGGCAAAACCACCGCCGTCAACATGATCGCCCGTCTGGTGGACGTGACCTCCGGCTCCGTTTTTCTGGACGGCGAGGACATCACAAACCGGAAAGGCAAGGCGCTGCGGGAGGTTTACAGAACCATGCAGATGGTTTTCCAGACCCCGGCGGATTCCTTTGACCCCCGCCGCACTTTGGGCGACGGCATCGGCGAAAGCCTGCGCAACGCCGGACTTTCCCGAAAGGAAACCCGGGAAAAAGTGGAAGCCCTTCTGAAAGACTGCGGCCTGCCCCCGGAATATGCCGGCCGCTACCCTCATCAGGTCAGCGGCGGACAGTGCCAGCGGGCGGCGATCGCCCGGGCGTTGGCCATCGCGCCCCGGCTTCTGATCTGCGACGAGATCACCTCCGCGCTGGATGTGACGGTGCAGAAGGAAATCCTGGAGCTGCTGAACGCCCTGAGAACCCAACAGGGGCGCGGTCTCTCCATTCTCTTTATCTCCCACGACATTTCTCTGGTGCAGCAGTTCTGTGACCGGGTACTGGTGATGTACCGTGGCGAGATCGTGGAAGAAGGCACCCCGGATGAAGTCATCCGCAATCCCCAAAACGATTACACAAAACGCTTAATTGACAGCGTACTATCATGATGTTATGCCGTGACGTCCGGCAGGACATAAATATCGACTACGAAAGGAATCCATCATGAGAAAGATCATTTCTCTCCTGCTGACTGCCTCCCTGGCAGCTGCTCTGCTGACCGGCTGCGGCGGCAAAGCCTCCGAGGGCGGCACGGCAGCCAAAAAAACCATGGTCATCGGCGACACCACCTTCAACTCCGAAAACTGGGAAGAAACCGTTGACCCCCACCGCACCTACAACGGCTGGGCCTGCATCCGCTACGGTATCGGAGAAACGCTGGTGCATTACACCGACGCCATGGAGCTGGAACCCTGGCTGGCCACCGACTGGACAAACGACGGCGGCTGCACCTGGACGATCACCCTCCGGGATGGCGTGAAATTCTCCTCCGGCCGGGACATGGACGGCGAGGCCGTAAAGCAGTGCCTGAATCACCTGCTGGAAAACCACGACCGCGCCCCCAGCGACACGAAGATCGTGGACGTGGCCGCCGACGGTCAGGTATTGACCGTCACCACCAGCGAACCCAATCCCGCCCTGATGAACTATCTGGGCGACCCCTACGGCTGCATCATCGATGTGGACGCGTCGGATTTTGAAAACGGCATTGTCGTTGGTACCGGCCCCTACGTTGTAAAGGAGCTGGTCACGGACGACCATCTGACGCTGACCCCCAACACCCAGTATTGGAACGGCACGCCCAAACTGGACGAGCTGACCATCCGCACCCTTAGTAACGGCGACACCCTCTCCGCTGCCCTACAGGCCGGGGACATCGATGCCGCCTACGGCATGGCCTATGAGGCTTACCCCAATTTTGAAAACGGCGGTTATCAGTTCTCCGCCATCCAGACCTCCCGCGCCTTCTTCGGCTCCATGAACATGACCAGTCCCATTATTCAGGACACCGCCGTCCGTAAGGCCATCGCCATGGGCATCAACAAGGAGGGCTTCGTGAAGACCCTCTTGGACGGTCACGGCGTCGCGGCCAACGGCGCGTTCCCCGACGGCTTCTCCACCTTCGGCGGCGAGCATGTCACGGCGGAAGCCTACGACCCCGAGGGCGCGAAGGCGGTTCTGGAGGAAGCGGGCTGGGTGGATTCCGACGGCGACGGCATCCGGGAAAAGGACGGCGTGAAGCTGACCGTCCGCTGGCTGACCTACCCATCCCGTCAGGAGCTGCCCCTGCTGGCCGAGTCCGCCCAGGCGTCCCTCAAAGAGATCGGCATTGACGTGGACATCAACTGCACCGCAAACCGCCGGGAGTTTCTGGCGGACATGGGCAGCTGGGATATTTACGCTTCCGCGCTGGTAACAGCTCCCTCCGGCGACCCCCAGTATTTCTTCACCACCTCCTGCGTTCCCGGCATGAGCTACAATTTTGGCGCTTATGACAATCCGGAGGTCACGGCGCTGATCGAGCAGTTGTCCCGGGAATTCGACCCCGCCAAGCGGGGCAAGATGGCGGTGACGCTTCAGCAGATGATTCTGGACGACAACGCCTACGTCTTCTGCTCCTTCCTGCAAATGAACATGATCTCCAAGGAAAACGTCAAAAACTACACCGCCCACGCCTGCGATTACTATCAGGTCACGGTTGACCTCGATATCGCGTAAAAGAACCCCCTCGACGAACGCCTCCCTTTGTGGTACAATACGGGCAGTATTGACCCAAAGGGAGGTTTTCCTATGGCCGCAGAACAGCCGAACAATATAAAAAAGCCCCTGTGCGCCGGATTGCTGGCCCATGTGTGAGTGGGTAGAGGAGAACCACGAGCATAATGACCTGAGAAGTTTGAATTTCTCAGGTCATTTTGACGTCTATGGTATATTTTAGCCTATAGGCATAACCTACGATAAAAAGCAGACACTTTTCACCGCAGGGACACTATGTCGTTCCCATAATTTTTGGCCTGCTCTTCGTGTTCTCACACCTTTGCAAGAATGTGGCAGAATTGGATACAATATGACTGTCAATATCAATTGCAGCAATTGGGAGGAAACACAAATGGCAGGCCCAAAATTATCAGAAGAAAGCATCCTTGCCTTTCGGGACAACCTGATTCTGGAAGAAAAAAGCACATACACCACGGAAAAGTATCTCCGGGATGTCTGTGCTTTTTTTCGCTTTGCTGGGGAAAAACCTGTAACAAAGGAATTGGTGATGGACTATAAAAAAGCTTTGGTGGGAGCGGGTTATGCTGCCTGCTCCGTCAACTCCATGCTGGCATCTGTCAACAGTCTGCTGTCTTTTCTGGGCTGGGGTGACTGCAAGGTAAAAAATCTTCGGGTTCAGCGGCAGACTTACTGTGCGGAGGAAAAGGAGCTGAGCAAAGCGGAATATCTGCGGCTTTTGGAGGCGTCCGGGAAGAACACACAGCTCAGCATTGTACTGCAAACCATTTGCGGCACCGGCATCCGGGTTTCAGAACTGCGCTATTTTACGGTGGAAGCAGTGCAGCATGGCAGGATTACAGTAAGCTGTAAGAGCAAAACCCGGACAATTCTTGTTCCGGGCAAGCTGAAAAATCTGCTGTTAAACTACGCCAGACAGCATCGTATCACGGCTGGGCCGATTCTTTTGGGGAGAAACGGCAAACCACTGGACCGCAGCAGTATTTGGCGGCAGATGAAGCAATTATGCAAATCCGCGGACGTAGCGCCGTCTAAGGTTTTCCCCCACAATCTGCGCAAGCTCTTTGCCCGCACTTTCTATGGCATCGAAAAGGACATTGCCAAGCTTGCCGACATTCTGGGGCACAGCAGCATCAACACCACAAGAATCTATATCATGACCACCGGCGCCGAACACCGCCGCAAAATCGAACGGCTGGGGCTTGTCATATAGAAGGCGCCACATAATGCAGATTATGTTGTGTGCATACCAAAGCCGCTTAATGCGGGAGCGGGGGAAAGCTGGAGCCATAGTTTCTGCGTTTATTTGGAATCTGATTTGCGAAACAAGAAAGAAAAAGACTACGCCTGATAAAAATTGTGAAAGTTTCACAGAAATTGATTGATTTCTCTGGATCGGCAAGCTATAATTACTATAATTATTTGTGAGATATAGGAAACGATTCCATGTACTATATTTTTCTGGATTGCAAACTGATAAGGTGAGGATACTCTCGGACGGAAGCAATGTCGAACTGCCCTATCAGGCGCCTGGGGGAAGTGCTTTCCGGCTGCACAGGCCGGAAGAAAGCAGGAAAGTTAAGTTTCATATCAGACCGCCGCACCGGTCTGCACTGTGAAATAAAGGAAGGGGACTGTGTATGTGGAACAACAACCGGATGCAAACAATGCAGAATCATCCATATAGGACCTGGCAGAGGGTGGTAAGCGCCCTGGCCTGCACGGTGATGCTCATCACCTCCTATGGGGGGATGATCCTGCCTGTCAAAGCCACTGAGCAGACGGCCTATTGCGGCCACGAGGAGCACCAGCATTCTCAGGAGTGCTACGAAAAGCGTCTGATCTGTGGTCATGAGGAGACAACGGGGGAGCCCCATGTCCATACGGCGGAATGCTATCAGCAGCAGCGGGTGCTGATATGCGGGCTGGAGGAGACTCCCGGACACATCCATGATGAAAGCTGTGTCAAGGTCGATAAGATTCAGACCTGCACCGATGAGAGTGAGGATCATGTGCATTCCGACGGCTGCTATCAGACGCAGGAAACCTACACCTGCGGCAAGGAAGCAGACGAAGGCGGTCATACCCACGGGGAGTCCTGCTATGAGACCCGGGATGTACTGACCTGTGAAATCCATGTCCATACAGAGGCGTGCTATGAAGAGGTGCTGGTCTGCGATCAGGAGGAGCACACCCATTCCCTGAGCTGCTTCTCCGACCCGGAAGCGGATGTGGAGAGCGAGACGGTTTGGGAGAACAGTGTCTCCGGTGTGGCGCTGACCGGCGTCTGGGCGGAGGATGTTATCGCCATTGCCGAGAGCCAGCTGGGCTATACCGAAAGCGAACGCAACTATACCGTCACCGGGGATGGCGCGCGGAAGGGCTATACCCGTTACGGCGACTGGTACGGCGATCCCTATGGCGACTGGAGCGCCATGTTTGTTTCCTTCTGCCTGTACTATGCCGGGATTTCCCGCCAGTCGGTACCTTATGCATCCGACTGCGCCGGCTGGATGGGGACGCTTGCCGGAGAAGCGTGGGGCCTGTACCGCAGCATGGAAGGGAATTCTCCGCAGAAGGGCGATATTGTCTTCCTTGACACGGACGCCGACGGCAGCGCCGATCAGGCGGGGCTGGTGGCTTCGGTGAGCGGCGGCAGTCTGCGCATCATTGCGGGAGACAGCGAAAACAGTGTGCGGACAGTTTCCTGCGCGATGAGCAGCGACGGCCTTTTGGGCTTTGCCGCGCTGCCGGAGAATCCGAGCAACCTGACCACCCAGGTAAATGACGCGGCGCTGGTTTCCCTTGAGGGAGACGACGGTGCGGTGCCGGCAGATGGGGCTGGCGACCTGACCATCACCCTGGGGCAGACGCTGAACGTGGAAGTAGTCGGCAAGAATACGAAAAAAATCGCTTTCACGCCGGAATGTACCCACCAATATATCTTCCAGTCCACCGGTACAGGGGATACCTACGGATATATCTATGATGCGAATGGCAATCAGCTTGCATCTGATGACGACAGCGGCGGAAGCGGGCAATTTAAGATTGCATACACACTGAATGCCGGGGAGACCTATTATCTTGGAGTAAGTTGGTATAGAGTCAGCAGCACCGGAACGATCCCGGTTCTACTGACGTATGGAAACCATGCTTACACCAAAAACGGAAGCGGACAGTATGTTTGCACCTGCGGAGAGCCGGCTCCGACTATCCCCTTGAATGAAACGCTGAATGTGGATGTAGTGGCGGGACAAACAGTAAGGGTTCCCTTTGTACCGGCAGTCACCCATGAGTATATCCTCCAGTCCACTGGCGAAGGGGGTGCCGTTGGCTATCTATATAATGCTCAAGGTAACCAGCTTACATCTAGTAATGGTGGGAGCAGCGGGCAATTTAAGATTACATACACACTGAATGCCGGGGAAACCTACTATCTTGGGATAAGACGGTATAGCGGCAGCAGCGGAACGATCCCGGTGCTGCTGACGTATGGAAACCATTCTTACGCCAAGAACGAAAGCGAACAGTTTACTTGCACGACCTGTGGAGAGCCGGCTCCGACTATCACCTTGAATGAAACGCTGAATGTGGATGTAGTGGCGGGACAAACAGTAAGGATTCCCTTTGTACCGGCAGTCACCCATGAGTATATCTTCCGGTCCGCTGGCACAGGGGATACCGATGGCTACATCTTTGATGCGAATGGCAATCAGCTTGTATATAATGGCGGCTATGGTGAACCATTTAAGATTACATACACGCTGAACGCCGGGGAGACCTATTATCTTGGGGTAAAATGGCATTACTCCGACCGCACCGGAACGATCCCTGTTCTTCTGACATACGGCGGCCATGTTTTTGCCAAGGGCGTTAGTGGGCAGTATATTTGCATCTGCGGAGAGACAGCAGCTGCGAACGAGGGAGAACTGGACATCACCCTGGACCAGAACCTGATCGTGGAGGCAGCGGAGGGGGAAACCGTGACGATCCCCTTTGTACCGGAGATTACCCATGAGTATATTTTCCAGTCCATTGGAGCGGCGAGAGGTGTCTCTGGATACATCTGTAATCCTTCAGGCGACAGTATCACCAGTGGTGGCGGACGCGACAGCCAATTCAGAATCAGCGCTATTTTGACCGCCGGGAAAACCTATTATTTCAGAGTCAAATGGGATGATGCCAGTAAATCTGGAATGATCCCTGTTCTTCTGACATACGGCAGCCATGTTTTCGTCAAGGATGGCAACGGGCGGTATGTTTGCGGCTGTGGGGAAACGGCCCAATATGCCATTACGCTGGATCAGGCCCTGGACGTAGACGTGGCGGCGGGGGAAACCGTGAAGATTCCCTTTGAGCCAATGGTTACCCATCAATATGTCTTCCAGTCTACTGGTACAGGGTATACCGATGGCTATCTATATGATGCTCAAGGTAACCAGCTTACATCTAGCAGTGGCAGGGACAGCGGGCAATTTAAGATTACATACACGCTGAACGCCGGGGAGACCTATTATCTTGGAGTAAGTTGGTATAGAGACAACAGCTCCGGAACGATCCCGGTCCTTCTGACATATGGCAACCATACTTACACCAAAAACGGAAGCGGACAGTATGTTTGCACCTGCGGAGAATCGATGCCCGCAGAAGGAACCTGCGGCGACGGTGTTTATTGGCGCTTTGAAGACGGCACACTGACAATCTCTGGAAACGGGGCAATGTACAATTACGCTTATTCCAATCCCGTGCCCTGGGAAAGTCTGAGGGGAGACATCACAGATATTGTGGTGAAAGAGGGCGTGACCAGCATCGGCAATTCTGCATTTTACGGCTGCAGCTCCCTGACATCGGTGACGATTCCGGAGGGCGTGACCAGCATCGGAGACTCTGCATTTGCGCGCTGCGGCTCCCTGACATCGGTGACGATCCCGAAGGGCGTGACCAGCATCGGAGACTCTGCATTTGCGTACTGCAGATCCCTGACATCGGTGACGATTCCGGAGGGCGTGACCAGCATCGGAGACTCTGCCTTTAATAACTGCAGCTCCCTGACATCGGTGACGATTCCGGAGGGCGTGACCAGCATAGAAAGAGATACGTTCAATGAATGTAGAGCTCTGACATCGGTGACGATTCCGAAGGGCGTGACCAGCATCGGAGACTCTGCCTTTCATACCTGCTGCTCCCTGACATCGGTGACGATCCCGGAGGGCGTGACCAGCATTGGTAACTCCGCCTTTTCTTACTGCGACAGCTTGACAACCGTGACGATCCCGGAGGGCGTGACCAGCATCGCGGCACCTCTGTATTTTACGACTGCAGATCCCTGACATCGGTTACGATTCCGGAGAGTGTGACAAGCATTGGTAACTACGCCTTTTATTGCTGCGACAGCTTGACAACCATGACGATTCCGGAGAGTGTGACAAGCATTGGTTACTCCACCTTTTCTAACTGCGACAGCTTGACAACCGTGACGATTCCGAAGAGTGTGACCAGCATTGGAGGCTCTGCATTTTACGGCTGCAGCTCACTGACATCGGTGACGATTCCGGTCAGCGTTCAGACAATTGACAGAAATCCCTTTTCCCGGTGTGATAATCTGGACACCCTGGTGTGGAACGGGGCGAATACCTCCCTGAGCGATTCCGACACCGAGAGGGTGGGCAATTTTACCCTAGTGATTGGCAAGGATGTGCGCAGCATCGGCGAAGAAACCTTTGCCGCTCTGGGAAAAATGGAGCCAAAGGAGATCCGGTTTGAACGGCCAAACTATCTTACCCTGCCCAACGTTCGGGCGGATTCTCTGGGACTGCCCCTGAGCAGCCTTGCGGCGGGGAACTATTATGTGGATCCCCAGGGGGTACTCTACCGCATTCAGGATGGCAGTGCGTCTCTGGCCTATTGGCCACCGGAGCTGGCGGCGTGTACAATACCGGCCACTGTGCCCGGGGAAGATGGTTCCTCTGTCTCTGTCACCGGGGTGGACAGCCATGCCTTTGCCAAAGCGAAGACACTGAAGGATATCACCTTCGCCGCTCCGGAGGCAATTAAGGAACTGCGGGACTACGCCTTTGCAGACGCTGCCGCCCTGGAGCGTATTAACGGCAAGGGTACCCAGGATGAAGTCCTTGCGGTGTTTTCACAGGCCGCTTTTGGCATACAGATGTTTGCGAAAACCGCCATTAAGCATTCGGACAATATCACGGATGAGGTTCTGGAACTGGAGAAGGAAAATCTGAATCTGAAGATCTCCACCTCCAGAAGCAGTCATGACACGGCTGAGGAAGAAACCTTCCGGTATTATACCGGCGAGTCTGCCATCACCAGCATCACCATCTCCAACCCGGACAGTGGCAAGATTCCGGAGGGCACCATTGTTCGGATCCTTTATAAGTTTGACAGTGCAGGGGCCAGCCTGAACTACAGTCCGGGGACCTACACGCTCAGAGCGGTGGATAGCAGAAATGCCTACAAGATGACGGTGACGGACAATCCCCTGACCAACTGCTATGTGATCGATATTGAGCGGCCCCGAGAGGGTGATACTCTGGCAGTCAATTTCTCTGCCGCCTATCCTTCTCCCACCACCGCCGGAGGAAACGCGGACATCTGGGGCGGCATTCTCAGCGCGGGGGAGGTTCAGGCCCAGGGCGCCGCGCTGCTCCCGCCAAACGGCAGCTATCACAGAATCAACTGGGGCACCAAGCCCGATTCCTTCACAGTGACAAAGAAGCTTACCAAAGCCGGCTCCGCTGTGACGAGAGGCGACGGTAAAGACGGCGCTTATATCAGCGGGCTGTCCTACACGATCCGGATGTCCCGGCAGGGGCAGACCCTGGAGGGCATGGGCAAAGACTTCATCACCAGCGTAAGCTTCCGGGATGTGCTTACCCTGCCGGAGGGGGCAAAACTGTCTCCGCAGCTGGTACAGGCTATTCGGGAGAAAAGCTACACGGTCCGATACGGTTATTTCTATCTGAATGGCGACCGCTTCCTGCAGCTTTTAGACTCACCCATGGGTGCGTCTCTGGAGATCGATAAAGACGGAAATCTGGTGGTGAGCTGGACCAACGCGAATAGCAACCTGAGCACAGAGATAGAGAACCTATCCTGTACCTTCGCCATTTCCGATGGATATGTCCAGATCCCGGATCCGGAACCGGGGAAAACCTACACGGTGACAAATCAAGTTACCGCCACGATGCATTACCGGTACTCAGCGGATCAGATACAGTCTGCTAAGTGTCAAGTGGATGTCGCCGTCAGCGAAGGAATGCTGGATTTCCATAAGGAACGAGTCGGCAGCGTTTCTTATGGTTATTTCGGTGATCAGGACTGTCTCTGGCGGATCACCGCCTCGAACCCCAGCGTTCTGCCCTATGGGAGGCTGTCCCTGATTGAGGACGAACTGCCCTCTGACTTTTGGCTTACGGGGGAGCAGCTGGCGGCACTGTTCAGAGAGGATCCGGAGCGCCAGCTGACGGTTACCATCAGCCGGGCATCCCTCTGTGCGCCCCACTCCTCCCAGACTGTCACAGGTATTGACGGCGTAACCACCGGCAGCACCAGCCTGCGCAACACCGGCGGGGATATCCCCTATAACGGACGCGCAAGTAAGGACCCTGATGCCGAAGGCGAAACCACCATTACCCTGAAATGGGGCGGCGACGGAAAGCTGCTGCTGACGCCTGAGGAAGGAGAACCTCAGACCTGCACTATTGACGGGGCCTCTATTCAGGCCGCACTGGATAAGCTTGGCTTCCTGGTGACGGCTGATACGCGCTACAAGCTGTGCTGGAACCGGCAGGGGGAAGATGGCAAAGCGCTGCCCCTGTCAGGGGGACAGACAATCGTGAAGGAGATCTCCTGTACCGCAAAGGATACCTTTATGAGGCTGAACCTGGATGAGAAAAATTACCACCCCAATAGCGGGCTATCTTCATACAATCATGCTTCTGCCTATGAGATAACCAGTCAGGGGAACCTGGAGAAGCTTAAATCAGGTGGCGATAGACTTGACCTCAACAGAGAGTTTTTCCTGTACAAGGGAATGGCCTGGAACGGGCAGGATGTGGAGCCGGGAACCCCCCTTGGGCAGGGGGACGCGGTGACCTATTTCCTTTTGGTACAGCACAGTGGAAGCGGCAGCTATGATTTGCTGCCCCTGACGGATCACATGACCGGCAGCCAGGCGCTGCTGGTGCCCAGGGAGAAGAACCAAAATGCGGATTGGAGGACAAAGTGCGAGACCGTTACGCTGGAGGATAGAGAATATTACCTGATGACAGAACCCGGAACCTACTCCCACGTCTGGACCTCCGATACCCAACTGGCAAACACGGTGACAGTGACGAAAACCGCTTCCGGCTTCGACACCCTGATGAAATGGTACTTTACCGATTACACCGGAAGCCGTACCGATACAGTCAGCTATCAGGCCTATGTGTGCCCCAGTCTGGCTGTGCCGGGCGCGGTCAGCTATTCTCTGGGCAATGAATCCTGGCTGAATGACCATGCCACCCACCGGCTGTATGACGTCGTGGGCTGGCGGGGTACGCTCATCGGCTCCGACAAGGAGATCGTGGATAATGTGGGAGACATCGGCGAGGGCCGGGTGTATTCCCAGATCCATGAGGGAGAGAAGGTCACCTACCGGCTGATGCTGGAAAGCTACATGGGAGATGACGGAAAGCCCGTGGAACTGACCGTCAGCGGCGCCAGTCTGTACGACGCGCTGCCCATGAGCACAGAGAACTTCCGGTGGAGCCGGGAGAATGTGCATATTTCCTACCAGAAGGAATCGGAAAACTACAAAGTGGTCAATGAGAACAGCTGGAATATTGACACGACGCAGGGGTCCGACCAGCAGCTTTTGAAGTGGGGGGAAGATTTCTCCATCACCTTCCGGGGCAAAGCGTATATCTATGTAACCCTGGACTTCCCGGAGAAACTTTCCTGGCAGAATTACGCTGCCCGGTACAGCACCACGACCCTGGTCAACACCTTCCACGCACTCAATATGGAGTCCTCCGTGACCCATGAACTGGCCATTCCCGCCAGGGTGCGGATACAGAAAGGTGTCTATAGTACCGGATATTGGTGTTATGATGATTTTAGTAACACAAAAACCCATTACACGGAGAGTTGGACTTCCGGCTGCCGTCAATACTATAATAACGACGATGCGCAGCCTCGCTTCGTGAAATACTATGTGTCCCTGTATAACGGCGGAGAGACGAATCTCTACCTGACGGATATGCAGGCCCGGCTGCCCTGGGGCTTTACCCTCTGGTGGTGTGACAGTCGTACAGGGGACGTCTCTGCGACGGTATACCGGGCGGATGGAACAACAAAGGCAAGTCATCAAACTGCAACCATCAGCACGTCCACCCGCACGGTAGAAGGCACCCAGTATGTCACCTTCCATTTTGGCAGATACAACGGCCGGTATGACGAGGCCCGGAAAATGTGCTACCTGGCTCCTGGGGAGGCCATCAAGTTTGCCTATATCTGCCAGACCAATCAGACGGCGGACACGGATATTCAGGCTCTGAACACCATCTCCATGCCCTACTACGACTATAATGGCGGCGGTGTAGAGATTGATACCGACAGTCGGACTGTGGTGGCGAACAGCGACAAATATGCCCCCAACGACGGCGGCTGCGAACTGTGGGACAACGGTCAGGCTCAAAACGCTGGTCTCACCGGCGGTACCACGGATACCAAGTGGCTGACCTCTCAGGTCACAGTCGTGCGCGGCGGTATCAAGCCCGGCATTACCAAGGCCCTGACCAGCAAAACCGATGTAAACGGTGTCGAAACGCGAAACCCGGTATCTGCCCTGTCTACGGATACCCTGAATTGGACCATTACGGCGGAAAACGACGGGACTCTGGCTATTACGGATTATGTGCTGACAGATGTGATGCAAATGCCCTACGGCTTCAGCGGGAAGGTGGATTACCGGGTCTACGCCCCAGACGGGAGGGTCAGATGGTGGCCATACTATGGTTACTTGTTTGAAATCAGCCCAGGCAACAGCGATGGGATGCTCCGCGTTTCCGACCCGGCATACGGCAGCGACCACTGGACAACGTTTGTAAGAATTGACGGGCTTTCCGTTACCATCCCAGTTCACTTGAGGTATAGTGGAAACGATTATTACGGAACATGGCTGTCCATTCAGCTTTCCTTCAAGCATGACGAGGCGGGGAACCTGGTGATGTCCATTCACTTCCCCAAGGAGATGGCAATTCCGGAGGGCGGTAAGGGCGTCCTGAAACTCTCCACCAAAAGAATCGACAGCGAGGTGGAGAACAGGCAATTTGTCAACACGGCCTATATTACCCCGCTGACCCAGACCTGGGACGGCGGTACCAACAAGGGCAACATGACCACACTGACCACACCCTTCGCGGATAACGCGCTACCCTCCGTGCGAAACAGTGCCCCGGTTACGACTACTTACGGCTATATGACCAGCTCCAGTATCCGCATAACCGAAGCGGGAAACCCGGCAAACACCGCCGCCTCCACGGACGATCCCAACTACATCGTACTGGAAAACGCAGGGAAGCAGTTCTACTATACCCTGTCAGTGGAAAACACCACGAATAAGGCAATGAATGAGCTGATCCTGATCAGCAACCTGCCCCAGACGAACGACCATTCCTCCTTCCTGGAAAGCGACCCCCGGTTCAGCGAATTCAAGGTCAGTCTGGCAGAGGAATCAAACTTCACCGTTACGGTAACGGCGAAGGACGGTACTGTGATCACACTGGATCCTAGCCAATACACCATCGAATTCTCCGATAAGACGGAATATGATGCGTCGGATTGGAATGGTACCAGCACATGGGATTCTGCTTCCGCTGATTCGACGCGCTCTGTACGGCTGAAGATTTCCGATGAAGCGGGGACGATGATCCCGGAGGGGAGCACGGTTTCCCTGAGCTTTACCTGTGTGATTGACGGCGAGGCGGAACCTGGAACCACCGCCTGGAACAGCTTCGGCTATCACTACCGGCTGAAGGGTGAGAGCTTTGATCTGGAGGCCGCGCCCTTGAAGGTCGGTGTTAAGACACCCAGCGTTCCGGAACTGAAAAAGCGGATTGTGGATCACACAGGCAAGGAAATAACGGTGGAAAAAGATACAGCGTTCTCCTTCCTGGTCTATCCGGGTGCCGCGCTGACGGGGGACTATGACACAGAGCTAGCGCTGACAGAAGAATTGGACAAACAGGAAGTTTCTTACCAGAAGTACACTGTGAAGGTGCCGGCGGGCCAGTCCAAATCCACGCCAGTCCCACTGGCGGTAGAAGGTTGGAAATGGACAGCGAATAAGACATGGACAAAGGGCCAGCAGTATACGGTCACAGAGCTACCCTGCCCCGATGCCTACGCATTCTCCCGCTTCCAGGGATCCACTGGAGCTTCCTATACCTTTACCTACGATCCGGCCCAAACGCAGGTCATCACCTGCGACAATACCAGCCAGGACTGGGCCGTTTCTGTGACCAAGGTGAACACCTCGGAGGAGCCGTTGAGCGGTGCGGTGTTCGCTCTGTACAGCCCGGTGGAAAAGGACGGGATTCCTGAGATTCCGAAAGAATATCAGGAGTTGAGCATTGAGCAGACGCTGCAGCGGGACAACAAAACCTGGTATCTGAAAGCGGTAGACACAACCGACGAAGAGGGTAAACTGACGTTCAGTGAACTTCTGTGGGAAAAGTACTACCTTCTGGAAGTGAAGCCCCCTGTTGGGTATGAGCTCTCCGATCTATCCGGCCAGCTTCTGGAACAGAAATATGAAGTTCAGGGTGTTTATGAGGTTACTGTGGTGAACCGGAGGGAAATCGACCTGCCCAAAACCGGTGGTATTGGAATCGACATGTTGTATACCGTGGGAGGCATACTCCTGATTCAGTGCGCTGTGATCTTCCTACTGACAGGCAGGAATGGGCGCGCCGCAAAAAAGAAAGGAAGAAACCAGCCATGAAGAATGTGAAAAAACTTGCCAGCCTTCTGTTGGCTCTGCTCATGGTATTTTCTCTGGCTGCTGCCGCGTCCGCGGCAACGGTTACGAACCAAACGTCGCACAGCTATGCTGCGTACCGGATTTTTTCCGGTACGCAGGCAGAAGACTTCGGCCCTCTGGGCGACGTGAAGTGGGGAGATGACGTCAGCGGAGATGCGCTGCTCACCGCGCTGAAAAGGGATTCCCGCTTCAACGTGGGGACAGATCACGCAAATATCTTTGCATCCTGCACAACAGCTCTGGATGTCGCCGAGGTTTTGTCTGCCTATCCCGATAAGAGTGATGTGGCGAAAGCATTTGCAAATGTGGCTGCACAGCATCTGATTACTGCCACTACCACCATTGCGGATAACGCAACAAGCGTTGAATTGCCCGCTGGCTATTATCTGCTGGTGGACACCAGCACGCCCGGACAGGATGACGCCAGAAACACCGCTCTGCTTCAGATGACCAATCAGAACATCACCATTGAGGGCAAGTACAGTGTCCCTTCTGTGGACAAGAGCGTACAGGATACTGACGGTAGCTGGGGCGAGTCCGCTGACTGGGAAATTGGTTCCGATGTGCCTTTCAAACTGGAAGGAACCCTGCCCACAAACTATGAGGATTACGAAGCCTACCAATATGTGTTCCACGATACCCTGTCCGCAGGATTACAGCTGAATGGAACCTTCGATGAGGCTGACCCTACCGAGGTTCTTTCCGGCGTGACTGTGCAAGTTGGCGACACCGATATCGGCTCCAATTTTACCATCACCTATACTAATCACCAGCTGACGGTTGCCTGTAATAACCTGAAAGCAATACCCGGACTGACAAAGGATAGCCAAATCGTTGTGAAATACACCGCTGAGCTGCTCAGCACAGCCGTTATTGGCGGTGCCGGCAACAGGAACGAAGTGTATCTGGAATATGCCAATGACCCCAATGCCACTGGCGAGGGCACCACCAGCTATACCAAAAAGGATGAAGTCCTGGTGTTTACCTATGAGCTGGATGTGACCAAGGTGGACGGCAAGGATGGCACCACGACGCTGGCTAACGCTGAATTCGTACTGCTAAGCAGTGACAAGACCAAGGCTGCCAGGATTTCGAATAGAAAACTTGTGGAGTGGGTCGCTGTGTCCGATGGAACGAAGCTGACCTCCGGCGGCGACGGCAAATTCGTCATTGCCGGTCTGGATGCGGGCGGCTACTATCTGCGTGAAACGAAGGCCCCCGCCGGCTACAATCTGCTGGGGAACGATATCGGTATTACCATTACTGCGACGCTGGACAAAAGCGAAGACAATCCTTCGTTGACCGCACTGAATATCAGTGTTCAAAATGGACCAGATGCAACTGCAACGGAAAGTAATGGCAATGTGACTATGGGCATTGTTTCCACTGTTGTGGAGAACGTTGCGGGCGCGCAGCTTCCCCTGACCGGCGGCATTGGCACCACCGTTTTCTACATTGCGGGATCCGTGCTGGTCCTGACTGCGGTAGTACTGTCGGTTACAAGAAAGCGGAGAAAGATATAATCTCTGGCGGATACGAAAAATCATAATGCGAAAGCCGGGGAGGCTGTGCCTCCCCGGCCCACAGCGGTAAGGAGAATCCAGTATGAAGAAGAATCGCGGCAATCCTATAACAACCCTGTTTCTGGTCCTGATGTTTTTTGCGGGATTGTCCTTACTGCTGTACCCCACCGTAAGCAATTATTGGAACTCGCTTCACCAATCCAGGGCCATTGCCGCCTACGTGGAGCAGGTGGCGCAAATTGACAACGAAACCTTTGACCAGCTCCGGGAGCAGGCCCGTGCCTACAACCGAACACTGGTTGGGAAAGCGTATCGCTATGATATGACCAGGCAGGAGCGGGAGGAATACCTCGGGCTGCTGAACGTATCCGGAAACGGGATCATCGGATATATTGAAATTCCGGATATCCATTGCGAGCTGCCGATTTACCATGGTACGGACGCCGACGCACTGCAGATTGGAGTTGGTCATATTGAGGGATCCTCCCTTCCTGTGGGCGGAGAAAGCACGCACTGCGCGATTTCCGGTCACCGGGGTCTGCCATCGGCAAAGCTGTTTTCTGATCTGGATAAGCTGACAGTTGGAGACCGTTTCATCCTGCGGGTTCTGGATGACACATTGACCTACGAGGTAGATCAGGTCCATACGGTCCTCCCCGAGGAAATGGATGAATTGGAGATTGTGGAAGGGGAAGATTACTGCACCTTAGTCACCTGCACGCCCTATGGCATCAACACCCACCGTCTCCTTGTTCGGGGACACCGGGTTGAAAACAGCACAGACAATGCGCCTGCCAGCGTTATCACGGATGCGCCCCAGACTGAGCCGCTTGGGGCGGCCCCCATGCCGCTTCCCATATTGCTGGTGCCGCCCCTCGTATTGCTGGCGCTGCTCCTCGTATTCCTGCTGTCAAAGCGGAAAAAATGACAGATTTGCTCCAAATTGTTAAAGCATCTGAGTGGCAGCGCCGATCACAATGGAGCTGGAAAAACGCTTGTACTACCGAAAACGAGGAGGAAAGACTATGAAAAAGCAATTGATTTCCGCAGTGCTGGCGCTGAGTCTTCTAATCTGCCTGCCCCTGGGGGCCTCCGCCCACCCGGTGCCGGATGAAAGCCAGAATGGGCATTGCAGCATCACCGTCACTATGCGATATAAGGGGAAGCCGGTCTCCGGCGGCACCGTCAACCTGTACAAGGTGGGCTATGTCTATGAGAACGACGGCAACTACAGCTTAAAGCCGGTGACTGCGGTGCAGAGCGTTGTCGCGGAGTTTGAGGATATCCAGTCCCCGGATCTGGCGCAGAAGCTGGCAAAGCAGGTGGATAAGCTCACCCCTGTTACAACGAAGCCGGTCACCATCGACAAAAACGGGGCGGCGGCATTCACCGACCTTGATTTCGGCCTGTATCTGGTGGCGCAGAAAACCGCCGCCTCCGGCTACAAAAAGACCGCCCCCTTCCTGGTGAGCGTTCCGTATCTGGACGACGGGGCGTACGTCTATGCGGTAGCCTCTGACCCGAAAACCGAACTGGAGCGGGAGGTAAAGCCCACCACGCCGACCACTCCGCATTCCTCGTCAGACAGCGGCGGAAAGCTTGCCCAGACCGGGCAGCTGTGGTGGCCGGTGCCGGTGCTGATCTGCGCAGGACTGGGCTGCATTGTTGTAGGTCTGTTCCGCCGCAGGAGGGACCAGAATGAAGTCTAAACGGGGAACCGTCTGGATTAACCTGGGGCTGCTGCTGTTGGCGGCGGCCCTGTTCCTTACTGTCTACAACAGGATGGCCTCCTATGAGGCAGGGGAAACGTCCCGGCAGGTCATCGAGCAGCTGTGCGAGACGCTTCCCACGGAAAGCGCCGCCGAAACCGAAGCCCCGGCGATTCCGGAATATCTGCTGGATGCCGGCCGGGAGATGCCCGTGCAGACCATCGGCGGAAAAGACTACATTGGCGTGCTGACCATCCCGTCGCTGGAGCTGCCGGTGATCAGCCAGTGGGACTACGCCGCGCTGAAGGTGGCGCCCTGCCGCTATTCCGGCTCCCTCTATCAGAACAATCTGATCATCTGCGCCCACAATTTTGCCACCCATTTCGGCAAGCTGAAAAACCTCCGGGTAGGTGACATTGCCATATTTACGGACATGGAGGAAAATGCGGTTACCTTCCAGATGGTGGAGCGGGAAACCCTGGAACCGACGGATCTGGAGGGCATGGAAGCAGGCGACTGGGACATGACTCTGTATACCTGCACCGTGGGCGGGCAGAGTCGTGTGACCGTCCGCTTCGTCCGGGAAGAGCCCTGACAAACTGCGCAGTATCGTGAAAACGGATATCCCAGGGCTTCCTCTCCTTACCGGAGAAAGCTCTGGGGATTTTTTGCGTTTTGGAATGAATGCCCACAAACCATTTTTCCTTTATGGGCACTCATTTCAAAACGAGCTGGGATTCCAAAGGGCTGGCGATTCCTTTGGCGCTGGGTTTCCAATAGGGGCGAGAGCGCCCTGTTGGCTTATGAATCCAAAGGGGACAGCGCTGCCTTGGCAGGAGGCATCCAATGGAGGGCAGCACCCTCCGTGGCCGGAAGAATCCAATGAAACCGGCGGTTTCGTGGCACACGACTTTGCTCGCAAAGTCTAGTGTGTTATACCTTTGGCGACCGTGGGTGGCTGAAAGGGGTTGTTCGGGGCAGGAACAAGCACTTTCAGTCAGCCACAGAACAGGCGGATTCTGCGTCCTCCCGGACGAGAAGCCCAGGAGTTTGCGCTAGCAGAATCCGCCTGTTTGGGCGTAGGTGGTGCGGCGAAATGGAGAGGCAAAGCGCAGCGGAGCCTCGCAATGGAGGAGCATCACCGGGGGAGCCAAAGGGATATCATCCCCCGTCCCGCCGCAGCGACGTTACTCTTTGTTCTCGTCACTGTATTCCGCTTCACACTTTGAGCAGCAGAAATCTTCCTCGTTATCCTTGGCGAAGAATGCCTTCATGCAGTTTTTGCAGAGCTTCAGACTGGAACAGGAACAGCAGGATTTACTGGAAACCATGGAGAGCGAGGACTGCACCCCGTCCCTGTCCCAAGCTGTCCAGCTCAAAAAGCTGAGCCAGTCCGGGGAACTGACCATGGACAAGATTTTTGAAATTCTCCGGGAGCCAAAGGCAAATCAGCAGGAGAAGATCAGCTTCCGGCTGGACGATCTGCGGAAATTCTTCCCCAAAAGCTACACCCCCGCCCGGATTCAGGAGCGGATTTTGAAGCTGCTGGAGGCGGACTGCCGTAAGCGGCAGCTGAGCAGAGGGGAGCGGTGATGGTGGACGCAAAGATTCAGATTCTGAATGCTATGGAGGAATGGCTTGAAGAATATCAAATCCAGCTTGAGCAGACACAAACGCAGGCTGTTGACCCGATTGATACGGCTTTGGAAACAGTTCACAGCCAGCTTGCCGGCTTGCAGCAGCAACAGGAGAAAATATGTGAGTATTTGGAAAAAGGGATCTATTCGGTTGAGATGTTCAGCAAGCGCAATACAGCTCTGTCAAAGGAGATTGAACAGCTTCGGGAATCCGAAACGGATCTTCTTCGACAGAAAAGTGAAGGCAATCAGCGAAATCGGGCAGCAGCTGAGCTGATCCCAACCACTCAGCACATTCTGGATAGCTATGATGCGCTTACTGTGGAGGAGAAGAATAGCCTGTGGAAGCTGGTTATGAGAAGGGCAACGATTTATCGGGAGCCCGAGGGAGAAGTGCATATTCACATTTACCCAAACCTTCCAAGGTAACGAACCGCCATAGGCGGGCAATACCACAAATATAAGAAAAATCCACGCCGATCTATCGACTATAGCCCCCTTTCATGGTATAATACAGAAAATTAACTATGAAAGGGGGCTGACATCATGCCTGAGCAGCAGAAAAAGGCACCCTGTGGTATTGGTGTGTTGGCCCATGTGGACGCGGGGAAGACCACGCTCAGCGAGGCGATGCTCTATGAAGCCGGGGCGCGGCGCACCCTGGGGCGGGTCGATCATCAGGACGCGTTTCTGGATACCCACGCGCTGGAACGCGCAAGGGGCATCACCATTTTTTCCAAGCAGGCGCTGCTGGAAACGGAGCACCGCGCCGTCACGCTGGTGGACACCCCCGGCCATGTGGACTTTTCCGCCGAGGCCGAGCGCATCATGCCGGTGCTGGACTGCGCCGTGCTGGTCATCAGCAGCACCGACGGCGTGCAGGCCCACACCCTGACCCTCTGGCGGCTGCTGGAACGCTACCAGGTGCCGACGTTTTTGTTTCTCAACAAGATGGACCTGCCCGGAATGGGCAAGGAGAAACTGCTGGCCGAACTGCGGCAGCAGCTCAGCCCCGCCTGCGTGGACTTCACCGCGTCCCCGGAGGAGATTGCGGAAAACGCCGCCATGTGCGACGAGGCACTGCTGGAAAACTATCTGGAAACCGGCGGCGTTACGGAAGGGAACCTCCGGGCGCTGATTGCCGGACGGAAGCTGTTCCCCTGCTGCTTCGGTTCCGGGCTGAAACTGGACGGTGTGGGGATGCTGCTGGATATTCTGGACAAATACGCCCCGGAAACGGCCTATCCCGGCGAATTCGCCGCAAAAGTCTATAAAATCTCCCGCGACCCGCAGGGGAACCGCCTGACATGGCTGAAGGTCACAGGCGGCAGTCTGAAAATTCGCTCCGCGCTGCGTTATGTTAACCAAAAGGGCGAGCTGCGGGAAGAGAAAGTCGTGCAGCTGCGGCGGTACTCCGCCGACAAATTCACCGCCCCGAAGGAAGTTGCCGCCGGCCAGCTGGCTGCGGTGACGGGGCTTTCCGAAACCTACGCGGGGCAGTCTCTGGGGGCGGAACCGGCGGGGCAGCCCTACGTGCTGGAGCCGGTCATGACCTACCGGGTGAATCTGCCCGGAGGCGCCGACCCGGCGCAGGTTCTGCCCAAGCTGCGGCAGCTGGAGGAAGAAGAACCCCAGCTGCGTCTGCTCTGGGAAAACGGACAGATCCACGTGCAGATGATGGGGCGGGTGCAGCAGGAGATCTTCCGCAGTCTGGTGCAGCAGCGCTTCACTCTGGACGTGACTCTCAGCGATCAGCGGATTTTCTACAAGGAAACCATTGAAAACACGGTGGAGGGCGTCGGGCATTTTGAGCCGCTGCGCCACTATGCCGAGGTGCATCTGCTGCTGGAGCCGCTGCCCGCCGGCAGCGGTCTGGTGTTCGACACCGTATGTCCCACGGACGTGCTGGATGTCAATTATCAACGGCTCATCCTGACCCATCTGGAAGAAAAAGTCCACCGGGGCGTCCTGGTGGGCGGGCCGATTACGGATATGAAGATCACGCTGCTGGTGGGCAAGGCGCACTTAAAGCACACCGAAGGCGGGGATTTCCGTCAGGCGACCTACCGAGCCGTCCGTCAGGGACTGATGCAGGCGAAATCCGTCCTGCTGGAGCCATGGTATGAATTCTGCCTGACCATGCCTACGGAGCAGATCGGCCGCGCCATCACGGACATCCGCGCCATGGGCGGCGAATTCGACGCGCCGGAGGCCGCCGGGGCGCTGTCCACGCTGAAGGGGCTTGTCCCCGCGTCGGAGATCAGGGACTACGCCGACACGCTGGCGGCCTATACGCAGGGGCTGGGACGGATGCAGCTGACCCTCCACGGCTACGCCCCCTGCCACAATACCGACGCCGTCGTCGCGGAAACCGGATACGACCCGGAGGCCGATCTGGCCAACACGCCGGATTCCGTCTTCTGCGCCCACGGGGCGGGCTTCACCGTCAAGTGGGATCAGGTGAAGGACTACATGCACTTGGAAAGCGGCCTGAAAGAGGAAAAAGCCCCCCAGATTATCACCCGCAACGTCCGTCTGGATGACAAGGAGCTGGAAAAGATTATGGAGCGGGAGTTCGGCCCCATCCGCCGCCCCGTCTACGGCATTTCCAACCGTCCCGCGGCTGACGATGTCGCCATCCGCACGCCCCGGCAGAAATACATCATCGTGGACGGCTATAACGTGATCTTCGCGTGGGAGGACTTGGCGGCGCAGGCCAAGGATGATCTGGACGCCGCCCGCCGCCAGCTGTGTGACTGGCTTTCCAGCTACGCGGGCTTTACCAAGTGCCGTCTGGTGGTGGTATTCGACGGCTACAAGCAGAAGGGCAACCCCGGTGAAAAGAGCCAGTTCCACAACATTCAGGTGGTCTACACCAAGGAGGGGCAGACTGCCGATGCCTATATTGAAGCGCTGGCCCACGAGATCGGCCGGGACTACGCCGTGCGGGTGGCGTCCTCCGACGGACTGGTGCAGCTGTCCTCCTTCGGAAGCGGCGTTCTGCGGATGTCCGCACGGGAGCTTCACGAGGAAGTGGAAGCGGCAAGAGCGGAGATGCAGAAGCACTACCGGAAGTAAAGTATATAAGTTCTGGTAAAGAAAGGGCTTCCATTTCAGAGGAAAATCGTGTATAATGGCAATACAACATCGCCGGGAGGTATTGCCATGCTCCAGACAACCCATTCTGACGACCCCAATGTACAGGAAAAGATCGACAAATTAACCAAGCGTGACCGGAAGACTGAGCAGTTTTTCCGCTGGGTGCTGAAGATCATGGAGTGGATCATTGCCGGGATCACCCTCATTGCGCTGGTGGGCGCGCTGGGCATTGAGGTAGTGAACATGGTCACCGAAGGGACGGCATATTTTGCCGACGTCAGCCACATGCTCCATAACCTGCTGTCCATCGTGGTGGGACTGGAATTCGTGCGGATGCTGATCGACACCACCCCCGCCAACATTCTGGAGGTGCTCACCGTAGCCATCACCCGTCACGTGATTCTAAGCCACGACGACCCCTGGAGCAACGTGGCCTGCATCGCCTGCATTGCGGGGCTGTTCGCCATCCGCCGCTTCCTGGTGCGCCGCAGTGAGCTTCGTCAGGAAATGGTGGACTCTGAATGAGGATGCAAAAACAGCCCCGCCGGCCGGCGGGGCTGTTGACAAAACGGAAGTTCTGGGATATACTATGAATACAGGGGTGCTGCCAGTAGGTCGGTTCCCCAAAGATATCACGAAGAGATAATCGTTACTTTGGAGAGTCGGCGATTATCTCTTCTTGTTGTTTGCCTGGAGAACCAGAGCAATGACAGCGGCAATGAGCATACAGAATTGAAAAATTCCATCCCATGTAACCATAACCGTCACCCCCTCTCTTTTACGATCGGGGGCAAAAGAAGCATCACCCCCGAAAAAATCGAGGGGAACCGCCTACCGGGGCGCTGCTGGCAGCACCATGGACAGCATATCACACCATTCGACAGATTGCAAGGCAAAAAGCGGGGCGTATCATGCGGCAATGCCGTGATACGCCCCGCTCGTGAATCCGTTCGGCAAGCTGAAATTTATTTATCCCCTGACTTCCGAATAATCAGCTTCAGGATCATTCCGAAAAGCAATACGACTGCGGCAAATACGCCACAGACCAATGTGCTTGTATACCAGGGTGCGGATTGCATTGCATACAGCCCCGGATGTGTTTTATAATCCCAAACAGAGTATAACCCATATCCGATGAATACCCCCACAACAGAACCCATTATGATATTCAATATACGATTCAGCCTGTTCTTCCACATGCCAAGTCTCCTGTAAATTCCGATTTACTCAGGGCAAACGTCCGGGAGCGGCGCATTTCACCGTTCCTTTTTATCCTCCGCGATACTCACCCGTGGAAAGCGTCCAGCGCCAGCTTGAACGCGCCGTAAGCGCCCGCGTCATTGCCAAGGGAGGCCAGTGTGAACCGGGCGCCGCTGGCGGCGTGGAATACGTACTTGTGAAAATAGGGGAGAATGCCGTCGATCAGCACCTGTCCCGCCTTGCTGACGCCGCCGCCGATGACCACCACCTCCGGGTCAACGGTGGTGCATACGTCGCCAAGGAACTCGCCCATGTAGGCGTAATACCGGTCGAGAATGATGAGTGCTTCCTTGTCCCCGGCCTTGCCTGCGTCGAAGATGTCCTTGCAGGTCAGGTTTTTAAGCGTGCGCAGGGAGCTGGGCGCGTCGGTGCTGTCCAGATGGCGCTTGGCCAGACGGACGATGCCGGTGGCGGAGCAGTACTGCTCCACGCAGCCCCGCTTTCCGCAGTTGCAGGGGACAGTCTCGTCCCGGTTCAGGACGAGGTGGCCGATCTCCGCGCCGGAGCCGTGGGCGCCGTGGAGCAGTTTCCCCTCCACCACGATGCCGCCGCCCACGCCGGTGCCCAGCGTGACGAAGACCATGTTGTCACAGCCCTGTCCGCCGCCCTTCCAGAATTCGCCCAGCGCCGCCACGTTGGCGTCGTTGCCCGCCTTTACGGGGAAGCCGGTCAGCTCGGTCAGCTTCTGGGCGATGTTGAACACATCCCAGCCCAGATTGATACACCGGTTCACCACGCCCTTTGCGTTGACGGGACCGGGGACACCGATGCCGAGACCCAGAATGTCGGAATCCGCGATTTTCCGTTCGGTCAGAAAGGCCCGGACGGACGCCGCGATATCCGGCAGTATCCGGATGCCGTTTTCCGACGTATCGGTGGGAATTTCCCATTTTTCCAGCATTTTCCCGGCCTCGTTAAAATAGGCGATCTTGACGGTGGTGCCGCCGAGATCGATGCCAAATCCGTATTTCATAGTCAGTTCCTCCTGCGTGATAATAAAGTTCTTTCTCCATTATACATAATTCTTGCAAAATTACCAGTGGAAAATATAAAAAAGTTTGGCACAGTTCCCATGGAAACTTTTTGTGAAGGGGCTTGCGTTTCCGGCGAATTTGCGGTAACATATGAGAGAATCACATAGATAAACGAAAGGACGTGTCCCACGACATGATTAAAGTTGATATCTCCAATGTATGGGGTCAGGTCACCCTGTCCGACCTGCTGGCCATGGAAAAGGAAGTCGCCGCCGCCCACACCACTCTGGCGGACGGCACCGGCGCAGGCAGCGATTTCCTCGGCTGGCAGAACCTGCCCGTCCGGGAGGCCACGGAAGAGATCACCCGCATCCAGCGGGCGGCGGAGAAGATCCGCAGCGATTCCGACGTATTTGTGGTCATCGGCATCGGCGGCTCCTACCTCGGCCCCCGTGCCGCCATCGAGCTGCTGCAGGGTCCCAACCACAATATCGGTAAGGGCAAGGGCAACCCCCAGATCTTCTTCGCAGGCAACGGCCTGAGCACCCGTCACTGGAACGAGCTGACCCGGCTGCTGGAGGGCAAGGACTTCTCCATCGCCATCATCTCCAAGTCCGGCACCACCACCGAACCCGCCATCGCCACCCGCGCCCTGCGCTGGATGCTGGAGCGGAAGTACGGCACTGAGGGCGCCAAGAGCCGCATCTACGCCATCACCGACCCCTGCAAGGGCGCTCTGCGCCAGATGGCCACGGAAGAGGGCTGGGAAACCTTCGTCATCCCGCCTGATGTGGGCGGCCGCTACTCCGTGCTGACCCCCGTGGGTCTGCTGCCCCTGGCCGTGGCCGGTATCGACATCATGGAGATGATGAACGGTGCTGCCGACGCCAAGGAAAGCTACAATCTGCGTTCCTTCGAGAACCCCGTCTGGCAGTATGCCGCCGTGCGGAACCTGCTGTACCGCAACGGCAAGGCCATGGAAATTTTTGAGAGCTACGAGCCGGGCTTCAAGATGTTCGGCGGCTGGTGGCAGCAGCTGTTCGGCGAGTCCGAAGGCAAGGACGGCAAGGGTCTGTTCCCCGTGACCGCCGAGTTCACCGCCGACCTCCACTCTCTGGGTCAGATGATCCAGCAGGGTCAGCGGAACATTTTTGAGACCATGGTCCGCTTCGATCCTCCCGCCGCCCGGTACACCATCGGCTCCGACTGGAAGAATCTGGACGGTCTGAACTACCTGGAAGGCAAGACGCTGGACTTCGTGGATGAGAAGGCGTACCTCGGCACCGTGGCCGCCCATGTGGACGGCGGCGTGCCCGTCATCACCATGGACTGCGGCGAGCTGAACGACCGGAAGGTGGGCGAGCTGTTCTACTTCCTGGAGCTGTGCTGCGGCGTTTCCGCGTACATCCTGGACGTCAACCCCTTCAACCAGCCCGGTGTGGAGCTGTACAAGCGCAACATGTTCCAGCTTCTGGGCAAGCCCGGTTACGAGAAATAAGTTTTGCTTACATAGGGCGGGACTTCCCGCCCTATGTTTGTCTTCAAAAAACATGCCGCAGGGAGGGAACGCTTATGGAGCAGCTTGAATTATATGTGCCGAAGCTTGAAGACCTTTGGTTCTATCAGAAAATGATGTCCGACCCCGAAACCATGTCCTACAACGCGAATTGGGACGTGAACTATGACGGTTATCACCGGGATACCGGCTGTGTCGATTATCCCGATGCGGTTTTGCCTGCATGGTATGAGAATATGGTAGGACAGGAGCCGGAACGGTTCTATGCCTACATAAAGCGCAGCGCCGACGGCGCGTGGATCGGCGACGTCAATTTCCACTATAACCCCGCAAAGGACTGGTGGGACATGGGCATTGTGCTTTATGCCCCCTATCGCGGGAAAGGATATGCTGTTCCCGCGCTGAAGCTCATGCTGGAGCACGCCTTCCGGGACTGCGGCATTTCCAGAATACACAATGATTTTGAGGTCGCCCGGAATGAAATTTCCGCATGGGAGACCCACCGCCGGGCAGGCTTCCGGGAATTGGGCATGGAGGATGGCTTTCTTCAGATGATGATCACGAAAGAGGACTATTTCGCGCGCCCGGATACGGACTAGCTCAGCCCCTTGGCTCTCCCCTTGGGAGAGCTGTCACCGCAGGTGACTGAGAGGGTATTGCACCTTGGTTTCCCCTCTCCGTCTTCGCTTCGCTCAGACACCTCTCCCAAAGAGAGCGGCAAGGGGGTGCCGTTCATTACCCCGCAGTGCCTGTCAGCTGCCTACTCCGCCCCACCCATTTGCCGCCCTGTGTTTTTTCCAGAAAAAACATTTGTCTAATCTGCAAATTAGTAGTTGCAAATTATCGCGATTGCTGGTAGAATGTGCATAAGCCAATATGCTGGCAAGCAAAGGAGGACTTTCCTATGATTCATGTTATTATGGGCCTGAAAGGCTCCGGCAAGACCAAGAAGCTGATCGATGCCATCAACGCGGCTGTGGCGGACGCCCACGGCGATGTCGTCTGCATTGAGTACGGCAAGAAGCTGACCTATGATGTAACCTATAAGGTTCGCCTGGTGGACTCCCGGGAATACGGCATTTCCACCCCCGATATGCTCAAGGGCTTCCTGAGCGGCCTGCACGCAGGCAATTTCGACATCACCAACGTCTTTATCGACAATCTGTACAAGACCATCGGCTGTGATAAGGCCGCGGCTGAGGAGTTCGTCTCCTGGTGCGCCAAGTTCGCCGCCGACAACAATATGGAGATCACCATGACCATCTCCGAAGACCCTGCGAACGCCTCCGAGGCTGTAAAGCAGTATCTGTAATTGGGGTACATCCGCCCCGCCGCTTTACAAGCGGCGGGGCATTTCTTTGCGTTCAGGGCATATTGATCGGCAGAATTACTCCGGATACTTGCGTAATCGGCAAAACTCTGCTACACTATATTGTAAACGATTTTTGATTTGGAGAGAATTATGACTGCAGCTACTTTACAGGAAAACAAAATGGGCGTCATGCCCGTCGGGAAGCTGATCGCCAACATGGCGCTGCCCATGGTCATATCCATGCTGGTGCAGGCGCTTTACAACGTGGTGGACAGCATCTACGTTTCTCAGGTGTCGGAGAGCGCGGTGACGGCGCTGTCTCTTGCCTTCCCCATCCAGAACCTGCTGATCGGCTTCGCCGTGGGCATCGGCGTGGGCGTCAACTCCCTGCTTTCCAAGAGTCTGGGTGAGAAAAATCAGGAGGCCGCCAACCGCGCCGCCGGAAACGGCATCGTGCTGATGGCCATTGCTATGGTGCTGTTCGTGCTGTTCGGTCTGTTCGGCGTGCGCCCCTATTTTGCCATTCAGTCCGACAACCCGGAGACCGTGGAGGGCGGCATTGTCTACACCAGCATCTGCTGCGTGTTCAGCGTCGGCTGCTTCGCATCCATTCTGGGCGAGCGGCTGCTGCAATCCACCGGCCGGACGGTGCATACCATGATCACCCAATCCATCGGCGCGATCATCAACATCATTCTCGACCCCATTCTCATCCACGGATGGTTCGGTTTGCCCGCCATGGGCATTGCCGGCGCGGCCATCGCGACGGTGATCGGCCAGTGGGTGTCCGGCATTATGGTCATCATTTTCAACCTGAAATTCAACCCGGAGGTACAGCTGCACAAGAAGTATCTTCCGCTGGATGGCAAGACCGTGGCCGCCATTCTGACGGTCGGCATTCCCTCCATCGTTATGAACGGCATTGGCTCCGTGATGAATTTCGGCATCAACCAGATTTTGCAGGGCTTCGCCGAGACGGCGACCGGCGTGTTCGGCGTGTATTTCAAGCTCCAGAGCTTCTTCTTCATGCCCCTGTTCGGCCTGAACAACGCCACCATTTCCATCATCGCCTACAACTACGGCGCCCGCAAGCCCCAGCGGATCACAAAAACGTTGAAAATCTCCTGCACCGCGGCGCTGTGTCTCATGACGGCGGGACTGCTGGTATTCCAGTTCTTTCCGGATCTGCTGCTGGGACTGTTTAATCCCTCCCAGGCGTTTCTGGAAATCGGCCGGGTCGCTCTGCGCACCATCAGCTGGAGCTTCCCCATTGCGGCCATCTGCATTGCGCTGGGCGCCAGCTTCCAGGCGCTGGGCAACGGCATTTACTCCACCATTGTTTCCCTGTGCCGTCAGCTGGTGGTGCTGCTCCCGGTGGCCTATCTGCTGAGCCTGACAGGGGAGGTGCAGAGGGTCTGGCTGGCCTTCCCCATAGCAGAGGTGGTCAGCGGCACGGTGACGTTTATCTGCTTCACCAGAATCTACCGCCAGAAGATAAAGCCGCTGTTTGAGCAGGCATGATGGGTCGCCTGCGAAATACGGCACCTGAAGTCTGATAGAACAGGCCGGTCATCTTTTCCGGCAAATGATTTCCTGACTCATTTCCGCCATGATGCGGGCGCGGTATTATCGCTCCATAGATCACATCCATCATACCTTCACCCCCGCCGGGGACTGCCAAAATCTGACAGTTTCCGGCGGGGTTCCTGTTTTTCGCCCTCTCAAGGCAAAAATGTATCCGTCTGTTTTGCGTTTCTGCGGAAAGGAAACAGCAAAAATCACTCCGTATCATACTTTGGCATGATTTACATTTTCTGGCGGTTATGTATAATAAAGATAAAATGGTGTTGGAATGCGTATGGCACGGGGTATGTCCCTTTGCCGGCGAAAAGGAGGGAGAACGTGACCGGAAATATTATTGTGAAGCCGTCTGTCCGGCAGCGGTTTGACAGCTTTATGGAGCGCGGGCGCGTTCTCTTTTTCAGCGCGCCCTGCGGCTTCGGGAAAAGCACGCTGTCCGATGCCCTGCTCTCCGGACGGGATGTGCTGCGGCTGAACGCGGGCGCGGCGGATTTTGCCCTTCCCGCCCTTTCGGATGGGTGGGATATCCTGCTCATTGACGATTTTCAGATGATACCGGCGGAGGATGGCGGGCAGGCGCTGTGCGAGCTGATCCGCTCCGACCCGGGCAAACGCTTCCTGCTTCTCTCCCGGGGCGCGCCGCCCGGATATCTGACGGCGTTCCAGTATTCCGGCCTGATGACCACGCTGGAGGCCGACGACCTGCTCTTTGACCGGGAGGATATCTGCAAATACTTTTCCGGCTGCGGCGTCGCCGTGACGGACAGCGAGATCGGCGGTATTCTGAGAGAATCCGTCGGCTACCCTCTGGGCGTCGCCGTCACCGCCCGGTGCATGTCCGGCGGGAGGCCCTTCGGCCCGGAGGTCGTGGCGCGGGCATTCCGGGAGGTGTTCTCCTATTTTGAGGCTGCGATCTACCGGCGGTTCGACCTTCCCGTGCGGCGGTTTCTGCTGGAGCTGGCGCCCTTTGAACGGTTCAATCTGGAAATGGCGCGGATGGTCAGCGGCGACCCCCACGCGGGCGACCGGCTGGACTGGCTCCTGAGCCACACCACCATGCTCCGCTATGACGACGTGCAGCATTTCCGCTTCTGGCCGCAGTTCCGCAGCTTCCTTCTGTGGGAGATGGAGCGGGAATACAGCGAGGAAAAGCGCCGGGCGCTTTTCAGCCGGGGCGCGCTCTACTACGAGCTGAAAGAGGATTACGCCCACGCGCTGGAATGCTACACAAGATGCGGCGACCACGCCAAGGTCTCCGAGCTTCTCATCCGCAACGCGGAGCTGCACCCCGGCATGGGGCATTACAGCGAAATGGAAAAATACTACCGCAGTCTCCCGGAAGCGGAGATTGCAGCTTCCCCCGCGCTGATGCAGGGCATGAGTATGCTGTGCGCTCTGGCCATGGATTACGAAGGCTCTGAGCGCTGGCATCACGAATTGCAGGAATTCGGAAAGCGGTGCGGCAGGGACGACGCCGCGGGAAAACAGGCCCGCAGCCGTCTGGCGTGGCTGGACATCTCCCTGCCTCAGCGGGGCGTGGAAGGGCTGACGGAAACCATTCCCGCGGTGTTCCGGCTGATGACCAATAAGGAGGTTTCCCTCCCGTCATTCTCCGTCACCAGCGCCCTGCCCAGCGTCATGAACGGCGGCAAGGACTTTTCCGTCTGGAGCAAGCGGGACGACCTGCTCTACCAGACGCTCCGCGCCCCGGTGGAGGCCATACTGGGGCGGGACGGCGTTGGCCTTGCGGACTGCGCCATCGCCGAAAGCAAATTTGAAAAGGGCGAGAACATCACCGGCCGGGTGCTGACCATCATCCCCCGCGTCAGCGAGATACGCCAGCGCGGCACGCCGGACATGGAATTCGCCATCAACGGTCTGCTGGCGCGGAGCCTGCTGTCCAGCGGCCAGAGCGAGGACGCTTATCGGACGATCGAATCCCTCCGGGAAAAATTCGCCGAGGAAGGGCGGGAGCGGTTCCTGCCCAATATGGACGCCATGCTCGTCCGAATTTCCCTCCATACCGGCGATCTGGACTATGCCGACACATGGTATCGGGAAAAAGCGCCCAGAGATCCCATGCGGGTAAACGTCATGAAGCGCTACCAGTATCTCACGCAGGCCATGGTGGAGCTGGCGGACGGGAAGCCGGGGGCGTCGATGCTGACCCTATCCCCGCTGGAAGATTACGTCCGCAGCTGCGGGCGGCACATCGACGGCATCCATCTGAACATCCTCGCCGCCATCGCCCTGTACCGAAGCAGGGACGAAGCGTGGCGGCAGCGCCTGATTGGCGCATTGAACGCCGCGGCGGAATACCACTTCATCCGAACCGTCAGCGTCTACGGCGCGGCGGTGCTGCCTATGCTGGAAAAGCTGGACTGGAGCGGCAGCGCCCGATGGCGCAAGCAGCTGATGGACGACGTGCGCTTGCAGGCGGCGTATTACCCCCGCTTTCTGGAACCGCGCCTCGCGCCGGGGGAAGCCCTGACGCCCACGGAGCTGCAAATTCTGCACCTGATCTGCGCCGACAAGAGCAACGCGGAGATCGGGCAGATCATGGACATCAAGCTGCCCACGGTAAAGACCCATGTAAGCCACATTCTGGATAAGCTGGACGTCCGGCGGCGAAGCGAAGCGAAAACCGCCGCAAAGCGTCTGCGGCTTATCCCGGAAGAACGGTAAACCCCCGCCCGGATTTTACCGGGCTGACGATAGAAAACCGCACTTTTTTCACACAGGAGGATCCTATGAAAAAACGAATTTTGAGTCTGTTTTTGGCGCTCACGCTCTGCCTGACGCTCCTGCCGACATCGGCTTTTGCCGAGGGCGGGGACGTGAGCATTTCTGACGGTGTCATCGGTAGCGAGACCGGTGGCGAGGGCGGTGGAGTCCTTGTACCACCCGGCGGTTCGACCGGCGAAGGTGGTGGGATCTATACGCCCCCAAGTGGTCCGGCAGAAGGGGGCGGCGGCACGTATATCCCCGAAGAAGACACGCGGACGGAGATCTGGTGCGTGAGCAAGCCCGATTCCATTGGCCGCAGCTATGACGGCACGACGGACGGTGGCACGATTCCAATCGACTTGACGTTTACAGACGGCACAAATGAAATCAAACTCAAAGAAGGAACGGGCTTTACCGCCAAGAAGACGTTCGATTCCGCGGACGCGGGATGGCATACCGTCACTGTGGAAATCACGCTGATCGGCGAAGCCGCGGTAAAGTACAAGCTCAAGGCGGGCGAAGAAAAATTTGAGATCGGCGGCAACATCAACAAGGCCTATCCCGATCTGACCGTATCTCTTTCCAAGACGACCTGCACGGTGGGCGAAAAGCTTCTTCCGCTTCTGTCTGTCGAGGGTGCTCCGGAAGACGCCGAGGTGACATATTACTATGCGCCGATCAATTCTGGATATTTGGAGTTTGAAGGCAGTGAGGCAGTTCCCAAGATCGACGAGAACACTGCAATCAGCGAACCCGGCACATATTACGTCTATGCCAAGACCGGCGAGACCAAGAACTACAAAGAGGAAAGGTCAGCAACCGTGGAACTCACGGTCAACGAGCCTGTCGTTGAGGCCGCTTCGGTAACAAGAGCGGACGGCACGGACGGCGGTACATACGAATCCCTCCCGGCGGCGCTGAACGCGGCGCAGGACGGCGACACCGTCAGGCTGCTGGCCAACCATGTGACGGATGCAGACGCCCTCAATGCGCTCGGGGAAGATTTTACGTTCGAACAGTATGCTTCCATCGTACCCGTTGTCACCAAAACCT
>ERZ827512.775-NODE-775-length-37631-cov-5.790132_pt1 | contig 37631 bp, 34 predicted proteins | sample MGYA00519916_ERZ827512 | MGnify/ENA primary metagenome ERZ827512 (study PRJEB31778, sample SAMEA3449335) | human gut metagenome | biome: human gut; feature: human-associated habitat; material: faeces | place: United Kingdom | collected 2010/2012 ... | reverse complement strand
GGTGTCAAGGGCGGCGAAGCCGTTCATCTTGACCCTTGACTCCGTCGGCGGCATAAGTATGATGATCAATAATTATGGGCAACAGTCAGTTGCTTGTTATTCATCCATTATGCTGATATAATATAGTCACAGTAAATAAAGGCGGTAAAACATATGCAAACAAAAGATATTATCCTTGAACTTAGAACGAAAAACAAATTATCGCAGGATGAACTCGCTGAAAAAGTATTTGTAACCCGACAGGCAGTAAGTCGCTGGGAGAACGGCGAAACAATCCCAAACACCGAAACACTTAAGCTCTTATCAAAACTTTTTGATGTTTCTATCAATACACTTCTTGGCTCACCGAGAGAACTTGTATGCGAGTGTTGCGGAATGCCTATTGATGACAGTACTATTAGCCACGAAAAAGACGGCGCTATAAATGAAGAATACTGCAAATGGTGCTACGCAGACGGCGAATATACCCTTGATTTTTTTGAAAAATATAAGGATATTGGCGGAAAAGAAAAGTTTGAGGAGTTTAAACAACAACTTATCCACGAATTTAACACCTTGCTCCATATTGAGGGCTTGCCAAGGGTTGAAAATCTGAATATTCTGTCAGGCAGTTTTATCAATCTGGAATACCGCTTGCCTAATGGTCAAACGGTAAAATTTCTTGATGATAATGCCACCTATCTTGGCAGTCAACTGGAGTGTGAATTTGGCGGTGATAGATGTTTTGGCATCGCTGCCAATATGGATTTTTTACTCGTCTGCACATACGAAGAAAACGGCGAAAACCCCGAACTTGTAATATATAAAAAGAGATAAAAAATGACCGCTGAGGAATCTTGCGAAACCTCAGCGGTTTTTACGTTTATCTTACGACCGAAGAATGACTATAGATATAGAACTCCTCTTGGCTCGGCATCCACTTCTTTTCCTTTGGTAGAAAAGTAGTGTCGAATGCTTCAACTGCAACAGTGTCCTCACAGCAATCGGCGGCGGTACTTGGAATATACATCCACTTTTTGCCGTCAAGTGTGTTTGGCACAAGTTCACAAACAAGAAGTGCCGTTGGGAAGTTGCCGTCCACCACAAAACTTACATTCTTCTTTTTACAGCTCACGAAACCACGGCTGACGTAGTTTCCCGGATTGCCGAAGTTGATGTTCACATCGTAACCCATCTTACGTGCAACCTCAAAGGAATGCTCGATCAGCATTTTGCCGAACTTCTGTCTTTGGTATTCAGGTGCAACGCAAAGCGGCCCAAAGGAGAGGATCTCCTTGCGTTTACCATTCTCATCTTCAAGCCAAGCCTTCGTGTACATAATGTTGCCAACGATCTTGCCGTCAAGCTCAAGCACAAATGCAAGCTCGGGGATAAAGTCGGGATGAGAGCGCATCGTATGGACGAAAGAATGCTCGTCTGCGCCCGGTTTATAGACGTTCCAAAACGCCTCGCGTGTAAGTTCTTCAACTGCTCTGTAGTCTTTTTCTGTTTCTAAACGTATCGTCAAATTGTTCATTGTTAAGGCACCACCGCGTAATTACGGGAAAGCAAATCGGAGATGGGAGACGTTGACAAACAGTGTAGAATCCCCTCGTCCCTGTTCGCGCAGGGCACACAAGGTCAGACTACCGGGCAGCGCCTGTCAGCCATAACCAAGTTCGCCAGCGCGAACAGCATATTCAGTTTGGCGGTCTGTTTTGACAGACCTCGGTATCGCGTTTTTCGATACCGGAACTGCCCCTTTATGACCGCAAATACGTGTTCTGCCTTAGCCCGTACAGACGACTTTTGATGCTCCGCCTGCTTTGCTCTCCATTGCCCGCTTGCAGACAGCTTATTAATCTGCGTTGGCTTGCGATTCTGTTTGTATCTGATTTTTTTGCTCTGATTGTTCCGAACGATGGCATCCTGCCGCTTTTCTGCCCCGATATATCCGCTGTCTCCGTATAATTCACTTTCATCTCCGGTCATTAACTTCGGCGTCATTTCCACGTCATGCACATTGTCAGAGGCAACCTCCACGTGATGGACAAGACCTGAATCCTTATCCACGCCAATGTGTGCTTTATAGCCGAAGTGCCACGCAGTTCCTTTCTTAACGGAGTGTGCGTCCGGATCACGCTTTTTCTCCTTGTTTTTGGTGGAAGACGGGGCAGAAATAATGGTGGAATCGACGATAGTTCCTTTTTTCAGTATCGATCCGCGATCGGTCAGATTCTTTACAACCATGGCAAAAAACTTCTCGTGGATGCCGTTCCGGATCAACAGATTGCGGAACTTTCCTATCGTGTCTCCGTCCGGAATCTGATTGCTGGATTTCACGCGCAAAAATCCGAAAAGGCACGGCTGTCAATGACTTCATTCCGCGCGCCCATATCGGACAAATCATACAGATTCTGCAGCAGGTGGATGCGGAGCATCAGTTCAAGCTCGTAGGGTTTATTCCGTACTTCCCCTCGTAATAGTACGGTCTGATCAGCTGCTCCAGCTCTTCCCACGGCATAATCCGCTCGATCCGTTCCAGCAATACTTTCTTGTTCGTGCTGACTTCTTTCAATTCGTCGTGCAAAAACGACATGCTCATTTGCTTGTTCATGTCTTAATTATAGCACTTTTCTGCCCGGTTTTCAATGTCTTTGTTTTGCGCGGTGATGCCTTAAGCAAAAAGCCAGTAATATCAAGGGTTTCCTGCATCAAAAACTGTTGAAAACACGGCTTCAAAATCAGGTTTGTCGCCTGAAATAATCCCCTATTAACGGGTATCTGTTCATTCTTGATCAGATAACCGTGATTTTTATTGCACCTCATCGTTCTGTGTGCCGGAGGTATGTATTTATGAAAATGCAGATGACAGACACTATTCCTCGCAGGAAGAGTTCAAAAGATATTACAATATTGATTATCAGTTTATCAACGGCAAACCATCACACCGCAATTCACTTCCCGCCATGACGAACCCCACAGTTCGTGCAGAAATATTGACGGTTTTCAAAAATAATTCAAAAAAGACTTGACAAACGACGAGTTTTCTGATATAATAATGCTCGTCGATTTGAAAGACGCTGCTATGGCTCAGTTGGTAGAGCACATCCTTGGTAAGGATGAGGTCATCAGTTCGATTCTGATTAGCAGCTCCAATAATTCCCCGATGCAATAGTGTCGGGGTTTTATTTTTTTGCGGACAGGCAAAAAGCAAAAAATCCTCTCCCTGATACAGGAGAGGATCTGATTCCGGTTTTGTACTTCATTCACTTGTGTCAGGCGTGAGAAATGACTGAAAATTAATCGCAACAGCGTCGTCCGGCGCTGTTTTTTCATAGTAATCCTTGATATTCCGGTTATAATAGCGCAGAATAAAAAAGCCAACAGCGACAAACAGCGCAACTATACCGACAGTCAGAAAAACAGACGAAGCCTTGAGTTTTCTTTTTCTGCGGCACGGATTCTCGTAGAGGTCATAGCTCAGCCTGTAACGGCAGCCGCCGTATGAAATATCAGGTCTTTCCGACGTTGACGTATTATGTTCTTCGGCATTTTTATCATCAGTATTCACCGAAACGCCCTCCGCAAACGGAAATGACCATCCTTCCGGATGACCTTGTTGTATAATATGATAACAGAAAAATATAAACATTTCGTGACTCTTTTGTTTATATTTTTGGATTACGCTGTAAACAAAGAAACAATAAATTGTTCGGTTCCGTACATAAATTAAGACGGATCGGAATTCAGGTCAGAACACACACTTCATTCCGGAAAAATCGCGCTGTCGTAATGCCTCATATACCGCAACCGCGACGCTGTTGCTGAGGTTCAGGCACCGGCTGTCACCGATCATCGGAATTCTGGCAGTCTCATCACGGTGTGAAGCGATAAGATCTTCCGGAAGTCCGACAGACTCCTTGCCGAAAATGAGAAACACCCGTCCGGAGCAGTCGGCATCGGTATAACACACTGTTCCCTTTTTTGTGAAGAAAAATCTTTTCTCACCCTGTGTTGCCGAAAGGAATTCATCAATCCCGTCGTAGAATGTGATGTCGAGCTTATCCCAGTAATCAAGTCCTGCTCTTCTCATTTTCGCATCGTCGATTCCGAATCCGAGCGGACGGACAAGATGCAGAGCTGCCCCGGTCACGGCGCAGGTTCGTGCGACATTACCGGTATTCTGCGGGATCTCAGGTTCGATAAGACAGATATTTATATCACTCATAACCGCTCCTTGCGATAAAAACAGTCAAGGGGCTGCCGCCCTGCATTTCTGCGGGTGACAGCCCCGAAGCGATGGTTTTCCGAGAACCGGATTACTTGATCTCGACGGTTGCGCCTGCAGCCTCGAGAGCCTTCTTCATGTTCTCTGCCTCGTCCTTGGAGATGCCTTCCTTGATGGGCTTGGGAGCAGCCTCAACGAGGTCCTTTGCGTCCTTAAGTCCAAGACCGGTGATCTCGCGGACAGCCTTGATTACGTCGAGCTTCTTAGCACCGAAGGATGCGAGAATGACGTCAAACTCGGTCTTCTCCTCCTCTGCGGGAGCAGCAGCACCGGCAGCGGCACCGCCTGCAACAGCTACGGGAGCTGCGGTTACGCCGAACGCCTCTTCAAGGCCCTTTACGAGATCGTTCATTTCAAGTATGGTAAGACCCTTGATTTCTTCGAGTATCCGGAGTGTTTTTTCGCTTGCCATTTCTAAATACCTCTCTTTTTAGTTGAATTCTGAATTTGTTTTCCGTCTTTGACGGATAGATTACTCGGCAGCCGGAGCTTCCTCTGCCGGAACATCCTCGCCGCTCTTGTCGATGATGGCCTGAAGAGCATATGCGAGTTTGTAAAGGGGGTTCTGCATACCCATCATGATCTTGCAGACAAGAGTTTCCTTGTTCGGGATGGATGCGAGCTCTTCGACGCCCTTGCTGTCAAGGACTTCTCCGTCAACGAAGCCTGCCCTGACCTCGAAGGTCGCGATCTTTTCCGCATATTCCTTGAGGATCTTTGCGGGAGCAACCGCATCTTCCTTGCTGAGTGCAAGAGCAGTCATTCCGCCGAGATGATCCTTAAGTGCGGGGTAACCCGCCTCAACGCAGGCGCGTTCGGTCATGGTATTCTTATATACCCTGTAATCGACACCCGCCTCACGGAGTGCCTTACGGAGTGCAGTGTCCTGCTCCACCGTGATGCCCGCGTAGGAAACAAGTACGCCGGAGACCGCTGACCTGAATTTTTCAACAAGAGCCTCGGTATCCGCCTTCTTCTGTTCAAGAATCTTTGCGCTTGGCATTTGTTTTCACCTCCTGATAAAAATGCCTGCAGGAGAATTTCACTTCTTCCGCAGGCACACAAATCAATATTATCAGAAAAAATATCGTTTATGAAAACCTCGGCAGGAAGCGTGAAACTATTACCTTTGAACCTGCTGTCTTTGGCTGACCTGAAGATTATATCACAGGTTACGCGTTTTGTCAACAGTTTTTCCGATATTTTTTTGATTTTTCTGAATTATTTGAAATACGTAACGGGATTGACCGCCTTGCCATCCTTATAGACAGACAGATGGAGGTGATATCCTGTCGCATATCCGGTCATTCCGACATAGCCGAGAACCTCGCCCTTTGCAAGCACGTCTCCTTTTTTCACGGTCATCTTGTTCAGGTGGGCATACATCGTCGAGATCCCGCCGCCGTGATCGACAATTACGTACTTGCCGTTGCCGTAATCGTTTCCGGTTTCGATAACAGTTCCCTTCGCCACGCAGTATATCTCGGTATTTTTGGGTGCCGGGATATCGATGCCCTTATGGAACTGCGGAGTTCCGAGAACCGGGTGGATGCGGTTTCCGAACTTTGACGATATCTTGTTGTACTTTGAGGGGAGCGGCCACAAGAACGCTCCGCCGGAATACTCGTTTTTCTGAAGCTCTGCAAGCTCCGCAAGCCGCTTTTCAAGCTCTTTGCGGAAAGCAGCCTCCTCTTTTTCAGCCTGAAGAAGCGCTTTGTTTGCCGCATCCCTGTCGGCCTGAATCTCGTCCATCATTCTGACAACCTCATCCTGCTTCTGCTGCAGAAGGATCATGCTCTCCCTGAGCTCCGAGGATTTGGTATCGGCTTCGGCAACAACGCGGTCAAGCTCCTTTTTCTGTTCCTCAAGCTCCACGCTGATCTTCTCGCACTCGTTTATCAGGTCATTGTCGCGCTCGACAAGCACAGAAAGGCGGTCGGCAGAGGTCAGAAAATCGTTAAGCCCGTTGCTGCTGAACAGGATCGTAAGGTAGTTCGATGACCCGTCCTCGTAGCTCAGACGCAGGCGCTCCTTGAGCACCTCAAGACGGTCGTCAAGCTTTTTCTGCGTTTCGGAAATCTTCAAATCGATATCAGACTTCTGCAGAGCATATCCGGCAACAAGCTGCTTCAGAACCTCTGTCTCGCTGTTTATTGCGTCGATTTCCTCATCTATTGCCGTTTTTCGCTTTTTTATGTCCTCGTAGTCATCCTTTACGCTGTTGTAATTGTTTGCGGCTTTCTTTCTCGCCGCGGCTGCTTTTGCAAGCTCGTCCTTCAGCGAATTTATCTTTGCATTCATATCGGCAACGGTGGTTTTCGCAAACGCCGGCTCGCTTCGGTAACCGGGCAGAAGGGTAAAAAACATTGCCGCACACAAAAGCACAAGTGTCGGTTTCAGGATTTTTCGGAAACTCATAGAACTCATCCTTTGATCATATCGAGAATGGTTTTTTTGCCGTAGACGCTTTCCCAGTCCGCCTTGAAATCGTCGATTGCGTACATGGTAAGCGGGTGGTACACAAGGGTTTCGAGAATGTCGGGATTGACGGTCACGGCGTGTCCGCCGACAAGGCTGATCTTATGCACCTGCTCTGCCGTCTTGAAGCTGGCGGCAAGAACGCGGGTGCTGAGCTTATACTGCGTGAACAGCTCAACGATCTCGGCAACGACGTTTACGCCGTCGCTTATGATGTTGTCAAGACGGTTTACATAAGGGGCGACAAAATCCGCGCCTGCCATTGCCGCCATAAGTGCCTGCTGCTGGGTGAAGATTGCGGTCTCCGTAACATGATAGCCTGCGGCATGGAGAGCCATCGTAGCCTTAAGCCCCTCCTCGGACACCGGGATCTTTACATAGAGATCGTCGCCGACGATGGAGCGCAGCGCCTCTGCCTCCTTCATCATTTTATCGGCGGTGTCGCCGGTCACCTGTATATGGAACATTCTGTCGGATCCGATAATAGCCTTTATCTCGCGGATAAGACCGAGAAAATCGGTATGCTCCTTTGAAATGATGGTCGGGTTTGTCGTAACGCCGGCTATCGGGAAAAATTCGATGCAGTGGCGGATTTTTTCGACATTTGCGGTATCAACAATGTATAACACTTTCGGCTCTTCCTTGCTTTGCTTGATTCTTTACCGATAATTATAGCACTGTTTTTCGTATTTGTCAATCACCGGACAAAAAACACCGGTCGGTATGCACGGATTTTAACCGGAATTTTACTGTTTCTTCATTTCCGGCACAAAAATGCATTGACAAACCGACGGATATGTGGTACAATACCCGAAATAAGGGAGTAGTCGGCGCGAAAGCGTTGCTCCGCCAACATACTGGGACGATGCGTTCTCTGACGGAGCATGAAATGACGAGACTTATCTTATGCGGTCTTACGCGGGGATAGGTCTGTTTTTTTGTCTCCCGGAAACCAAATCAAAATACGGGGATCACAAATCATGACTGTCTGGGAACTTTTCATAGCGGCGGTATGTCTTTCGATGGACGCCTTTGCGGTGTCGGTATGTAAGGGGCTGTCTATCGAAAAAACCAAAGCAAAGCACTGTCTCACCGCAGGGCTTTATTTCGGAATATTTCAGGCACTGATGCCGCTTGCCGGATACCTGCTTGCAAGCACTGTCGCCGCAAGGATCAGCGGATGTTCGCATTATATTGCTTTTATTCTCCTTGCACTCATCGGTGCAAACATGATACGTGAAGCAATAAAGGGAGATGAGGAGAACCGGGACTCCGCAATGGACTTCAGAACCATGCTGCCGCTTGCGGTTGCGACAAGCATTGACGCTTTCGCCGTCGGCGTGTCGTATGCACTGATAAACGTCAGGATCGTTCCCGCCGTGCTTTTCATCGGCGCAACAACTTTTTTAATCTCGGCAGCCGGAGTCAGTCTCGGCAGCTTTATCGGCGGAAAATTAAGAAAGACCGCAGCGATTGTCGGCGGCTCGGTGCTGATAATCCTCGGCATAAAGATCCTTCTCGAGGGTATCGGAGTCATCTGAACGGTATAATAATTCAAAGGGATGTTGAAAACTCAGACCGGTTTTCAACATCCCTTTTTTGCGCGTTTCCCGCAGTACATATTTTTCCGGTATCGGGCGATAATAGGAACAGCTTTTTTGATGGAAAGGGTGTTTCTTATGAGCCGTGAGACAAAAATCAGCATCAGGGGAATTATGCGCAGGATCGGGAGGATATACGGCGATTCCGACCTGTTTTCGCTTCTTATGCAGTATGCGGAATCTGCGCGGCTTGCAGTAAGGGGAAGGATAAAATATCAGAACTTCTTTTCGGCGGTAAAGAATGCCGTGATACCGGAAAAGCTGACCGATCCGGGGCTCATTTCAGCCGCAGTATCACCCGACGGAGGGAGTTTTTCCTACCGCGAGCTTTCGCTTTTCAATGCTTATGCGGCGATAATTGCCGTATCGGAGCTTGACGTTCCGATTCGCTCTGACAAGGCGCTCTGCGACACCGTTGAGTATCTGAAGGCACTTGATTCAATTCCCGCAGAGGAGATTTTCTTCCGGCTGTCAGAAGCGGAGCGCATTCTTTCGGACAGCGAATACTTTTCCGGCGCCGATGAAAAGACAAAGAATGCCTGCCGCCGCAACGTTTCGGAATTCGCCCGGAAATACTCGCTTACTGAAGCCGGGGCTGCGCGTATTCTCTGCGACGGTGACCCGCTGCCGAAAATGAACGGGATAGCTGCGCGGCTGTACTTCCCTTTCTGCGCGGTGATCCTTGCAGGACTGCTTGTCGGTACGGCTTTTGCGGTCGGAGGGAATCTTTTACCGTGGCTTTTTCTTGTCCTGCCGCTTACCGAACTGACAAGAGAGCTTGCCGATTCGGTGTTTTCGCGGCTTGTGAAGCATCGGCCTGTCCCTGCGCTTGATCTCAAAACCGTTCCTGACAACGGAAAGGCGCTGTGCGTGATAACCTCGCTTCTTTCGTCGGAAAAGGAAGCCGATGCGCTTGCCGCAAAGATACGGAACTGTTGTTTTTCCAACCGCGGCGAAAACGTGAATTTCGGCCTTCTCTGCGACCTGCGTGAGGCTGATTCCGCCGTAACCGCTGATGACGGACGCCTGATCTCCTACACAGAAAAGCTTATTGACCGGCTTAATTCAGAACACGGATGCGGGATATTTCTGTTTGTCCGCTCCCGCCGTTTTGCTCCGACCGAAGGAAAATACATGGGCTGGGAGCGTAAGCGCGGCGCGGTCATTGAGCTGACGCGTCTGCTCCGCGGAAAGGAAAACCGGATATCGGTACACTGCGCCGATGTCACAGCACTTGCCGGAACAAAATATGTCATAACCCTCGATTCCGACACGCGGCTTTACAACGGCGCGGTGCGGGACATGGTCGGCTCCATGCTCCACCCCTCAAACCGACCGGTAATAAAGGACGGGAGGGTGGTATCGGGATATGCGATAATGCAGCCGAGAACGGAGGCATCGCTTGCCTCTGCCGAGAGGACTCCGTTCTCGGTGCTTTCAGCCGGAAACGGCGGCACCGACATATACGCAAGCGCGGCTTACGAGACGTATCAGACGGTGTTCGGCGAGGGCATTTTCTGCGGAAAGGGTATTTTTGACGTCGATGCATTCTCCGCGCTGATCGACGGCGCATTTGCCGACGGACGCATCCTCAGCCATGACCTTCCGGAAGGGACAAGGCTCCGTGCCGCGGCTCTTACCGACATTGCGCTTACCGACAATCTCCCGCGCGACCCTCTTTCCTGCTTTGACCGTCAGCACCGCTGGATCCGCGGGGACGTGCAGTCGCTTGCCCTTCTCGGAAAATATGTCGAAAACAGCGACGGAGAGCTTTACCCGAATCCGATAAATTCCCTCTCGAAATTCAAGATCGCCGACAATGTAAGGCGTGCGCTTGTGCCGGTCTCGGCTTTTATTGCGCTGCTGCTGTGCATATTCCTGCCGTACCGGTATTCGGTATGGGGCACTGCCGCCGCGCTTTCTTATCTGATTTTCCCGTTCGTCCTCTCGGTGCTTACGCTTATGAAAAGCTCCGGAAGGCGGTTCTTTTCCTATGTCATGCCGGGAGTTTTCAGGGCGGCGGGAGGTTTTCTGTACGGAATATCTTCCCTGTTTCACAATGCGGTTACATCCGCCGACGCGGTGATGCGCGCGGGATGGAGAATGCTGTTCTCAGGCAGAAAAACGCTTGAATGGAAAACCGCCTCCGATGCCGAAAACGGGATAAGAGGTCTGCCGCTTTTCCTGTTCCGTATGCTGCCGTCGATGCTTGCCGGTATCGCCGTCGCGGTGTTCTGTCCGGTGACGGTCATACGCGTGATCGGAATCCTTAATGCGCTTTTTCCTTTCGCCGCATATTTATCAGGCAGAGAATTTCCGGAATCGCCGCACATCGGAAAAGCCGAGATCGCACAGATAACGGAATATGCCTCCGACATCTGGAGGTTCTTTAACGACTGCGTCACGGAGGCTGACGGTTATCTGCCTCCCGACAATATTCAGCTCTCGCCGCTTGAGGTCACGGCACATCGGACATCGCCGACAAATATCGGTCTTTATATGCTTTCCTGCGCCGCGGCGTGCGAATTCGGATTCATAAACCGCGGGGAGCTGCTCTCAAGGCTTGAAAACACCCTCTCGACGGTCGAAAAGCTGCCGAAGCTCGGCGGGCATCTGTACAACTGGTACGACACCGAGAAGCTCTCGATCCTCGGTCAGCCCTATATCTCAACAGTCGATTCCGGAAACTTCACCGCCTGCCTTGTAACGCTCCGCGGATATCTGTCCGGCGACGGTCTGCGCGAAAAGCGGGTGAATGACAGGCTCGGAAATATCATACGCGGCGCTGATTTCGGCTTGCTGTTTGACTCGGAACGTAAGCTGTTCAGGATCGGCATCAATGCCGTCACCGGTACCGGAGAGGGCTGGTACGACCTGTTCATGAGCGAGGCGCGGACGACCTCATACTATGCCATAGCCACAGGACAGGTACCGCGTGAGCACTGGAAGCGGCTTTCCCGACCGCTTATCAGCCGCGACGGGTATATCGGGCTTGCGTCATGGACCGGAACTGCGTTTGAATATCTCATGCCGACGCTGTTTCTGCCGACCTGCTTCGGCTCGCTGTCATATGAGTCTGTCTCTTTCGCGATACGCGAGCAGAAGAAGGACAAAGTCCGGGGGCTTTACGGCAAATCCGAAAGCGGATATTTCATGTTCGACCCCGACCTGAACTATCAGTACCGCGCGTTTGGGGTTCAGTCCCTCGGGCTTAAACGCGGGCTATACAAAGACTCCGTCATATCGCCGTATTCGTCGTTTTTAGCGCTTCCGTTTTCGCCTGTCGCGTCGCTTATGAACCTCGGAAGGATCTCTGAGCACGATATGTACGGGAAATACGGTTTTTACGAGGCGATCGATCTCACCCCGTCCCGGGTCGGAGGCGGCAGTGCGGTGATAAGAAGCTATATGTCCCACCACATGGGCATGAGCCTTGCTGCCTGTGCCAATGCCTGTTTCGGCGGTATCTTCATAAAGTGCTTCATGTCCGATCCGGAAACGGCATCGTCGTCGGAGCTGCTTGAGGAAAAGGTGCCGGTCGATGCACACATCAGCCGCGTTTCGGGCAGTGCAGTGCAGAATGCTGACCGTGCCGACCGTTCGCCGGTGATCCGTCAGGAAAAGCGGCAGCCTGACGGTAACTCAGCTTATACCGTCTCGGAAAACGGCATTACGGTTTGCGCTTACCGCGATATGCTTAAATTCCTCTTTTCCGGGAACGATCTATCGGTCGACCCTTTTGTTTTCGGACGGATAAGACGGCCGAGACTGCTGTTTTCGGTTGACGGAGAGATTCACGATGCGCTTGCCTCCGGCTGTGTTCCGGAAAATCACGGCGGGGCTCTGACATTTACAGACGACGAAAAGGATTTCTGCGCAAAAACCGGGATAACCGTTTCCGGGAAGCACCGGTGCATTGCGATATCCTTCACGGCAAGGGGACATTTTTCGCGCATCTGCCCGATGCTCTGCTTTGAGCCCTGCCTCGCGCCGACCTCAAAACGCGCCGCGCATCCGGCATACTGTGACATCATGATAACCGCGGAATATCTTTCCGACCGGTCGCTGATTCTTTATTCGGTAAAGGATCACAGCGGCGGCGAGGGTCTTTGTATTGCGGTTTCCTTCGAGTGCCGGGGCGGGAATGAAGAATATCTGCTCACGCGCTCGGGGCTGGGGCTTATGTACGGCGAAAGAGACGTTGAAGCGCTTGTGACTGCAGATTTTCCGGACACTGTGTATTCGGTCGGAGAGCCTTTCTGCGCAGTAAAGAAGGAATCGGAATGCCCCGGCGGGAAATACGCCGCCAACATCCTGATAACCGTCGGTAAGGGACGCGGGGACGCTGTCGGCTCAATGCTTGCCGTAAGACAGGAGTACCGCCGCAGGGGGGCTTACGGACGTTTTTCCGCAGCAGCTGCAAGAAGTGCCGCGGAGCGTGCAGCCGCCTGCGGTAAGCGGTATGACGGACGGTACACCGGGCTTATGCTTGCCCGGACGCTTCTGAACCGCAATGCCGGCTTCTGCGATTCGCCGCACGGGATCGGAGAGCTTTACCGTCACGGTATTTCCGGTGATCTGCCGGTATTCTGTCTTGATGTCACCGACACGCTTACAGACGGAAGCCCGGCGGCGGTAACTGCTGCCGGATTCATCGCCGCCCACAAGTATCTCTCGCTCTGCGGGATACGCACCGACCTTGTCATTTTCTATGAAAGCGACGGAGATTACGGCGGGAAACAGAGAGAGGCGATAAATGCTCTTTGCGACGCTGCGGCAAGCGCGTTTCTTATCGGTCACAGGGGTGGGATATTCCCGATCGAGGGCAGGGATACCGCCGTGATCGCGGCATCGTCGCTTTATGTAAAGGTGACAAGAGAGACGACGATCGAAGGAATAACCGCCGCATACGCAGTTCCGCCGTATATTGAAGACGATACGGTGATAAGGCCGTCGGTTTATCTAGCTCACACGACGGAGGAGGACGAGATACCGGTTTACGGCGGGTGCTTCACGGATTCCGGCTTTGACATTTTCAAGGGAACGCAGAGCGCGCCGTGGTCGTATGTCTATGCGAGGGGACATTTCGGGACGCTTCTCACGCAGAATTCTCTCGGCTACACGTGGATAGGCAACTGTCACGAAAGACGGATAACGCCGTACTCCCCCGACACGCTGCTTGATTTTTCCGGTGAACGCCTTGTTTTCACCGGCGGCGGAAAGCGGTACGATCTTGCCGCCTGCGCGTCAAAGGTCAGCTGGAAACGCGGAGCGGCTGTCTGGTCCGGAAGCATCGGAAAGACAGAATACACCGTTTCGGTAACGGTTGACACAAAACTGCCGTGCAAGCTGATTTATGTTGATATTCCGGACGGCGCAGAGGTAAATTATGAAATCGACCCGGTGATGGGAGAGCGGCAATCTCCCTCACGCCCGGTGATTCGCCGGGAATGTGAGGGCACGGTATTCTTCATTCCCGGCATAACCGGCGGCAGGATTTATGACATCGGATTTCTTGCCGAAAAGAGATTTTCCGGAAAGCGTCTGTTCATTCTCGGCGCGTTTCCGACCGGCGGGATAAAGACTTTTGAGGCGATCATGAGGAAATATTCCGATGCCGGCTCGTTCGAAAGTGCCGCCGGGGAATATGAAAGGTCAACGGCTTCGCTTCTGCCCGACCTGAAAATTTCCGGCTGCGACAGGGGCATTGCGGCGATGTCGGAATATTATCTGCCTTATCAGGCGCTTGTCTGCCGGTTCTTTGCGCGGACGGGGTTTTATCAGTCCGGCGGGGCTTACGGCTTCCGCGATCAGCTTCAGGACTGCCTGTGCATCATGCACGGTGCGCCGGATATAGCAAGGACGCACATTCTGCGCGCGGCGTCACATCAGTACTGCGAGGGCGACGTCATGCACTGGTGGCACACGGTTCACGGTGTGAGCGCCGGAGTCAGGACGCACTATTCCGACGACCTCCTGTGGCTTCCGTACGTGACGGCGGAATACGTTTTTCTGACCGGCGACCGGGATATTCTTGATGTATCACTGCCGTATCAGTCCTCCGAAGAGCTGCCTGACGACTGCCCGGACAGATATGAGTCACCGGAAAAGAGCCGCTTCCGCGAGAGTCTGTATTCCCACTGCGTCAGGGCAATCGAACGCAGTCTTGACACCGGCGCGCACGGACTGCCTTATATGCGCGGCGGTGACTGGAACGACGGTATGAACCTTGTCGGAAACGGAGGCGGGGAGAGCGTATGGCTCGGGATGTTCCTTGTCACCGTGCTTGAACGGTTCATCCCCATTGCGGCAGGAGAGGGCGACCTTTCGGGTGCGGCAAAATACCGCGAGGCTGTTCGGCGGCTGAAAAATGCCTGCCGGAGCTGCTTTGACACCGACAGATTCGCAAGAGCATATTACTCCGACGGTTCTCCGCTCGGTACAAATGAGGCAGCAGACGCGCTTCCGCAGGCTTTTTCTGTCTTTGCCGGGATAGATCGCGGAATGTCGGAAACCGCGCTGAAAACGGCTGAAAAGCTGCTTTTCGACCGGAAAAACCGGATTTTCGGACTGCTTGCGCCGCCTTACGGAGCCTGTGACGGCAGAACACCGGGTTATATCGCCTCATACCCTCCGGGAATTCGCGAAAACGGCGGGCAGTACACCCATGCGGCGGTGTGGTACGCGATGGCCTGCGCCGATGCCGGGCTTAATGCGACCGCGGCAGAGATACTTCTCACAATTGCGCCGCCCTCGGTCTGTTCGCTTCCGGAGGATGCCGTGAAATACCGGGGAGAGCCGTATTTCCTTGCCGGGGACGTGAGTTCGAATCCCTCCTGTCCCGGAAGATGCGGGTGGAGCGTCTACACCGGCGCCGCAGGCTGGTTTTATATCGCGGTGACGGAAAAGCTGCTCGGAATTTCGCTTTCGTCTGACAGCTTCAGCGTAACTCCGGCGCTTTCGGATAAATTCCCGTCATACCGCGCTGTCTTCAGATTCCGCGGGACGGAATACACGGTTACGGCAGGAATCGGAGACAGAAACCGGTGGAAGCTTGACGGTGAATATGTTAACAATCTGTTTTATTTCGATAATCGGCGGCATTTGCTTGAAATAACTGTTGAAAAAAAGCACGGAATGAGTTAAAATATATTCTAAGGCTGCAGGGATGCGCCTTATCGCATGAAATGAAAGAGGGCTGACATTTGACACCCGAAAGAATACAGATAGCCGACGGAATGTATCTTAACCACATCCGTTCCGACAGGTTCAAAACCGATTTCGTCTCGGTCGATTTTCTCTCACAGCTGAAGCCGGATTCCGCGGCGGAGCAGGCACTTCTGCCGTTCGTGCTCCTTCGCGGAACCAAGAGGCTTCCCGACACAAAGGCCGTGACGCGGGAGCTTGAGATGCTCTATGGCTCGCGGCTCTCCCCGACGGTATACAAAACCGGAAGCGTGCAGTCGTTCGGCTTTTCCAGCTATCCGCTTTCGCCGCGGTATACCGACGGAACCGATGTTACGGGAGAGATATTCCGTCTTATCGGCGAAATGCTCACCTCTCCCGCAGGATGCGGCGGGCTTCTGTCGGAGGAGTATACCGAAAGCGAAAAAAGGATAATGACCGACAGACTGAGGGCGCAGATAAACGACAAGTGGCATTATGCGCTGACAAGATGCAGTCAGATAATGTCCGACGGCAGCAACACAGCCCTTCCCGAATGCGGAACGGAGGAACAGCTTTCAAGGGTGACTGCCGCATCGCTTACGGCGCGTCTTTCCTCAGTTCTGACAGATCTGCGGTGCGAGATATGGTATATCGGATCATCGGACAGCGCACCGGTTGCCGACAGGGTGCGCGGCATATTCCCGTTTCCCGGCAGAAAAAAGCCGGCGGCGCTTTATACCGAAAGAATTCCCTTCCGCGGAGAGCTGAAGTCGGTCACCGAGACGGAAAACATCTCACAGAGCCGTCTCTGTCTCGGATACCGCACCGGGTGTCTGCCGGAAAGCCCGGAGCTGCCGGCTTACACGATGTTTTCCGAGATCCTCAGCGGCTCCCCGATGTCAAAGCTGTTTGTCGGGGTGAGGGAAAAGCTCAGCCTCTGCTATGACTGCTCCGCAGTATCTGACATCAACCGCGGGATGATGATCGTCTCGTCCGGGATCGATGCCGCAAATGCCGGAAAAGCGGAAGAGGCGATCAATGCCCAGCTTGCCGCGCTGAAAAACGGCGAAATATCCGACGCGGAGTTTGACGCGGCTCTCCGCTCGGTCACAAACGGGATAAAATCGATGTACGACGATGCCGGAGCGATAAAAACATGGTATCTGCGGCGCGGGATGTTTGCAAAGGTCGGCGAACCGCTTGAATTCCTTGACAGGATCGGCAGAGTGACAAAGGACGACGTTGCACGGGTCGCCGCCGGCATAATCCCTGACACGCGCTATCTTCTGAAAGCGGAGGCAGGCGGAAATGAGTAACAAAGAAAGCAAAAAAACAGTTAAAAGCCGGCTTCTCGGAGAGGAATACACGCTTATAAAGCACGAAAGCGGACTTACCATATGCGTTTTTCCGAAAAAGATGTCAGTGACCTACGCGATAATCACGACAAAGTTCGGCTCACTGGACAGCCGCTTCAGAACCGGTGACGGGGTGATACATCAGGTTCCGGATGGGGTTGCGCATTTTCTCGAACACAAGATGTTCGAAAATCCCGACGGCGAGGATACGTTTGAGAAATTCTCACGCACCGGAGCCGACGCGAACGCATTCACCTCCCTCCGCGACACATCGTATGTCTTTTCCTGCACCGAAAATGTCGGTGAATCGCTGAAGATCCTTCTCGGTTCGGTATTCACGCCGTATTTTACCGAAGAAAACGTAAAAAAGGAACAGGGAATTATCGCTCAGGAGATAAACATGGGCGACGACGACCCCGGTTCGGTGCTTTTCCTTGACCTGATGAACTGCCTTTACAGCAAGAACGGTATAAAAACCGATGTTGCCGGAACGGTTGAGTCGATCATGAAGATAACCCCGGATATACTTTACGAATGCTACCGTGCGTTTTATCTGCCCGGGAATATGATGCTCTGCGTCTGCGGAGATGTTTCAGCCGACGAGGTTGCCGCGGCGGTGTCAGAAGCTGTCCCGTCGGGACTTCCGCGTCCGGCGGTCAGCCTTTACCCGGACGAGCCGGAGCAGACTGTAAAAAAGCACTCTGAACGGAAAATGGCTGTTTCAAAGCCGCTGTTTTCGATCGGGATAAAGGACACCGACATAAGCACTCTGCCGGATGAAAGAATGAAGAAATCCGCTGCGATGCGGCTTCTTGTCTCGGTCTGTTTCGGCAAGTCCGGTGACTTTTACGGTGAGCTTCTGAGCAAGGGGCTGATCTCCCCGTCGTTTTCCTGCTGGTGTCAGCACAACGCGATTTTCTCGTTTGTATCGCTGAGCGGCGATTCCGAAGATCCGGACAGAGTTTTTGAGGAATTTACCGGTTATCTTGCGCAGATAACGGCAAAGCCTCTCCCGCGCGATGATTTTGAAAGAGCGCGGCGCGCGATGTACTCGCGTTTCGTCAAGGGATTTGACAGCACGGAGGAAATCGCCTCCGGTCTTGTCTGCGGATTTGCTGTCGACGGCGGGGACATTTTCCGGTACGCCGAAATCCTCCGAGAGATCACGCCGGAGTATGCGGAGAACGTTCTCCGCTCGGTAATGAAGCCGGAACACTGCGCCATGTCGGTTATAAACCCGCTGTGACCGGCCGGATATTCATAGAAACAACCGAAAGGATATCATAAGTTATGGAAAAAACAACATTCATTTCGTTCCCCGGACTCGGCATCGGCGAATTCCGCGTGAACAACGTGGCATTCACGCTCTTCGGGCACAACATTATGTGGTACGGCATAATAATCACACTCGGCATTGTCCTTGCGTACTTCTACGTTTGTTACCGTGCAAAGCACAATGAGAACGTCAGGGTTGACGACGTCATCGATTACGCGATATATCTTGTCGTGTTCGGCATAATCGGCGCAAGGCTGTACTATGTTTTCACGAGCTTCGACTCCTTCAAGGGCAAAAACCTTGGAGAGACGCTTTACAACATCATTGCAATATGGGAGGGCGGTCTTGCCATATACGGTGGGATCATAGCCGGAGGAATCGCGCTTATAATCGTTTCAAAGATCAAGAAGATAAAGGTCGGAAGCGCGCTTGACATGATCGCTCCTGCGGTTATGCTCGGCCAGCTTATCGGTCGCTGGGGCAATTTCTTCAATGCCGAGGCTTACGGAGAAGTGACCGACCTGCCGTGGAGAATGGGGCTGCGCGATGTTTCGGAATCGGCGGCAACCTATGTTCACCCGACATTCCTTTACGAGTCGCTCTGGAACCTTCTCGGTTTTATTATCATAAACCTGCTTTATAAGCGCAAGAAATTCAACGGACAGGTGTTCCTTATGTACATATCCTGGTACGGATTCGGGAGGATGTTCATCGAGGGACTGCGCACCGACTCGCTTTACGTCGGTGATTTCAGGATTTCACAGCTTGTCGGGTTCGCCTGCTTCTTCATCGGCTCGGCAATGCTTATTGCGATGCTGATAGTCACTCATCTGAGGAAAAAAGAGGCGGGAGAAACCGCTCTCGGGGAATCTGCGGTACCTGCCGGGGCTTCTGTCGGAGCGGAAAAAGCCGAAGAAGCTGAAAAACCCGCTGAAATTTCTGCGGAAAGCGCGCCTGACGTTTCCGAAGAAAAGAAAGACGACGCAGAAGAAAGCACCGGATTTGACATTTCGGACATTCACAACGATGACGGGGAGTGACAGACAGTGGCAAACATAATTAACGGAAAAGAAATATCCGCCGCGATAAGAGAAGAGATAAAAGCCGAGGTTCATGGGATGAGTGTCCGTCCTGGACTTGCCGTCGTGCTTGTCGGAGACGATCCGGCATCGGCTGTTTATGTCAGGAACAAGAGCAAAGCGTGCGCCGAGGTCGGGATATATTCCGAGGTATACCGCCTTCCGGAAGAAACCGGGCGGGAACAGCTTCTCGGACTTATCGAACAGCTGAATCAGTCGCCGCTTATTCACGGCATACTCGTTCAGCTCCCGCTTCCGAAGCATCTTGACCCGGAGGAGGTCATTATGGCTATCGACCCGGCAAAGGACGTTGACGCTTTTCATCCGGTAAATGTCGGGAAGATAATGATAGGCAATTACGACTTCCTTCCCTGCACTCCCGCCGGGGTCATGGAGCTTCTGCACCGGAGCGGCATTGAAGTTTCCGGCAAAGAGTGTGTTGTCATCGGACGGAGCAACATCGTAGGAAAGCCGCAGGCTATGCTTCTGCTTCACGAGAACGCAACCGTCACCGTCTGCCACTCAAAGACACGCGATCTGCCGTCGGTATGCAGACGTGCCGACATACTTGTAAGCGCTGTCGGAAAGGCAAAATTCGTCACCGCGGATATGGTGAAGGACGGCGCGGTAATTATCGATGTCGGCATGAACCGCGACGAAAACGGAAAGCTATGCGGAGACGTGGATTTTGAACCTGTTTCGGAAAAGGCTTCATACATAACACCCGTTCCCGGAGGCGTGGGACCGATGACCATAACAATGCTGCTTAAGAACACGGTTACTGCGGCAAAGCGAGCGGAGCCGGTCTGATTTCAGCAGTTCACAGAAAATTTACATATGTGTTTCTTATTGTTCCGTCACCCGCTTGACAAAACCTATGCCGGAATGGTATAATGTTGTCTGCCGCTTGATTTACAGGCTCATAAAAAACCGGTTTTCCCCGGCTTGCCCGTATCAGCGAGTCTGCGGTCAGATTCCGCATTTGAAAGTGAGGTGCTTTTCGTGTTTGCAGTTATTGAAACAGGCGGAAAGCAGTACAAAGTTACCGAGGGCGACGTTGTTTTTGTTGAAAAGCTCGACGTCAGCGAGGGAGAAACCGTTACCTTTGACAGGGTTCTTGCAGTCTCTTCCGGCGAAAACTTTTCGGCAGGAGCTCCGTATGTTGAGGGCGCTACCGTAACCGCCAATGTCGTTAAGAACGGCAAGGCAAAGAAGATCCATGTACTCAAGTACAAGGCAAAGAAGAATGAGAAAAAGAAGATAGGACACAGACAGCCCTATACGAAGGTTCAGATCACCGCTATCAACGGCTGATTCCCTTTATGGTCAAAATCACATTCTTCAAGAGAGACGGCGTTTATTACGGCTTCCGTGAAACCGGTCATGCCGAGTTCGAGGATGCCGGAAAAGATATCGTCTGCGCGGCGGTATCGGCAATGACAATGCTTGTCATAAACGCGATCGAAGTCTCTTATGCTTCTGACGTTGAATATTCAATCGACGAGGACACCGCTGATATCGAGGTAAGAGCATACGGTGCTCTGCCCGGCAACAGCGAGGATTTTGCTAAGCAATATGCGATATCCGGTCTGATTCAGGCGTATTATCTTCAGCTTGTGGATATGCTCGAGGATTACGACGAATATCTTGACGTTACGGAAGCCGAGGATTAACACTCCTCAGCGCGTCAATCAAAATACTAACGGAGGTAATTACGATGTTAAAGCTCAACTTGCAGTTTTTTGCACATAAGAAGGGCGTCGGTTCCACCAAGAACGGACGTGACAGCGAGGCAAAGCGCCTCGGTGTGAAAAAAGCGGACGGTCAGAGCGTAACCGCCGGCAATATCATTGTCAGACAGCGCGGTACGCACATCCATCCCGGCAAGAATGTCGGCCGCGGTTCCGACGACACTCTGTTTGCTCTTACCGACGGTAAGGTTAAATTCGAGCAGTTCGCAAAGGACAAGAAGCGCGTCAGCGTTTACGGTGACTGATAATTCAGCTTTCCATGGGCTATCGCATTTTGCGGTAGCCCTGCTGTTTATTCCCCTCCGGGGATTTTTGATTTTTCCGAACCCGGTCTGCGCGCTGATTTTGACATAAGGGTGACGGATTTTGATTTCAGAAAGAATATCCCGGAAATGTGTTGACAATCGACATAATATATGTTACTATATTAACATATCCGCGCATAATAATTTTGAACATTTTTTACAACTGCGCGATGATAACCGCTCCGCGTGAAAGGAAGGCATCAGGCATGAAATATCTCTTTATCGGCAACAGCTTTACCTACTTCAACGATATGCCGTATACTTTTCTTAATATGGTAAAGACGGTGGACAGGGATGCCGTGGTTGAATCACTGGCTTACGGCGGGTATTCGCTTGCCCAGTATGCCGATGAGGAAACCGAGGTCGGGAAAATGGCGATCTCAAAGATAGTCTCATACGAATGGGATTATGTCATTCTTCAGGAACAAAGCCTTGTTCCCTGCACCGACAAAGAAAAATTCATCGCGACAGTCAGAAAACTCTGCACAATGATCTCCCAGGTCGGCGCAAAGGTCATCCTTTACGAAACATGGGCATACCGCCGCGATTCAGAAAAGCTGGCCTCCACCGGAATGACGTATGACGAGATGAACAGACGTCTGTCCGAGGCATACAACGAGGCTGCAGAGGCAACGGGCGCCGTCGTTGCAAGGGTCGGAGATGTTTTTGCAAGAATAATGAACTCCGGAAACATCACGCACCTTATAAATCAGAACGACAACTACCATCCGTCAACCTCCGGCAGCTATCTTGCCGCCTGCGTCATTTTCAGAACCATTACGGGAAAGCAGACGATAGGACTTCCCTGCCCGTCAAACGTGTCACTCTATAACCTTTCTGTCATTCAGAAGGTTACAGACAGCTTTGTTTAAGGTGAATGGCTGAATGAAGATCATAACAGTGAACCTCAACCCGGCATACGATATATACTACCGTGTTCCGGGTTTCAGGCAGTATAAAGAAAACCTTGCCGAATCGGTTTCGGTATTCACCGGCGGCAAGGGGATGAACGTTTCGCGCGCTCTTAATACCAACGGGATCGGTTCCACCGCCTATCTTCTTCTCGGACGTGAAAATTCGCAGGCATATACAGACGGCATTACGGCTGACGGCATTGACGCGCGGATATTCTATGCATCCGGAAGGATAAGAGAAAACCTGACCTTTCTCACCGACGGAATTCCGGAAACGCGGGTATCGGTGAACAGTTTTTCGGCATCGCCGACCGACCTCGGAAAGATACTTCAGGCACTTTCTGAAGAATGTCTCCCTGATACGGTGATCGTCTGCTCCGGGAAGTTTCCGAAGGGGATCAGCGCCGGATGCGCGATGGATTTTGTAAGAGAGCTGAAAAGGATATCTCAGAGGGTCGTGCTTGACTCCAACACCTTCTCTGCGGAACAGGTGGTATCTCTCTCCCCGTGGCTGATAAAACCGAACGATGAGGAGATAGAGACGCTTTGCGGCAGACCGGTTTCAGGCACCGACGACTGTCTTTCTGCGGCAGAGGAGCTTTTCCGGGGCGGGATATCAAACGTCTTCGTTACTCTCGGAGAAAACGGTGCCGTGTATTGCGGTGAACTTGGGAAATGCAGGGCTTCGGTGCCGCACATCGCGCCGCTTTCCACAATCGGTGCCGGGGACAGCACGGTTGCCGGATTTGTCGCGGCATATTCCTCCGGGAGACCGCTTGAGGACTGTGTCAGGACTGCCTGCGCCTTCGGAACCGCCGCCTGCCTTGAGGCCGGGACAAACCCTCCGAAGCCGGAAAGAGTTGCCGAATTTTACCGACAGATAAAAATCACGATTCTGTAATGCAAAAACCGTTCTTCTTTGGTCGAAGAACGGTTTTTTCGGTTATTTCAGCAGTCGGATCCGGTCAGGCGCTCAGTCCTCGACTGCCGCCTTCTTTGAAAGGATCGCGCGGATCGTCTCAGCCGGGAATTTCGGACGCCTGTCGTAGGTGTAAAGTCCGTTCTGCTCCTGCTCGACGTCGGTGAGCTGGGTATAGCAGTATGCAAACATCCTCGGATTTGAGAGAAGAACATCGGTCAGACCCTCAAGACGGGTGAGGAATTCCTCTTCGGTTTTGGGAGCATCACCGTAGCCCCAGCCGGATTTGTCCTCTGTCCATCTGATCCCGCCGTATTCGCTGACGAAGAACGGAAGTCTGCCGTCGTACTTCTGTCTGCGTCCGCAATGGTCGGTATGCTTTCCGCCGTCGGAGAGATTGGCGTAATGCTCCGCAAAAACCGCCGGATTTTGCTCATAGTTGTGGACATCGTAAATGTCGGTGACGACGTGATAGTTTCCGCTTGTATCGATGCAGGGACGGGTCGGGTCTGCCGCCTTTGTCGCCTGATAAACAAGGGCAAGCAGCGGATCAAACTGTTTTCTTCCTGCCTGATCCCACGTCTCGTTGAAGGGACACCAGCCGACTATTGCCGGATGATTGAAATCACGGTCAACCTCCTCAAGCCATTCGGGAAGTATTCCGTAAATGCTGTCGGCGTAAGTGTGGTCAAGTCCCCAGTTGGGATATTCGCCCCAGACGATATAGCCCTTTCTGTCGGCGTGATAGAGGAATCTCTCCTCGAACACCTTCTCGTGAAGTCTTGCGCCGTTGAAGCCCATCGCCATCGAGCGGTCGATATCAGCCTCAAGCTCGCTGTCGGAGGGTGCGGTATAGATTCCGTCGGGATAGAACCCCTGATCAAGCACAAGGCGCTGGAAAACCGACTTTCCGTTGAGGAAGAACTTATAATCGCGATAGGATATCGAACGCAGCCCGAAATAGCTCTTAACCATGTCGTCGCCGTAGGTCAGTACAAGGTCATAAAGCCCGCCCCTTCCAAGCTCCCAGAGATGTTTTTCCGAAAGCGGAAGCGTGAGCGTCAGTGTCCCGCCGTCGGAATCAGCCGATACCGAGCCGACCTCTTTGCCGCCGAAATATGCCTTTGCGGTAAACCTTCCCCCACCGCAGAGGAAAGCGGTCATGACAAGCGACTGCGTTTCGGGTGACGGCTGATATTTTACCTTTTCGATATGCGTAACGGGGAGAAATTCAAGCCAGACAGTCTGCCAGATGCCGGTGGTCCTTGTGTAATAGCAGCCGAAGGAATCATACTGTTCGCTCTGCTTTCCGGTCGGGATAAGACGGTTTCTCTCATCGTCCTCTGCATGGACGGTGAGGATGTTGGTTCCTGCCTTTACGAACTCCGTGATGTCGGTGAAAAAGGATACATATCCTCCCTTGTGCCGGCAGCATTCCCTGCCGTTTACATAGACCGTTGCCTTGTAGTCAACCGCTCCGAAATGAAGGCGGACTATTCCCTTCAGCTGTTCATCGGTTATTTCAAATGTGCGGCGGTACCAGACGGAATTCATGAAATCACGGTCGGCAACCCCGGAGAGACTGCTCTGCGGACAGAACGGGACGTTTATCTTTCCGGAAAGTGTTACAGTATCGGCAAATAGTCCCCTTGCCGCGCCGCTGTTGCCGCGGTCGATCTCAAACTGCCACTCACCGTTGAGGTTTTCCCATGCCTCACGCTCGAACTGAGGCTTCGGATGCTCGGTTCTGTAAATCATAGTTATTTCCTTTCAGTCATCCCGGAGGCTGTCCGGGGATTTGTTTACGGTTCAATTATATATTTTTTCCCGGCAAAATTCAATGACAGAATCACCGGAGATATTGACATATCCTACTGTAAATGATATAATTGAGCGACATCAGAACGGAGGCTTTATATGTTTAAAACAGAATCGATCCGGCACGCATGGCCGGAAAAAGCCGGATTTGCGATCAACCGTCCGAAGGGACACTGGCAGTATACCTTCCTCCATTTTTTTAACAGCGTCGAAATCCTTGCGGAGGGAAAGCTGACAAAAGCCCCGCCTCATGCCTGCATACTCTACCGTCCCGGCACCCCGCAGTATTTTATAAGCCGCCAGCCGCTTACACACGACTGGATACACTTTTCCGGCGACATAAGCGGCGTTCCCGGTCTGTCGGAATTTCAGCCGGACAGACTTTACTTTCCGCCGTCGCCGGACTTCATAACCGGGATCGTCCGTGAATGCGAGGCGGAGTTTTTCGGGACACGTCCGTGCCGTGATGAGCTGCTTGAGATCAAGACAAAAGAACTGTTTATCCGCCTTTCAAGGTCGGTTTCGGGAGAAGATGCTCCTGCCGTCGGTTTCGGCACAGAGGAACGGCTCCGCAAGCTGCGGGGCGAGGTTTTTTCCTCGCTCGGACACCGATGGACGGTTGAAGAGATGGCACGTGAGGTAAGTCTCAGTCAGTCGCGCTTTTTCAGCGTTTACCGATCGATATACGGCACCTCCCCGGTCGGGGATCTTATCAACGCAAAGATCGACAGGGCAAAAACCGAGCTTGCCATGACCGACAGCACCCTTGCCGTAATATCTGAGTCTCTCGGCTACGGAAGCACCGCACACTTCATAAGACAGTTCCGCGCCGTGACGGGAATGTCCCCGGGAGCCTACCGGAAGGAATTCCGGCAGAAAACAAATGGCGGAAAATGAGTAAAGCAAAACCGGCTGAGGACATCCTTCGCCGGTTTTATCTTATTTTGCGGGAAAATTCTTTATCGCCGAAAGAAAAGCCTCGCCGTATTTCTGCGCTTTTATGTTCCCGACACCCGAAACAGACAGAAATTCATCCTTCGTTGTCGGGTGCTTTATTGCCATGTCGGTAAGCGTTGCGTCTGAAAATACAAAGTACGGCGGGACTCCCTCTTCCGCCGAGAGCTTTGTTCTCAGGGAGCGAAGAGCCGCGAAAAGCTCCGGATCGACATTCCCGTGCGCGGATTTCGGGGCTTTCTTTTTCTTTACTTTTTTGGTGATCCGGAGGGTCAGTCTGTCTAAATCCCGTTTCTCACCCTTCTCCGTCAGCCGCAGAACCGGATATTCTCCCTCAGAGACTGCGATCCCCTTCACAAGCAGCAGATCGATCACAGAACGGATATAGGCGCTGTCCCTGTCGGAAAGCGCTCCGAAGCAGTCAAGTCCGAGAAGCCCGTATCGTTCGGCTTTTTCGTTGCGCTTTCCTCTCAGCGTATCGACAATGACAGTCGTTCCGAAGCGTTCGCCGGATTCCGCGATACAGTTTATGACTTTTTCCGCATCGTCGGTCACGTCAACCGCGTCATCATCACTCAGGCAGTTCGAGCAGTTGCCGCAGCGTTCAGGTGCCTGCTCTCCGAAATATCCGAGGATATAACCGCGCAGACAGTCGCCGGTTATGCAGTAAAATGTCATACGGTTGAGACGCCCGATATCCTGCTTTCTCACCTCTTCGCGTTCATCGGAGGTAAGCTCGGGGTTGTCCTCGCCGCTGCCGATAAGAAAGCGGTTCGTCACAACATCGCGCGGGCTGTAAAGCAGTATGCACTCGGCAGGCGAACCGTCGCGTCCGGCTCTTCCCGCCTCCTGATAGTAGCTCTCGATGTTTTTCGGCATATTGTAATGAATGACATATGAAACGTCGGATTTGTCGATGCCCATTCCGAAAGCATTTGTGGCGACCATGACCGGTTTTCTGTCGTAAACAAAGTCGTCCTGATTCAAGCGTCTTTCATCGTCAGAAAGCCCGGCATGATAGCGTGTTGCGGGATACCCGTGCTCATTCAGCAGCAGACACACGTCCTCGACATTTTTTCTTGTGGCACAGTAGATTATCCCGGACAGCCCCTCGCGCTCGGATATAAGCTCAAGCAGGCGCGCATTCCTGTCCGCAGGATGCTCTACGGCAAAATACAGATTAGGACGGTCGAAGCCTGTCGTGATCTTCAGCGGATTCTTAAGCTGAAGCCGTTTCACGATATCCTCGCTGACCCTTCCGGTTGCCGTTGCCGTAAACGCCCCGATGACCGGACGGGTCTTCAGCTTTGAGACAAATGCGGGTATTCTCAGATACCCCGGTCGGAAATCCTGTCCCCACTGAGACACGCAGTGCGCCTCGTCGATCGCAAGCATAGAGATTTCAATACTCTGACAGGCATATATGAAATCGGGTGTTTCAAGCCTTTCCGGTGCGGCATAGACGATCTTATAGCGTCCCTCCGCCATTCTTGAAAGGGCTTTTGCTATCTGCCCGGGAGTCAGGGAGGCGTTTATGTAGGCGGCAGGTACTCCCGACTGTATAAGTGCGCCAACCTGATCCTTCATCAGCGATATCAGCGGCGATATCACAAGTGTAACACCCGGGAGCATAAGCGCCGGTATCTGATAGCACATCGACTTTCCGGCACCCGTTGGCATTATGCAGAGAGCGTCCCGGCGCGAAAGAAGGCAGTCGATGATCCTCTCCTGCCCCTCGCGGAATTCTCTGTGCCCGAAATATCTGTGAAGTAATTCGCTCTTGTCAGTCATTTTTCTCTCCCGAAATTCCCCCGGGCGGCACGGTGATCGACCTTTTTATTTCACGCCACCCCGGCATATATCTGTCAGACGCGGCTTTGAAGCCTGCGCCGTGATCAGGTATTTCAAGGTGAAGAAGCTCATGCAGGATAACGTATTCTATGCACTCGGTGCGTTTTTCCGAGAGCATAAGGCTGAACCAGATGCGTTTTGCCGCTGTGTTGCAGGTACCCCACCTTGTATTCATTTTCTTTATCCGCCACTCGCGGCAGTAAAGCCCCGTCCTGCGCTCCCACTGCGGAAGCAGCTGTGCAATCTTCTCTTTCAGTGCCCCGCGCCGCCATGCGTCGGTAAATTCTTCTGCTCTCACACTGTCGGTTCCGGGCGGAAGGGTCAGCACCGCATCGGCCCCCGAAATGTCAAGACTCATCGTCATGCCCTCTCTTACCGTCAGCCGGTATGCCTTCCCGAAAAGGATGAAGAGAGCCTCATCAGATGCTGCACCTTCGCTTTTTTTCGCCTCTGTCCGGTTCAGGCAGCGCAATATCCAGTCCCGTTTTGACGCGACAAATTCCGATATCAGCGATTCGGGAGCGGAAAAGGGCGCGCTGACCGCTACCCTGCCGTCCCAATGAACCGTTATCCGGATATTTTTCATTTTCTTCCGGGTGAGATCGAACGATATTCCGCCGGATTCCATTGCTCCTCCTGATTTCTGCCGTTCGGGGCATGACGTTTGACGGGAACGGACAAAATACCGACCCGTTTACAAAATTGCGGCGATATACCGTGAGCGTCAGTGAAACTCCCTGACTTCAACATCAATAAGCCGGTGAATCCGATTGCCGCTGTCACCGTTCATTCGCCGCAGAAGAATTGCAAACGCTTCTTCCGGAAGCGACTCGTCAACCATTCCGACGCTGACGTGAGGAAAAGGAAGCCGCATGAAGGCGTGGGAAATATCAAAGCTGATTATTGGTATATTCCCCGATTTATATCCCTTTGCAAGCATCGCGGCTTCGATATCGAAAGCCATGATGTCAGAAAATATGATCATTGAGTCAAAACCGGAGCGGTTGCGCCAGTACATATCGGCAACCGCCTCGCCTTCTCCGCCCTTCGGATCGGCAGTTATCAGCACCGGGGCATGAAGCCCGGCATAACGGAAGGCGCGGCAGACCCCGGCATACCTGTCCTCAGAGCATTCCAGCTCCCCGGCAGCTCCGACAAACAGCGACGACCGGCATCCGCGGTCAATCAGGTACTGAGCGGCAATATACCCGCCCTTCACGTCATCGGAGCAGACATAATCGGTGTCGATATCGCGGAAAAAGCGGGAGAACAGCACAAACGGTATACCGGTTTTCTGAAGAAAAGCGATGTTGTTTCCCCGAAACGACTGAACGGGACAGATAAGGATACCGTCCACTCTTTTTCCGTAGGCAGTCCTGATCGCCTGGCGTTCGGTTGCCGGATCTTCATTTGTGTTGAAAATCACGGCGGTATATCCGGATTTCGACACAGCCGATTCTATGGCTTTGATCTGACGTGAAATCAGGAAGTTTGATATGTCGGGGACTATCACCGCAACCGTCCCCGTCTTTCCGGAGCGCAGAGAGCCTGCAACACCGTCGGAAACATAGCCGAGCTTCTCGGCGGCTTCGAGAACCTTCTTTTTTGTAGCCTCGGAAATATCATCGTGACCGTTCAGTACGTGCGAGACCGTGCCGACAGTGACTCCGACCTCAGCCGCAATATCTTTCAGCGTTACCCTCATCTGAATAAACCTTTTCACATTAATATAGAGTATTATACATTGAAAGCACCGGGCTTGTCAAGCAAAAACAAAAAAAGCCGGGGTTTCATGACGAAATGTTCCGCAAAATATCTTTTCGGAAAACCGACATGCGTCAGAACACCACAGCGCAAAGGACCCGCACAGGCAGGATTACATAAAATCCCATCCGTGTGCGGGTCATATTGTTTTTACCGTGCGCGCGGTTATTCGGCTGCGGCGTCGGCGATCACCTTAGCCGAAACGTTGCCGGGAACGTCCTCGTAGCGGACGAACCGGTATGAGAAAGTTCCCTTTCCCTGCGTCATTGCGCGGACTGCGATGGGATAGTCGGCCATTTCCGCCTGAGGAACCTCGGCAGTGACCGTCTGATAACCCTTTCTGCCGTCAATGTGGTCAATTCCGAGGACTCTTCCGCGGCGCTTGTTGAGGTCGCCGATTATATCACCCACCATTGAATCCGGAACCGTCACATGAAGCTCTCCGACCGGCTCAAGAAGCACGGGTGATGCCTTTGTCAGCTCCTTGTAAGCAAGATTTGCCGCCAGCTTGAATGCCATTTCCGAGGAATCGACGTCGTGATACGAGCCGTCATACAGATCGGCTGCAAGTCCTACCATCGGATATCCGGCAAGAACGCCCTTCTGCATAGCCTCGGCAAGTCCCTTTTCGACCGCCGGGAAATAGCCCTTGGGAACAGCGCCGCCGACTACCGATTCGGTAAAGGTAAGACCGTCGCCCTCTCCGGGAGAGAAGGTGATCTTCACGTGTCCGTACTGTCCGTGACCGCCGGACTGTTTCTTGTGCTTGCCCTCTGCCTGTATAGTCTTTCTTATCGTTTCACGGTAAGCGATCTTCGGCTTGCTGAGTGTAACATCGACATTGTAACGCGATTTCAGACGCGAAACGATGACGTCAAGATGAATATCGCCGAGTCCGGAAATGAGGAGCTGTTTTGTCTCTGCATTGTTCTCAAAGGCAATGGTCTTGTCCTCTTCCCTGATCCTTGCGATTCCGTTTGCGATCTTGTCCTCGTCCCCCTTGCTCTTCGGGCTTATCGCCATTGTCATATAGGGCTCGGGGTATTCAATTCCCATGTAGGGCTTCATGTCAAGGTTTGTAAGGGTGTCTCCGGTCGCGGTATCGGTCAGCTTCTGGATCATTCCGATATCGCCGCAAGCCATCGAATCAACCTCGGTCACCTTCTTGCCGCGCACCTCATATATGTGCCCGAATTTCTCTGCGGAGCCGGTCGTAAGGTTTTTAAGCGACATGGTGTTGTCAAGATTTCCGGTCATGACCTTGAAGAAGGACTGTTTGCCGAAGGAATCAGAGACGGTTCTGAACACAAAGACCGCCGGTTCCTTTCCTTCCTTGTCGATCGCAACGTTTTCACCGTCAACATTCTTTTCGAACTTCTTTGCGGTATGACGCGGATAGGACTCGGCTATCGTATCAAGCAGAGCCTCAACCCCCCACATCTTTCCGGCAGAACCGCAGATGACCGGGCAGATAGAGCCGTGGATGATACCGTTATGGATAGCCTCGACAGCCTCTTCTCTCGTAATCTCCTCGCCGGCAAAGAACTTTTCCATAAGCTCGTCACTTGTTTCGGCAATAGATTCAAGGAGCATATTGCGGTACTTGTCGGCAATCTCTGTGAATTCCGCGGGAATCGAGCCTTCCTCGTGGGTTCCCTGCTTATTGTAGATGTATGTTTTGAGATCGATCAGATTGAGGAATCCGGTGACCGCGCCGTTCTCGATCATCGGTATGAGAAGCGGGCAGACGGAAACTCCGAATGCCGCACGGAGTGCATCGAACGCCTTGTAGAAGCGGCACTCCGGGTCATCGAACTTGTTTATGAAGAACGACTTCGGAATTCCCGCATCGGTTGCGTACTGCCAGGCAAGCTCCGCACCGACCTCAACCCCAGCCTTACCGTCGATAACGATAAGCGCGGCATCGGCAACTCTTACGCTCTGCATTACCTCTCCGGCAAAATCAAGATAACCGGGAGTGTCAAGAACATTTATCTTGCAGTCTTTCCAGTAGACGGGAGCGACTGTTGACTGTATAGTTAATCCGCGTCTGATCTCTTCGGGATCGAAATCGCAGACGGTATTTCCTTCAGATGTCTTTCCGAGACGGTCGGTGGCTTTTGTCAGATAAAGCATAGCCTCTGCAAGAGAGGTCTTTCCCGAGCCGCCGTGACCGAGCAGACAAACGTTGCGAATCTGAGACGTGGTAAACTTGTTCATAAATCTTTCTCCTTGTGCTGAAAATATTGTGCCTCCGGATAACCGGTAAATCGGTTCTTTCCATACAACATACCTGTGGTTGTTGAAATCGGACATAAGTTCCGAATCTGATTAGACTATATTATACAGCATTTTGCGGACGATTTCAATAGTACAAAAGAAAATTCTCTTTTCCGGATGTAAAAAATGAAGGTCAATTTTTGTGCAACATCAACAAAACGGTTCATATTTTGTTAACATCCAATCATTTTCCGGAACTCCGACCGCACCGATCGGTTATCTCCGGCATATAATATGACTGAAATCAACCCGATGAAAGGACACACAATGATCATTCACAGAGTAAAAACCGGTCAGACACCTGAATCGATAGCCGAAGAATACGGCATTCCGGTGCAGTCGCTTTTGTCTGAAAACGGCCTCACGTCAGACGAACCGCTTGTAACCGGTCAGGAGCTTGTCATACTTGTGCCGGAGGTGACATATACCGTAAAAACCGGCGACAGCCTCTATTCTGTCGCCGACGAATACGGTACAACGGTGAACCGTCTGCTTGCCGATAATCCGTCGCTGCGCGGGAATCCGCTTATATATCCGGGACAGACGCTTGTGATTAAATACTCCGGAGAAAAAAGCCGGGACCTAATCGTAAACGGCTACGCCTACCCGTTCATCGACGAGGCTGTTCTTCGCTCGGTGCTTCCCTATCTTACATACCTGACCGTTTTCACCTACGGGTTCAGGGAGGACGGCAGCCTGATACCGGCGGACGACGCGGAGATAACCGGAATAGCGCGCAGCTACGGTGTAAAAACCCTGCTTCTCATTTCAACACTCGGAGAGGACGGAAAGTTCAACAATATGCTCTCCACACGCCTCTTTTCCGCCACCGCGGCACAGGAAAGGCTTATCGGAGCTTTGCTTGAGGCAGTCAGATCCCGCGGTTACAGCGGAGTTGAGGTTGATTTTGAGTATATCCCGCGCGACGATGCCAACCGGTATGTGCTGTTTCTTACGCGGCTCGCAGATGCCCTTCACGCAGAAGGATATCAGCTCTTCACCGCACTTGCTCCGAAGACGTCCGCCGACCAGCCGGGACTTCTGTATGAGGGACACGACTACGGTGCGATCGGAAACATCGCCGATTACGTGATACTCATGACGTATGAGTGGGGCTATAAATACGGCCCTCCCGGTGCGGTCGCTCCCGTCGGAAATGTGGAGCGGGTTGTGAAATATGCGATAACCGAAATTCCTCCCGACAGGATCCTGCTCGGAATACCGAATTACGGCTATGACTGGCAGCTTCCTTACGTTTCCGGCATCACTGCGGCAGAGGGAATATCAAACGAAACAGCCGTCAGCCGCGCCCGAGAGGTTGGGTCGGAGATAGAATACGACACTGTCAGCCAGTCGCCGTTCTATTATTACACAGCTGACGGCAAGGAGCACGTTGTGTGGTTTGAAAACGCACAGAGCATTTCGGAAAAGCTGAAGCTCGTCAACGAATACGGTCTTGCCGGAATATCGATCTGGAACACCATGAAATACTTCCCACAGCTTTACCTTGTCCTGAATTCCGAGTACGGAATAAAATAAAAACGCCCTCCGGAAGCGAACCTTCCGGAGGGTAAATGAAAGTTACATATTTACTTTGAAACGACAAACGGAGCGATCGATGAGGCGACGCTGTTTATCGGCATTGTCTGGAGACGAATCTTTCCCGGACCGATGATGACGGTATTGAATATTCCCTCGCCGCCGAAAAGCATATTCTTGACACCCGGAACCGACTGAATGTCCATGGAGCAGGACGCGTCCATCGTTGCGAGATAGCCCGTATCAACTATCAGTCTTTCTCCGGGCGCAAGGTCGTATTCGACGGTATAGCCGTCGATCTCAAGAAAAGCCACACCGTGACCCGTCAGCTTCTGCATGATGAAACCTTCGCCGCCAAAAAAACCGGCGCTCAGCTTCTTTTGAAAGAACACCGACAGCTCAACGCCTGTCGTAGAAGCAAGAAAAGCACTTTTCTGAACGATCAGCGGTCTGTCCGGCGTGATTTCCACCGCAAGTATTGTTCCGGGGAAGCTTGACGCAAACGCGATCATTCCGGGACCGCCCATTGCGGTATAACGGTTCTGGAACATCGCCTCTCCGGAAAACATTCTGCCGAACACCTTGCCGATCCCGCCGTTGCTTGTTGTCTCCATCTTCATATTCGGGCTCATCCAGCTCATGCTGCCACGCTCTGTTATCATCTGCTCTCCTGCATTAAGTTCGCAGATCACGACCGGAAGCGGCGTTCCCTCAATTCTGTATCGCATGATATTTCTCCTTGTTATTTCAGCCTCATATAAGATACTGTATATTTATTTTACCATCGCTTTTGAGTGCTGTCAAGAGTAAAGCAAGGTACAAGAAAAATTTCCTTGACACAGTGCGCAAACTATGGTATAATCTCTGTAGTTTTTGGGACGTCGCCAAGCCGGTTAAGGCACAAGACTTTGACTCTTGTATACGCGCGTTCGAGTCGCGCCGTCCCAGCCAGAAAAAAGCACTTGATTACGCAAGTGCTTTTTTCAACTAAATCCGCCGATGTCGGAAGAAATCCACCTTCGGTGGATGAAATCGCTTCACGATGAAATCTGCCTTACAGCAGGAGATAAAGGCGGATTTAATTTCATCTGAGGCGGCACGCCGAAGATTTCTTCCGAGCTTGCCGGATTTCATCGTGCAACGCACGATTTCATTTCCTTTCGGGTCTATAGCCGGATTCGAACCGGCGAAATGCTATTTTTGATATAGATTCCCCACTGCACCAAATCTGTGGATAGATTCGAACCGCCACACAGTTTCCGAAGCCTTTCAAAAATTCTTCCAGTTCAAAATTTATTTACGAAGCCGTAGATGCAAAGGCATTTTGGACAGATTTGAACTTGCGAAAGGGTTGAAATATTTGTAAAATTGTGGCAAAATTTAATTCAAGAAAAGAGGCACATCATGAACGGAGAATTTAATCAATCATTTAGAAAATATATATTTTGTCTGTTTTTTATTTTTTCCGGATCTTTCATAGCCATTTGTTTTTCTTTGTGGGGTATTGAAGAAATTCAATCAAGCCATATATCGTCCTGCATTTTCTGTTTCACTTTTGCTGTTTTGGGACTAGTGTTTGGCTTCCTTTCAATATTTATTTTTAGATTCAACCGAAAAGCGTTTTTGAAAATAGAAGATGGAAAAATTGATGCGGAGTTTGGGTGGGAGCAAGAATTACACATCGAACTTAACGATATTACAAATGCAGAAAATCAAGGAAAGCATTTGAAGTTGTTTCTTGATAGCAATGTCATTTGGATTTATGATTTAATCAACGCCAAAGATTTATGTCAATATATCTTATCGCACATATCAAAATCTTCTAATCCCGTCAATATTGAAGAAGTTAAACACAGACATCAAAAAAGCAAGAAAAGTTATATATGCTATTTAGTAGCGACCATCATTACAGGCGCATTTCTGTTTGTCAATATTGGATGGTGCGTTTTTTTAACTGAAGGAAAAGATTTGGCTTATTTTTCAAAATCAGATGATGTTATTTTTCTGGCGTTTGCTTTTGCAGAAATATTTACGGTAATACTTACCTTTTTATTAGCGAGCAAGTGTGGCAAAAAGCTTGAAATCTTCAACATATCCAAACTGCATATATTATCAGTTTCCGCATTGAAACACAAAAGTGATGCCCTTGATAAATATCCCAATGTAATCACAAAAAAATATTTCGATCACTATACTTATCGAATTGTTGTTTTCGCTCCAAAAGAAAATATATTCGCTTATATGCTTGAACGGTTTGATATGAAAACACATTCATGGGTGCTTTGCTATGAATCGGCTAAAGGATTTGGAATATTATCTGATTTGTATGAGGAATTGGATAGTTCTTTTGAAGATGTGATTTTAGAGGACTAATTACATAGACTTCGTTACAAGCATGGCGTTGCGCCCCGGATGATAGCGGTTAAGTGCAACCCCCATCATTGCCAAGGGATTAGTGTGCCCCCTGCAAAACCCATGTGCATCTAAATCGGCTACTACGGTCGGTTGCATCTAAATTGGAGTCACGTTACAAAAATCTCCCCGGACGAAGTTTGGGGAGATTTTTACCTATTACCTCTTCACTTTTCATTTTTCACTTATCCCGTCCGGGAGGTTTTTGGCGAAGTAATAAGGAATAGTGAATAGTGAAGAAGTAAGGTAGCTTTTCGTCTGGTGGCGAAAAGCAATTTTAATAATTTAAGTAAAAAGTATAAGGGGTGAAGCGATATGGCTGAAAGTGCATTGATGGTGAAATCAAAGGCGTTTGCGTTGGAAGTGATTCGTGCGTGCCGGGTACTGCGCGAAGCAAGGTGCGAAAGTGCACTCATCAATCAGTTTTTGCGTTCCGGTACGAGCATTGGGGCGAACATTCATGAAGCCTTTTATGCACAGGGTAAAGCGGATTTTATTGCAAAGTTGCATATTGCCCTAAAGGAATGCTCCGAGACGGAATACTGGTTGGAACTTCTGATTGAAAGCGGCTATTACAGCGAAAGAGCAATACTTGACAGATGTATCGAGATAAAAAGAATGCTGATCTCATCAATCAACACGGCAAAGGAGAATAATCATGCGTGATGACGTAATGATACGATTCGGAACAGAAGCCGAAAAGCAAACGTTATTAACCGAATATCCGGAAATCAAAAATGTCATTTTGGACGGCGGATATTTTATCGTTACAGGAGGCGATGAAAATGAAAAAGATGATCGAAGAATATGGGACGGAGAGATCAGCCCGCAGGACAACTTGATTTCGGATAATCAGGAATACCGTGAACTTCAGCACCAACAATCCAAAAACAAAGCCGAATTGCTCGAAGCTCTTTCGGATGAGCAGAAAGAACTGCTTAAAAAGTTCTGCGCCACAGAAATCGAACTGAATGGCATCTCCGAACGCGAAGCATTTACTGCCGGATTCAAGATCGCCATGCGGTTGGCGGCAGAAGCGTTCTATGGAGCGGACAACGAGTAAAAGAGTGACCGCCGAGATAACCCATCGCTCAGCGGTGTTCCTTTCATAGTTAATTGCGCGATTGAGATTGAAAACGGGAAGATTTATGGTATAATAAGATATCGACAAATCGGTATTTACGGAGGAAAATATGAAATGAAAATCTATGATATTTCTCAAGAAGTCTTCGGCTGTCAGGTATATGCCGGCGATCCGGTTCCGGAAAAGAAATTGCTTTGTTCAATGCAAAAAGGCAGTTTGTATAACCTGACGGCTTTCAGCATGTGCGCTCACAACGGCACACATATCGACGCGCCGTTTCATTTTATCAAAGACGGAAAAACGGTCGATTCCATAGACTTAGATACATTCGTGGGAATGGCTTATGTTGCAGAATATCATGGAATCGTTTCCGACAGTGCCGCCGCAGAGATACTTGAAAAAGCGAGAAAACAGAACACGGAGGCAGCAAAGAGAATTTTTTTAAGGGAAAGGCAGAGATTTCTGCACAAGCCGCTAAAGTATTTGCCGATTCGGGAATCTTACTTCTCGGTAACGAATCCCAGACTGTCGGACCTGAAGCTACTCCGATGGAAGTTCATCTCATCCTGCTAAGAGCCGATGTCGTATTGCTTGAAGGTATCCGTTTAGCAGAAGTTTCGGAAGGTGCTTATTTCTTGAATGCGGCCCCACTAAATCTATCCGGTGCGGATGGCTCGCCATGCAGAGCTGTACTGATTGCTGACGAGAGATAAATTCCAGTTTGCCTGACTGAATAACCTACATATCCAAACGCTATCACAATCGGCACCCTTCACAAAAACCGACCGGAATTTTGTGCAGGGTGCCGATGCTG
>ERZ827512.772-NODE-772-length-37740-cov-10.142922_pt1 | contig 37740 bp, 39 predicted proteins | sample MGYA00519916_ERZ827512 | MGnify/ENA primary metagenome ERZ827512 (study PRJEB31778, sample SAMEA3449335) | human gut metagenome | biome: human gut; feature: human-associated habitat; material: faeces | place: United Kingdom | collected 2010/2012 ... | reverse complement strand
TGGGGGGGAAAGAGGGGGAGAGGGGGGATGTCTGACAACTGTCTGACATATGTCCGACAACTGACTGACGCTTGTCTGACAACTGACTGACAGCTGACGGACAACCGTCTGACACGGCATCTCCGGGCCTCGCAACCCTCACAGGAGGAGCCGGAAACTTAGGCTCGCTCCTCTGTCTCACGCCCCACTCCGTAATCGCCAGATACCGTCCACCCTCTACCTCATACCTCACGACCATCCCGGCAGCCTCCAACTCACACAGGGCCTGTTCCACCTCATCCACGGACAAATGCACCCGGCAGGAAAAACACTTGCTCAGCACCCACTCAGCGTCCCCGTAAAACCTCCCTGCGCTATCCGCAGCCATCCTCAGCCGGACATACACACGTTCCCCGGTAGAGCTTAACTCATCCATCTCCACCTCTTGGCACCAGTCTCTTATTTCCCTGCGCGGCATCGTCAAAAAAGCGTTAATTGTGGGTTGTAGTTAAGCCACAGGCATTCAATCTTCTTGCCGCCTTGCGTGTCGTGAGAAACCTTGCACTCCTTCCGCCAGCCGGAAAGATGCCTGGAATAAAGGTCGGAATCATAGCCAGACAGAACAATCTTGCCTTTCAAGGTCTTCAAAAAGACAAGAAGCCGCTCATGGTCCTCTTGGTCGTACTCGTGAGCGTACCTCATGCGGCTACTACGCGAGGACTGTACATAAGGCGGGTCAACGTAATGCAGCGTGTCCGGCGTATCGTACCGGGACATGACCTGCAGGGCGTCCATGTTGTTGATCTCGATATTCCGGCTTCGCAGCTCGGCGGCACATTCCCGAACGATTTCGGGATATTCCCTCCATGTTTGAGGATAGGGAGTTGTGCGGAGTAAGCCGTTGCGCTTGAACCCCGGCTTGTGGATTCCTCCGCCGTAGCTCATCATACTATTGACGGCAAAGCGGAGGGCATCTTCCACGGGGTCTTCCGCAATCTCAAATGACCGGGCATAGGCCGTTTGAGCGTAGGGCGTCAATTCCAACAAACTGGCCAGCCGTTCGGATTTCTCCGGGTTCCGCAATACCTCGAAGAAATTCACCACCCGGTCATAAAGGTCGTTATAGACCTCCATCCAGGCGGGCTGTTTATTCAGCAACACCGCACCGGAACCACCAAAGGGTTCAACGTAGATTTTATGAGGCGGGAAAAAGCTGATAATCCAAGGGGCAATGCGGTTTTTGCCTCCAAGATACCGGGCCAGAGCCCTTTTCCGTGGTGCTCTAGTGTTCATTCCCCCTCCTTTCCTTCTTGGAATCTGCCAAGCAAAACCCGGAATGCAGTTGCCGCCACTGCAGGAACTTGCCCGTTGCCAATGGCTTTAAGGCGGTCCACTCTAGCGGCCACCCCATGAGCCACTCGACCCACGTCGGGTTCAGCTGACCACCACTCCCCGCAGTCATTTGCCTGCGTTCCTCGCTGCTGATGATGCCTTGAGTTTCCAGGGATTTCAGTTGCTGAAAACTCCCTGTCCCCCCGCACATGCCTTTTGTTCTTGGGGTAGGAAATCTGCTGGCTATAGTTCCCAAATTCGGGGACTTCCGATTGCCCTGGCTGGAACCGCTGTCCTTCCAATCCCGTGAGGTTGGAGTCGGGAACATCCGGACAAATTCGGACAATCCCTGTTGCCTGCTGTTTGGGCCACGTCTCTTGTGATCCGAGGCAAGGGGGCTTGGGAACATCTCCACAAACTCGTATGGATTTGGCAGCTTGTTGCCCACCCGAAACTTCTCGCTCCGCTTCTTCCCTGATGCAGTCGGCGTTCCGATCCATACCAAGTATCCAGATGCGCTTTCTGACGTGCGGGGCTCCCACATCGTCCGCTCCCAGCACAAGCCATTCCGCATCGTACCCGATTTCGGCAAGATCACCGAGGACTCTGGCAAGTCCTCGTCCCACAAGCAGAGGTGAGTTTTCCAGGAATGCGAATTCCGGTCGTACTTCATTGATAATTCGGTGCATTTCTCGCCAGAGGCCGGAGCGGGCGCCGTCAATGCCGGCGCCTTTTCCTGCGGCTGAAATGTCCTGGCAAGGAAATCCTCCAGATACCACGTCAACAAGGCCGCGCCACGGTCGTCCGTCAAAGGTGCGTACGTCATCCCAAACCGGGAAAGGCGGGAGTAAGCCGTCATTCTGTCGGGCGAGCAGTACGCTTGCGGGATAAGGTTCGAGTTCGACGGCGCAAACGGTGCGGAATCCGAGCAGCTCGCTTCCAAGTATTCCTCCACCAGCGCCCGCGAAAAGATGTAGCTCATTCACTCCCCCTCCTTTCTCGGCTCCCATCGGTCTATGCTTTCTCCGATATTGACATGAGAGCATTCGCAACATGGCACATCCCATTCATTGTAATCCGAATATTGGCAATTACCGCAGTACCTCTCTTTAACCTGCCACGCCCTGCATGCGGCCCGCTTCTGCCAAGCGTTAAGCACAAGCTCATGTTGATGAGTCTCGTTTCTGGCTCGCCTTAAAAGTTTTTGGCGAGTTTTCCCGGGCAACGCTTTGACGGTCGATCTGATACCCTTGTGAGTTAAAACAACCTGTTCCCAAGCTCCGCCGTACTCAAAAAAAGCTTTCTGTTCAGGCGTCATCTTCTTCCTCCTGTTCTATTTCTTCTGGTTTGAAATCGTCACAGGCCGGATGATCCGAGGGCATTTCTTCCCACAAGTGACCGGATGCGAGAGACATGCAACAACCGTCCCAGCCGCTCCACAACTGGCATTCAACACACATCTTTGAAGTCAATGACGCTGCCTTTTCCAAAATAACCGCCTGCTCCGGGCTGATGTACTGCCACGACAGCGGCGGGCGGGTCAGGCCGATGACAGAGAGCGGCACGGCGGCGGGAAGTTTCACGGGGGCCGTGACTTTCCAGACGCAACAAGGCAGGTAATTCCGCAGGTGCTCTTCCGTCACGCAAGCATTCTTAATGGCCAATTCTAAAATCCCCTTTGGAGGGTATAGATAAAGTGAAGCAGTGACAACTAAACGACACTTGCCGATGATGGCCCGTTTTCCGTCTTTCCCGGACTCGTAGAGCCACAGTGTGACGGAGTCGCCTTTGTTGAGGCGTGGCGCATTTTTACGCAGTTCCCATTTCTTTTCGCCGGACAGAATTTTCTCGGAGAAAGGCCGCCTGACGGATAGGAGGATGTTAATCATTGCTGTTGGTTTCCGGTTTGTGTTCTTCCTCCCTTCTGGTTCCCCAGGTGCAGCCGTCCTTCTCCGGGTCCACGTACCAGTGCCCATCCGTTCCCAGGAGGTCGCATTCATGCTGCTTCCCCGGTTGGCGGAGATGGGGCCGGGAGGGGCGGCATCGTTTACAATCCCGGCACATGGTCCAATGTTCCGCCGCCCGCAGGATGTTCCCGGCGTCTCGGATGGTGTAATATGTGATTCTGCCCTGGGAGCCGTGCCACTCCCTCATGCTGGTTTCATGGCGGCGTGCGTCAGATTCGTTGGCGTAAGTGAAATACCTTGCCCCCGCACCGGGTATGATCGCCACGGATATGTACCGGGCGGCCTCCCAATAAAATGTGTTCTGCATCATTGCTGGCCCTCCTTCCTGTTAAGCTCCCATGGCCACAGAATCACATCATCCTGCCGCACGGGGTCAGGCGGCCCGGAAACCGTTTCCAGATAAAGAACACCCCGGCCCGCATTTTTCCCAATGATCCTTCTAGCCCGCCGTTCCCCGAAAAGTTTCACCTTGTCCCCCGGCCAGACCCTCATGATAGGCGGAAACTTGGAAACAAGCTTTTCCCAGTCCTTCCAGCAGTTTTCTTCTCCGTTTGGGTAAGATCCAGCAGAAGTGCATAATCCGCAATTACACTGAATTAAATCGGATTCTCCATCTCCGCATCCGAATTCAATATATTCTGGCATTTCCCCGCACAGCGGACATAAAAGCTTCTTCATTTCAATTCTCCGTTAATCGTTAAAACCTTGAACTTAATCACCCACACCCACGGATTCATTTTAGACGATCCGGCTCCCTTTAATTTATCCCACAGGGAAAAGTAAGACATCCGGGCAAAAATGTGCCCATTGGATTTCCCTGAATAGTCCTTCCACAAACAGACATCCGTTTCTTCGTCGTGCCAGACGCTTTCAATGCCCTCCATCCGGGCATCCTGCGGTGTAATGTCTAACAGCCGCTCAATTCTTACTTCTGTAATTTCCAACAAAATCCGCGCCGCTTTCCGGGGCATCTGGCCGTTTTCTTTCACCCACAGTCGATCACCCGCTTTCCCGTAGGGGCATCTTACCCACGGATTAAAATCATCATCCGGGAAATCTCCTTCATCGTCTTTAGAGACGGCAAGCCATAAACCGGGTTCAACTTCTAAGAACTCCTGAATCTCCCAGCCTCTTTCTTTCATATCCGCAGGGAAATCATTAAACCGGTTCAGGCCGCGCGTGCGGCGCGTCTGGTTCTTGTACTGGCCGGGCATGCTGTATTCCTGTAGTAACGCCCTGATCATGTCCTCGCTGAACAGAATGGGCCGTTCTTTCACATTGTTATTCATGGTCTTGGTTCTTGGTTGTTTCGGAATCTTCCAAAATTCGGTAAATCCTTCGCAGACTGTACAGCGGACGCCCCACCTTCTGGTGCGGTTGCTTCATGGATCGCTTAATCTCTGGATGCTGCTGGGCCGTCCGGTGAAGCCATGAATCACTACGCCCCAGCACCGCACGGGCCACCTTAGCACTCACCCAATCCTGCCCACTCTCCACCTTCACCTGTACCCCGGCAGCCTTATCCTGCCCGCCTCCCGTTGCAGCCAACCGTTCCACTACTTTCGCGGCCAGCAAATCCAGCACGGCATCCGCAAACAAAATCTTGTTAAAATCATCAGCCGCAGACATAAACACCTCCAATCAACACAAAACACGCCACTACCCCAATCCCCCACAACCACCCTCTCACCCGGCAGCACCTCCCCGGAGTACCATACGCCCGCATGCAAGGCCTGCCTCCCCAAGGCAAATCACCCATCCTCACCGGGAGCACCCTTCCTGCGGAGGGAACCAAAGGACACCATGCCCTCTCATCCCTCCGCAGGCTGGGCTTGATGCTCTCCTCATCCTGCGCCAGAAAATGGCCTCCCGGACAGGGATTAACCCCATGCCAGCCATCATCTTCAATTACACCCATATCATTCAGTTGTTGGTTGTTGTTCTTGGCCTCCACCTTGGAGCCGGGAGATAAAATCTTTTCAATAAAAAGGGCTGTGACTGTAATCCCATCCCAGCAACATCAACTCCTCTAACATCGCCTCTTCCAACTCCTCCAATCCTTCAACCTCCTCCATCAAATCCATCATGCCACAGTCCCTGCTCTCAGCTTCTTCCTGCTTGCGGATGCTTCTTTCACATCGGCTCCCTGTGTGGCAGCTTCCGCCACCATCAACTCAAACGCCTTTTTAGGAGTAATTTTTAATTGCTCACTCAGCTCCATCACCCGCGCCATTGCTCGCGGACTCAGGCCCAACCAATCTATTTCCGGTCGCTCTGTCTTTCGCATGTCACCCAAATACGAAAAAACACCGTGTTCGTCAACAACAAAACACGGTTTTTTTTCGTAAACAAGAAATAAAATCATCTTGCCAATACGCAAAAAGACCGTATTGTTAGCGCATGACGCCTAGCAAAGAACAAATAAAATCTTGGCTCAAAACAATAGGAAAAGACCGAGAATGGCTCGCTAAACAATGTGGAGCCAAATCTAAAAGAACTGTAGAAAAATGGTTTGAAACTAAAGGTATTGTCCCTGCTAAGGCCATTTTGAAAATTAATGAATTGATGCTTCAAACACAATATCAATCTTCTATACAACCTTCTAATTTGCCGAATCAGGACAATCGCGGGAAAATGGAATTGCGCTTGGACTACGACACTCAAAGACGGGTGGAAAAAGAAGCTCTACGCCTCCGCATGGAACTCTCCGCTTACTGTACAATGGCGGTGGAGTGGTGCAGTGAACAAGAAGATATAGGAGAACGCCTTGCTGCCCGGCTGGCCTCTCAACAACAAGGCACTGAAAAACAGGAGACAGCCAAACAAGGCCTCCCCTCCCATACGGAATCTTCCGATCCCGCCACCCGGAAACGCACAACCGAAGAAACTCTCGGCATACTGCGCATCGGAACTAATCCGGGCGCAAAGAGAAAATCAGGCTCTGCGTAACATCATCGGTTATTACTTCTCTAATTGTGATTTTGACTTGGATATTTGGGAAAAACTGTCCCCAATAAACTAAGCCACTCCTTGCCACAATTACACCTTCTCTTCAAGAAATATTTGTTAGAATCTGCATTTTTCTAACAAAACACGCGCTCAAACTCCTTCCATCAAAAAATAACTGACCAATCCACAGTAATGAAACTCAAAAAAATTGTCACTAGCACAACAACCATTACCACACCAAGACGCTCTTTCATTGTTAAAGGGCAATCATCTCCATTGCTATCCACAACCTTATTATCAAGCAACAATTTTGAACAAATATACATCATAGAATCATAATGTTCATTTCTATCCCACCCCTTCAAAAGAGATAACAGACTCCCAATTAAAAACAACACGAAAGGACCAATAAAAGAACCATCGTATATAAATCCTATGACACTTAAAATTACAGCGAAAAAGAAAATTGTCCCTTGAATAAAACAATTAGAATTCACCCAACAAGAATATAATTCCCCCCTTAAAACCCCTAATAATTCAACCTCTTTTTCTCTTATAGAATTTAATTTATTCAATTCATTGTTAATATCATATATATTTTTCTTAAGTTTTACATTTTCATCACAGACCTCATAATAATCTTTGGCCAATTTTCTCAAAACATCTATTTCATCCTCTATCCCTTCGGTAGACAATACCCGTATATCTATAAACTTTTTTGCGCGTTCTCTACTTTCAGAAGCCAAAAGCGCACTAACAGGATTCTCCTTCTTACTTACCAATCGCATTGCACACATATCGTCACAATAATTATAATTAAATAAAGAATTATTTAAATAATAACAATAAAAAACAATATTGTTTACTTTAGTCTTGTTTTATTCATTTTCTCTGTTGTTCATTGAGCAATTTACTGAATATCAACAACCAGATTTTTTGAAATCTTACGGCAAGATTATTCTATATAATTCCGTAAAAAAATAACCAGAGCAACTAACACAAACAGCCAATTCATAATTTTCTCCCTAATTCTTTTCCTTTTCTCCCTTTCATGCTTTTCATGGAGTTCATGCCACACTTGCACCGCTGAAACCTCTGGAACCTAAGAACCCATTTTATCTCTAGACACCAAATCTAATTTATACCAAACCTCGTTCATTCTCTTCATCAATCTGCGGCACTCTAAAAAACAAGCAAGCCAAGCAATCACAATAAAACAAACACCTGCCCCAACAACAGAGAAAGAGCCGACCCAAACACCACCTACCACCCCGAACATCCCACTCAACAAAAGCCCAACAGAAAGAACCAACTCTCCTTCATGACAGCTTCCAATTACCATACTGAGTAATTCTTTTATCTTTTCCTTGAGTTTGTAATTTTCATTGTTTACTTCTTCACAAATCTCCGCCATTACCATCACACAATCTATTGCATCATCTACTCTCTTATTCTCAAAAATCTCTTCCTCGACTAATCTTTCTGCTCTTTTTCTATCCCAACGTGCTACAGATATTCTTGATATATTAGGACTTCCATCTTTATAACGCATTGCACACATATCGTTACAATAATTATAATTTAAATCAGATAAAGAAAAAACTTTACAACTCCGGCAACTTCTCCAACGCCTTCTCCGTCGCCTCCGCTCCAAACTTAATATACCCGGCATGCACGGCGGCGGAAGAGTGCCCTACAATCTCCTGCACCATCGCCGGAACCACTCCTGCATCATGCAGCATCGTTGCTACAGTATAACGCAAAGAGTGGAAAGACAGCTCATTCTTCACCCTCCTCTTTCCGTCTCTGGCCGGAGTTAATTTTCTGTATCTTTTCCCGGCCAATCGTGGATCACGGTCAATCAAACCGGCATCAAACAACATCCCGGAAAACTCCGCTGACAACCTGCCGCTCCCTGACCGCTCATACATCCCGGCACGGGACGGATGAACAAACACGGCATCCTCTCCACAGACAGTTTGCCGCTCGCGCAACACTCCGGCCAAAGCCGGAACCATCGGCACCACCATCTCCCGGCCCGTCTTCTGAGTCACCAATTTCACCACTCCCTTTTCCCAATCCACAGCATCCCACCTCAGCATCGCCACATCCCCCAACCTCTGGCCGCCAAGATAAAGAGAACACAACACCATACTCCTCCACTCCTCATCACATCGCTCCAACACTCTCCGCAACTCTTCCAGCGTAAAACCGCGCCGGGCAGTTCTTCCAGAATCCGTCTTTTTATCCCTCGGCAGCTCCACTCCCATTCCGGGATTCCTCTCAATCACACCCAACTTAACAGCAGCATTAAAAACAGCGCAAACCATCCCAAACTCCTTCTTCACTGTCTTGACGGCAAACATTCCGGCCAGTTCCAGCATAAAATCATTCATCATGCGGGGAGTAATACGTTCCATTGACCAATCAACCCTGTCTTCCAAAAATGTATAAAACCTGTTTGCGGCATTCCGATAATTCCGGACAGTCGCAACAGACTTCCCCTTTCTGCCCAACCCGGCAATAAAATCGCCAAACCAAGCACGCACAGTAGGAGCAGAAACCTCCTCACCTGTCACCTCTACAGCCAACTCCCCAATCACCTTCCGTATATGGAAAACAGTCCATCCCTTCTTTGCGGCGGACTCCCACGCATCAGCCACCTTTTGAGCCAGCTTCCGCGCATCCGTCGCGGACATCCCCGCCTCCTTTAGAGCCTCCACCTTCTCCCGCTCCATACCGCTGTTTAAAAGCCTCTGAGCATCCTTCTCAGATATAGCACCCGCCGGAGCAACTTCAATCTTGGTACTATGAGTGACAAGTTTCCACTTGCCGGATGCGGTGGGCACATAAAAACAAGCATGCCAAAACCGAGATCCCTTTCTGCATCTCAAAAACGCCATGCCTGATATAGCATCATAACTAGCATCAAAAAGCAACTATTCATATCCCGTCATACCCTGTCACCTAACAAACTATTTATTAATTGACCCTCTAAAAAACAACGAAAAAGCCCGCACTTTCATTGTGCGGGCTTTTTATTCAAAAAGAAAGCTTTTGGTACACGGAGAGGGATTCGAACCCCCGACCAACTGTGTGTAAGACAGCCGCTCTACCACTGAGCTATCCGTGCGTGAGGTGGAAAGAATATATACCGGGAAAGCAGGCCCGGCAAGGAGAAAATGAAAAAAAAAAAATGCGTCCTCATTTCCCTGTTCTCCATGACTGTAAAATCCGGACACCGCCAATTCCAGAAAATGGAAAGAAGGCAGACAAGGATTTCCTGTCCCTTTCCGGGAATATGTTTCCGTATTATTTCCGGAACCTGTTCCCCTACCTGACATCTACGCGCCGGAGCGCGCGGTAATGCAGGATAATGAAGAGAACGCACAATACGGCTTCGAACCAATAGAACATGTCTAACGCATCCCGACCGGAAGTGAAACCGTAGGAATGCAGCCCTACTCCCAGCATGTTGACGCCCCACCAGGCAAAGGCAATGATAACGCCACCCACTACATTGCTGAAGTGGAGCAGCCAGGAAGACAGCCATCCGGCTTTCCGGACATGCAATACGGTCAATTGCCACAGTACAATCATCAACGCTCCGTTTTCCTTGGGATCCCAGCCCCAGAAGCGCCCCCAGGATTCATTGCCCCAAATCCCCCCAAAAACCGTCCCCACCAGCGTAAACACCAGGGAAAAACACAAGATGCCGTAAGCCATGCGGTCCAGGGATTGTTCCGTTTTTCCACTGATCAGGCGCAGGGGGGAAGCCAGCAGGTATATATGGGAGAGCACCGCCGCCAGCAGCCCGGCCGCGTACCCCAGCACAATGGTAATGACATGGGTGGAAAGCAGGAAGTTGGAGCGCAGGATGGCCACCAGGGGATCCATATGGTCCACAGCCTGGGAGGCTTCATACAGAATACCCATCTGACAGGAGAAAGCCCCAAGCAAAAGCCCCGCCGCCAGTACGATTCCCTTTTTACTGAAAAGTTCCACCACAAGAGCGCAGAGCACTCCCATGCAGGCGATGAAGGCAATGGTTTCATACGTGTTGCCCACCGGGGACCTCATGGTGATGAGCATGCGGATGACCAGCGCCGCGGCCAGTACTCCGGTTCCGCCCGCGCCTGTCAGCCACGCCAGGCTGAAACCTCCGGGCCGAAGAAAACGCCGCCAGAGGGGAGCGTTGGCGGCAGGGCGGAAAAGCGCACAGAGTAGCAGGCACACGAACGCCGCCACAAAAACGGCCAGGGAAATATAAAGCGGATCCAGACGGTAGTAGAAAATTTCTCTTTCCAGGCTGTGCCGCTCTCCGGCGGAGGCGGCTTCATTGGGTTGCGCCAGCTTTTCCAGCAACAGGCCTTCCGCTTTCATCCGCAGTGCGGAAGCCTCCGCCCCTTCCATGCCGATAGCTTTGCGTTCCAGCAGGGACGCCATTGCCAAAAAGGCTCCGGCAGCTTTATCCGGGGCAGCCGTCCACAGGCGTTCTCCATCGCGGCCGGCAGAAGGAAACCAGCGTGGGAATTCCATCCGTTCCATGGCGGCAGGGTTTTCCAGCATGATCCGGGAGACAAGCATCCATCCCCGCATTACGTCAAAGTTGCGGGCAAGGGACAAAATTTCCTTCTGGGCTTCCGTCAGATTCGTTTCTCCCAGCAAACGGATTTCCCGGACGGCACGGGTCATTTCCTCCCAGCGTTCCGCAAGCTGCGCGTAGGAGTATTTTTTACGCTTGTCTTTCTGATCCGGCAGATGCAGGCGCCTGACCACCTCTTCCCGATTGACCAGGAAAACAGGGTATTGTTCCGCCAGTTCCGGACGGAACATGCAGTCCAGCATCCATTCCACCGGGGAGAGCTTCCTTTTCCCTTCCGGCGTATCAACAACAAAGCTTCTTTTGCCCAGCGTCCGGAGCAGATGGAACCCCGCATAAGTGGAAACCGGCTTCAGGCGGCCGCCGTCCAGGACGGCCATGGCCCCGGCCCGTTCCACCAAAGCGGGAGACCAGGGCACATAATTTTTCACCAGAACAGGATGGACGGCAGGACGCGCTGCCAGCATGCCGACGCCGAAGATTGCCGCTACCAGCAGGCAAATGCCTGCCAGGCGCAAATGTCTTTTCCCGCCGGGGGCGGAAGCGGCCTGCGGTTCAGCCGTCGCCGCCGTTCCGGCAGATGCCAGACCGGGTTTGCGGCGCAGGTATCTGCCAAAAACGCAGGCAAAATGCCACAGCAATCCTATAGCGATGATGTAGGAGGACCATTTGGGCATTTGCTCCAGGGGATTATGGGAAGCGCGGAGAATGGAGATGAGCCTGCCCGGATGCAGGGAATCCTGGCCCCAGCTCATCTGGTACAGCGTCCAGCCGGAAAGGCGCAGAGGCTCGTTCATGCGGATAACGGCGTCATATTGACCGCCGGACTCCGGAAAAACGGTTATCTGGGATTCATAGGATTTAGGCTTGGAAGTCCCCGGATAAAACTCCGGCACAAAGCGGTTCAGGCGCAAATCAAACGGAAGGGAATATTCATGCACCCGGTCCCCCTGGGGCAGTTCCACCTGTTCCACGGCCACCGTCATTTTGTTGCCCAGCATGATGCCGGCCAGCAGCAGCAAAATTCCCCCATGAGCCACCAGCACGCCCGCGTGCCTCCAGGTCCACCGGATGCGGAATACCCCGCCTATGAGCAGGTTGGCGAACAGCAGGACACAGGTAATGCCCATGCCGGGCAAAGGCAGGGAAATCAGGGAGTTCTCCCCGCCCAGCGGTATCAGCACATAAGCCGCCCCGAAAAAAGACTCTATGGCAGCCTCCGACCCCATGGCAGAAGACAGCCGCACCTGGTGCAGCGTCCCGGCAAAGGTCAGCACCAGAAGGATCAGCATCAGGGCAATGCCCAAGCCGTAGCTTCCGGCAAAATTCCAGAGGCTGCGTCCATATTTTTTCCATACCGCATCCGTTCGTTCCCTGTCCATCAGCGTAAGGCGTCCGTAGTCTAAAAAGAGGGCCGATTGCACGATCAGCTCGTGAAACCGGCCCCAATCATATTCCTGGAGAAAAGGTTATTAAAAGTTGTCCGCCAGTTCTTCAAAGAATGCCTGGGGATGTGCACAAGCCGGACATACCTTGGGGGCAGTGGAACCGGTATGTACATAACCACAGTTGCGGCACTTCCATTGGATTTCCTTCTCCTTGGCAAAAACCCTGCCTTCGCGCACATTTTCAGCCAGCTTGAGGTAGCGGGCTTCATGGTGCTGCTCCACGGAGGCAATCTTGCGGAAAGTTTCCGCAATGGCGGGGAAGCCTTCCCTGTCCGCTACTTCGGCAAACGCAGGATACATGTCGGACCATTCGTCATGCTCGCCGGCGGCTGCGGCCAGCAGACAATCCTCCGTAGATTCCAGGGGAGCCGTGCAGACGGCGTGCGTTACTTCAACGCAAGCGTCTTTCAGCAGTTTGAAAAATACCTTGGCATGTTCCTTCTCATTGTCGGCCGTTTCCAGAAAGATAGCGGCAATCTGTTCGTAACCGGCCTTCTTGGCTACGCCGGCAAAGTAGGTGTAGCGGTTGCGCGCTTCTGACTCCCCGGCAAAAGCCTTGAGAAGATTCTTTTCTGTTTCTGTTCCTTTGATGGATTTCATAAATTAGTCATCTGGTTGCGTAAGCGAAAGCATCCTAATAAGACGCCGTGAAAAAACAAGCAAATATTGAATGAATCTAAAAAATAGACATATCCGGAAAAACATACGGCAGTTTCCCCATTTGGGAAAACTGTTGCCATGCACGCTTCTGCTGTCCCCCCCCATACGCGCCGGCAGCAAAACGGCATCCCGGGAAACAGGCAGGAACCCGTACTGCAACATCAGGCCTAAGCATGAACCGGATCATTTGACACCCCTTGTGTAAATAGTAAAATTAAACGGAAAAAAAACCTTAAGCTCCATCCATGAATTCCGCCAATACCCCCTTATTGGAAACCGAGAGATTAATACTGAGAAAATTCACGGAAAATGATCTGGAGGCCCTGTTCAACATTTACAGCAATGAAGAGGTAAACACGTATTTGCCGTGGTTTCCATTAACCTCCCTGGAAGAAGCGGCGTCCCTGTTCAAAGAAAAGTACCAGGAAGTGTACAAACGGCCTTACGGGTATCATTACGCCATCTGCCCGAAAAACAGCAACCTTCCGGCAGGGTATATCCACGCAGGCACGGACGACAGCCATGACCTCGGCTACGGATTGCTTCAGGAGTTCTGGCACAGAGGCTTTGCCACGGAGGCGGCCAGGGCTGTTGTCGCCCGGTTGAAGAAAGACGGCATGCCCTACATCACGGCCACACACGATATCAGGAATCCCCGCAGCGGAGGCGTCATGAAACAGCTGGGCATGCGCTACCAATATTCTTATGAAGAGCTGTGGCAACCTAAAAATATTCTGGTCACTTTCCGCATGTACCAGTTGAATCTGGATGGACAGGAGGATCGGGTTTATCAGGAATACTGGAACAGGTCATCCGTCCGTTTCAAAGAAACTGGTATTTGAATTCCCAATACCCGGTCTCATCTTCTAGAGTTCCTTCCCGCCCTGGGAAACATTGCGGATACCTCCGCATCCGGTCACCTTTCCACCGGTTTTCCGGAGAAAGTCCTGCTCCACGGTTCTTCCAGCCTGTCCGGAACGCTTTCCAACTCCCGGAGTATTTTCTCCCGCTCCCGGGAAATCCGCTCCTGATCCGCAGAGGCCGGAACAGGCTGCTCCCCGGGCAGAGGCATCAGCCCGTCCGCCATCCTGCCACCGTCCGGGGCAACCGGCGGAGCAACACCCTTGTTGTCTTCATCCGTTTCCGGTTCAGGACTACCCGGCTTCTGCTCTTCCATCTTTCCGGAACTTTCCGGAACAGCCAGATTCCGATACAGGAACACCAGGTCCCCCGCCTCCACAGCGCCGCTGCGGATATCCGCAGGAATGCGCGCACGCCCCATCCGCTCCTCCGTCACAATCAGGTTGGCGACTCTGCATTTTTCCTCCCGGCCCGGAGATTGGGAGATAAGCACGGTCCCCGGTTCATAAACATTCCCGGCCAGAGCAATCAGCACATAATGATGATTGGGATACACCTGCTCCACCTTGCCCACATATACGGGGGGAGGGGCTGCTTTTTTAACGGGCTGCTGCACCTGCTGGGAACAGGAAGCGCCCAGCACTACAAACGCCGCCAGAACAGGCAGGGAAACAATTCGTCTCATGGTGAGTTTTTTCGTCGTTTCATTCCACCAGCACCTTGCGTGGACGGTTGGTATTATCCGCCGGGGCAATAATGCCGCGGGATTCCAGCAAATCCATCATGCGCGCTGCACGGCCGTATCCAATGCTCAAACGACGCTGTAGCAGGGAGGTGCTTACCTTACGTTCTACAACAGCCACTTCCAGGCACTTGGCATAGCACTCCTCCTCTGCGTCATCCAGCGGACTGTCCGCACCTCCGCGGGAAGGCTCGTCCAAGGACTTCTGAACCTCTTCATGGAATTTCTGCTTGGCCTGGGAAGCACAGTGGGCCACCAGGGCTTCCACTTCATCGTCAGAGATAAAGGCTCCCTGCGCCCGCTCCACCTGGGCGGAACCCGGCGGCAAATACAGAAGGTCTCCCTTGCCCACCAGTTTCTCCGCCCCCTGCCTGTCCAAAATCACACGGCTATCCGTACCGCTCGCCACCTGGAAAGCGATGCGCGTCGGGATATTGGCCTTGATCGTCCCCGTCACCACCTGCCTTCTGGGCGTCTGCGTCGCCACAATAAGGTGGATGCCTGCGGCACGGGCCTTTTGGGTAAGACGTCCGATATTCGTTTCTATGTCCGCTCCTACTGTCTGCATCAGGTCCGCAAGTTCGTCAATAATAATGACGATGTAGGGGAAGCGTTCAGGGATAACTCCGTCGTCCTCCAGCTCCAGTTCATCATCTTCTTCCACAGGCCATTCCCCCTGGGATTCCAGGTCTCTGGCAATGGATTCCGCCAAAGCTTCATCCACCTGCCCGTCTTCCGGTTCCTCCGTCTCTTGCGCAGGAACATCCGGCGGGCGCTTGTTGAAAGCTTCAAAGTTTCGCACACCCACCTTGGCAAAGCAATGGTAGCGGTGCTCCATTTCATTTACGCACCAACGCAGGGCATTGGGAACCTTCTTGGGATCCGTCACCACCGGAACAATCAGATGCGGCAGCTTGGAATAAGGCTGCATTTCCACCACTTTCGGATCCACCAGAATAAGCCTCAGTTCATCCGGACGGAATTTCAGAAGCATGGAGGAAATGATACTGTTGATGCACACGGATTTCCCGGATCCGGTGGCACCGGCCACCAACAGGTGCGGCATGGATGCCAAGTCCCCGATCACGGTGCGTCCATACACGTCTTTCCCCAGCGCCAGCGGAATCTTTTTCTTGGGGGAACAAAAAGCAGGATCCTGCAAAAGTTCCCGCAGGGGAACGGCCACCTTCTTCCGGTTGACAATTTCAATACCTACCGTATCCTTGCCCGGAATGGGGGCCACGATGTTCACGCTTTCCGCCTTGGTCGCCAGCGCAATATCTTTCGCATACTGGTCAAAAGTATTTACGCGCACGCCGCGCGCGGGATACACTTCATAACGGGTGATGGTCGGGCCTCGGGTAATATCCCCAGGCGTCACGTCCACGCGGAATGTCGTCAGGGTATCAATAATCTTCTGCTGTATTTCCAGCATCTCTTCCTTATCCTCTGCCGTAGGGCCTTCCGGCTTTTCTTCATAATGCAGCAGCTCAAAGGGAGGCAGCTCATACTCGCGGAATTCCTCCGTGGGCGGAGTGGACAATTTGGAAAAAGGCTGCTCTTTAGGCGCAGGCTTCATTTCCGCCGGTTCCGCAACGGTAATCCTGGGGCGCGGAGCCAGGGGAAGGCGGCCCTGGGTACGCGGGGCGCTGGGAGGCGGAACAGAATCCTCCGGCTTGGACGGAGCAACCGCCGCCGCTTCATGATACAAACTTTCCAGATCGTCCCCGGTGCGCTGCAGACGGGGAACGGAAGCCCGGCCCTTTCTGACCGGTCTGGGAGCGGACAAAGCGGCGTCTTCCATGCTGGCCCTCACGCGGGCAGCTTCCCTGGCAAGCAGAGCGGTCTGTCGCGCCAGCCTTTTTTCCTTCCTGTCCATACGCCAGGCACGCCATTCCCGCAGCATGGCCCGGCAAAATGGCCGGGGACGCATCCCGGCTACATAAACCAGGGCCAGCAAATAGCCCAGCCCGGAAAAAGCCAGCACAGCGGATCTCCCGGCCAACGGAAGAAACAGACCAGTTCCCAGCAAATGGCCCGCCAGCCCCCCGGCGCCCTGAATCTGGTGGCGCGCCACCCATTCATTACCCGGCACATGCCCGGCCGTCAGAAACAGGCATCCGAACAACAGCAGGCACAAACCGCCGTAAACCACGCTTCGGGGCAGCCTTCCATGGTGGAGCAGACGGTAAATCCCCCACCACTCCAACAGGATAACCAACATCCAGGCCATGGCTCCCAGCATCCAATAAAAAATTCCCGCACCATATAATCCCGCCGTTCCCAGCACATTGGAGGTACCCGGTATAACCAGCCCGGAGCCATTTAAATAATTCCAGCCTATTTCCCGCACATCAAATGTCAGCATAGCAGCCAGAAGAGCCGCCCCCCCCAACAAAGACACGGCACCCCATGCCATTCCAATCCAAACAGGGGAACGCCCCTCTTCATGCTCAAATGCATGACGCTCCTGCATATCCAATGCCATACCTGTTTCTACCCTAGCAATTCTTCGCCCCAAACTCAAGGCTAAACAGGGAAGAAAAATAATCGCCCGAATCCGCTTCCCTCAAGACAGGAAGTACCGGCTTACGGACCGGAAATACGGTTTTTTAAACACTTTTGCCACTCTGGAAGATTATCGCTAGGAATTCCTTTTTTACCTGAGAAAAGACCGTCCCTGCACCGCAAATCAATAAAACCGAATCAATTTCAGTGACTATTTTCCATATCCATTTGATTATTTATTATTAGCCTAAATATCTATTACAAAAAATATACCGTTCGACATTTTTTCATGAGTTATGAAACATCCAGCGGATTTCAAATCCTATTAAAAAAATAGGGACATTATGATTGAGTATAACTAGATAATGATTAGCGTTTAAAAAATTTTTAATCATATAGTTTTTATAACTTTTTTATCTTTTCCGCACTCGGGAATAATGAATAAGCATTTTTTTTTAAATGATTGCTATTGACACCGGATTTGAAATCCGCTAATTGAGAATGCACTTCCTCATGGCATTGAAATTACAATCCGTTAACCAGGCACGACTTTCATGTGCAGGCACGTCAGCAGCCACTCCCCGGCATTTTGCCCAGCGGTACTGCTTCTGCCAGTATCTTTTCATTATTGATGATTATTTTCCCGCTTTTTCCATATGAGGGGAAATATACCCCCTTTTTCAAACCCTTGCTTGTTTCAAACAAAAAAAATCAAAATCATCAAATTTAAAATGATGACTGAACATATAGCGGCCTTTTTCTTTCAAACTTCCGGAAGATTGAAAGCATGGAGGGCATCACGCCATTCCCGTGGTGCTTCCGGGGCAAGGAAGAAAATCCTTTGAGCCGGAATGGCCTCTTTCCCTGTTTTTATCACCATCTTTACTCCCAAAAGCAACGTTTCCTCCTCCCTCACCAAATGAATACAAACAACCTCATCAATAAAGCCATTCTGTGCTCCCTGGCCATGGCCGGAGCCGCTCTCCTGCCTTCCTGCGTCAGCCCCAAGGAAGTCCTCTATATCCAAGATGTTTCCGGAAACTCCAGGGAAACCATCAAGGCAAACTACCAGACAACCATCCAGAAGGATGACCAGCTCTATATCGCAGTCAGCAGCAAGCAGCCGGAGCTCACTACACCCTTTGCCATGTCAGAAATCGGCTCTACCTCCGGTAATACCAACAATAAACCTAAAGGATACCTGGTGGATGCCCAGGGCTGCATCGTCCTGCCCGTCATCGGCAAAATGAAGGCTGCGGGCAAAACCTGCTCCCAGCTGGCCTCCGACATTGCCGCTACTCTCAAGAACAATGACTACATCCGGGATGCCTCCGTCAATGTTCAGATCATGAACTTCAAATTTTCCGTTCTGGGCGAAGTCAATGCTCCCGGAACCTACACTATTGAAGGCCAGCGCGTAACCATTCTTGAGGCCATCAGCCGGGCCGGAGACCTTAATATTGACGGCAACCGGGACGTCACGCTGATACGGGAAACCAACGGAACCCGCCAAATCGCCAGTATCGACCTGCGCAGCAAGGATCTGTTCACTTCCCCTTACTATTACATCCAGCAAAACGACATCATTTACGTGACCCCCTCAGACCGCAAGGTCAACACGCGCAGCGATGCCGCTCAATGGTATGGCTGGGGCCTTTCCGGTCTGGGCGTCACCCTGGCCGTCATCGCCCTGTGCCTGTAACTCCCCTGTGAAACACAAACCGAGGGAAAACGGCGGAACCGCCCATCATCGCTGCCGGGACGGCTCCGCCTCTCCCCCCCTCGCTTCCGCCCCGCTTCCCTTGCCTTTCCCCATACGATGAACGCCGCCCCAAACACGACTTCCCCGATGGAGGAAGAAGAATCCTCCTTCTCTCTGGATACCGTCCTGGTCATCCTCCGCAGGTTCTGGTTCCTGATCATTTTGGCTGCCATCGCCGGCGGATCGCTGGCCTTCTATCTGGCCGGCAGACAGAACTATGTCTATCAGAAAACTGCCAGCGTCATGATGCGGGACGCAAAATCCGGCACAGACGCTTCCTCCGAACGCATCATGTCGGAACTCGGCATAGATTCTGGCGCCGCCAACCTAGCTAATGAAAGCTTTGTACTAAAATCGACGGCCATCATGCAAAAGGTGGTGGAAGACCTCAAACTCAACACCTCCTACTGGCAGGCCCAGGACTTTCGTGAAATAGACCTGTACCGGAACAGCCCCATCCTGGCCGTTTTTGAAGAAATCGGCTCCAATCGCTCCTGCCGGATCTCCGTCACCCCCGTGGGGGAACAAAGCTTCATTCTGGCCTACTCCAACAGCCGGGAGGAACCTGCCTTTCTAAAAGGAGAATACGGGCAACCCATTTCCCTACCCTTCGCTACGGTCTCCATCCATCCGACTTCCGTAATGAATGCGGACTGGAACGGCCAGACCGTCATCATCCGACACGTCCCTTCGCAGGACACGGCGCGCGCCCTGCTGGCGAATTTCTCCGTCGCCCGCCCGGATGCCAAAGACTCCAGCCTGCTGGAAATGACGCTCACCGCCTCCAACCCGCAAAAAGCGGAGGACGTCCTCAACCACCTGATTGAAGTTTACAACCAGATTTCCATCGACGAAAAAAAACAATCGGCCCTGAAAACCAGAAAATTCATTGAAGGACGGCTGGCGGAACTCGAAAAAAGCCTCAACAAGGCCGATAAGGAACTGACCGACTTCAAGGCGAAAAGCGACATCGTCAAAGATACGGAGACGACCATGTCGGCAGACTTCAGTTCCTCCCAGGTTCTGGAAAAGGAAATCTTTGAACTCGAAACCCAAATCAAGCTGTCCTCCGTCCTGGCCGACAACCTGAAAGAAGCCGGTCGCAACGGCGGCCTGATCTCCGTCGATACCGGACTTACGGACAACGGCCTCTCCCGCCAGATCGAAAACTATAATGAAGCCTGGCTGGAATACAGGAAAATCGCCGGAAGCGCCGGCTCCAGAAACCCCATCGCCGCAGGCCTCAGGGACAGGATGGAATCTACGCGCGCCGCCGCCAACAAGGCCCTGGCCAATTACCGCAACAATCTCGATATCAAGTTGAAGGAATTGAATGCCAAACGCGATTCCCTGGCGGAACGGATGGCGCGCACCGCAACCAGGGAACAGGAGCTCACACCCCTGGTTCGGGAACACAAGGTCAAGGAGGAACTCTATCTGATCCTGTTGAGCAAGGAGCAGGAAAACGCCATGGCGCTGGCCGCCACCGAAGCCAGCGCCAGAGTTCTGGAAAGCGCCCACGGCCCGGATATCCCCATTGCACCTCAAACCGTGCAATACCTTGCGGCAGGCATCCTGGGGGGCGGCGCCCTGTGCTTCTTCGCCCTGCTGGGCATCGCCATGCTGAATAACAAGGTCAAAAACAAATACGACCTGCCTGCCCAGGTCAGGCAGCCGGTCATTGCGGAACTGCCAAAAATGAGCAAAAAGGAGCGCAAAAACAACACGCCCCTCATTCGGAACGATCATTCCGTCATCGCCGAATGCTTCCATATCCTGCGTAACAATGTAGATTCCCTGCTCCCCAGACCCGACGCAGGCGGCTATGTCATCCTGCTCACCTCCACCTGCCCGGCAGAGGGCAAGACCTTCGCCTCCGCCAACCTGGCTGCGGCCTTCGCCAAAGCCGGCAGAAAAGTTCTGCTGATCGACGGGGATTTGAGAAAACGCAGCCTGTCCCGCCAGCTGGGCGGTTATGGCCGCCGCGGCCTCACCTCCATCCTGCTCAACCGTCTCCAGACTGCCGCCCTCCCCATCCGCCGGATAGAAGAAACCGGCATCTCCTTTGACTTCCTCGGCGCCGGACCGGCCGTCCCCAACCCGGTTTCCCTGCTCAGCCAGCCCATTCTTGGCCAAATGCTGGAACACCTGAAAAAACAATACGACACCGTCATCATCGATGCTCCCCCCTACGGCATCCTGGCGGATACGGCTATCTTGGCCTCCTGGAGCGACATCTCCCTGTACCTCACCCGCAGCGGCATGATCGACAAACGCTACTTCCCCCAGGTTCAAAAACTGGCGGACACCGGCAAGCTGCCTAATCTGGCCTTTATCATCAATGGCGTAAATTTTAAATCCGCCAGTTACAACTACTATGGGTACGGTTATGGCTACGGGTACGGAACCGGCTCCCGATCCCGGCGGAACGAACCGGAGACCGCACCCGAAGACTCAGACAAACAATAACCCCCGCTCCACTCCCATTACCGTCAACACGCCATGTTCGGCAGCCTGTTCACTCCCCGGCATCGCACCGCCGCCCTCTTCCCGGACGGCATGGACAGACACACCCACATCCTGTGGGGTGTGGACGACGGAGCTTCCACCCCTCAAGAGAGCCTGGCAATCATCCGCACCCTGAAATCCCTGGGCTTTTCAGGTGCATATTGCACCCCCCATATCAAGGCCTCCTGCCCCGGAAACACCCCGGACAAACTCCGCCGCCGCTTCAACGAACTGCTCTCTGCCGCCGCCGGGGAAGCATTCAAACTGGAGCTGGCTGCCGAATACATGCTGGACGACCTCTTCGAAAAACAACTCCGGCGCGGAGCCATGCTCGCCCACGACGGAACCCACCTGCTGGTGGAACTCCCCCAGAGTTGCCTCCCCGGAACATGGAAAGACATGATCTCTGCCGTCCGGGATCAGGGCTACACCCCCGTACTGGCCCACCCGGAACGCTATGGCCGCATCCTCGAACAGGCAGAACTCCTGGAACTGGCCGAACGAGAAGGAGTCCGCTTTCAGGGGAACGTCGGCTCCTTGGGCGGTTTTTACGGCAAAGCCGCCGCCTCCACGGCTCGGGAACTCCACGCCAACGGCCTCTACCTCTGGTGGGGAACCGACACCCATAACGCCGCCATGGCCCGCCATATGCCGCTCAAACCCTGACCGCCCCGACAAATTTCGTATCATCCGAACCAACAATACTACACCTCAACGCCATGCCTCCCCTGCCCCGCCATCAAACCCTGTACCCGCGTTTCTTCAAACGCCTGCTCGACATTGCCGGGGCGCTTGTCCTGCTTTCTCTGCTGGCGCCGTTTCTCCTGCTACTGGCCCTCATCATCGCCGTCAACTCTCGGGGCTACCCCATCTTCACCCAATGGCGCATCGGGCGCGGATGTGTCCCCTTCCGCATCATCAAATTCAAAACAATGAACGACCGGACGGGGGCGGACGGCCAACTGCTTCCGGATAGTGAACGCACCACCTCCTTCGGTTCCCTGCTACGCTGCACCTCCCTGGACGAACTGCCGGAACTCGTCAACGTCCTTGTCGGAGACATGAGCTTCATCGGCCCCCGCCCCTGGATTCCGGAACAAATGGACACCTTCACCCCCTCCACCAGACGCAAGCGGATGACGCTGCGCCCGGGCATTACGGGCCTGGCACAGATCCACGGGCGCAACAACCTCACCTTCCGCCAGCGGGTATGCTACGACCTGCGCTACAAACGCAGCCTTTCCCTGAAAGAAGACCTCAAAATCCTGTTCTACACCTTCTACAAAGTCATCAAGAGAGAAGGAATCGAGCAGCATCCCCATGCCCTCGCGCCCAAAGACCCGCAAACTAGGGGCCTCCGCGGCAACCGCCCCCAGCAGACTCCCTCCTGACCCCCACTCTTCACCCTGTCGCAGATGGAAACCTTCTTCAACATTCGCTATGAATTCGACCCTCAGGCGGTACACGGCGAAATCTGGCAAGCCGTCTCTCAGGGCAAGACCGGCTATATCTGCGTGGCGGACGCCAATATCCTCTCCCTCGTGCACCGGAATGCAGACTACCGCCGGACGGTTGACGAAGCCCTGTTATCCATCTGCGACAGCTCTTGGGTTCCAGTCTTCCTGCGCTGTCTTTACGGCATCCGCCGTCCCCATTACTGTGGGGCGCAAATCTTCCGGGATCTGGTAAGCTCCGGCCATTACCGCATGGCCTTTCTGGGCGGCAATGCACAAGTCCTGCACAGCCTGCGGGCCGCCATCGCCCCGTGGAATCCCGCCGTGGCGGCCATGCCCTTCATGGAACTCCCCTTCCTCCCGGCAGAACAATTCGACTACCGGGCCATTGCCGGGGAACTCAACGCCTCCGGGGTTCAAATCATATGGGTCGCCCTTGGCGCCCCCAAACAGGAACAATTCATGCAGCACCTCCTCCCCCATCTCTCCCACGGCGTCATGATCGGCGTAGGCGCCGTCTTCAACTTCTACAGCGGCCATATCCGCCGCGCCCCCGCTTGGCTGAGAACCCTCCGCCTGGAATTCCTCTACCGCATCCTCAAGGAACCCCGCAAGCAACTCTCCCGCTGCCTCGGCATCACCGCCTCCCTCCCGGCCATCCTGCTCGAAGAAAAATCCCGCCAAATACCAACAGCCTCCTGAACTTCCCCGCCCATGGCAGAATCCCGCGTTAAAAAGAGCCTGCTCAATGCAAAAGTGGATGCGTGCTTTTTCGCACTCACCCTGGCTCTCTCATTCTTCTCGCGCAAGATTTTCCTGGATTCCCTGGGTGCAGATTTCATCGGGTTGACAGGGACTCTTCAGAATATTCTGGGGATTTTGAATCTGGCCGAGCTTGGCATAGGACTTGCCGTTTCTTTTTCTCTTTATAAACCTCTGCAGCAGGCCAATCGGGAGCAGATAGAAGAAATCGTGTCCGTATTTGGATTCATGTACAGGCGTGTCGGCCTTGTCGTATTGGGTGCGGCTGTCGTTCTCAGCATATTCCTTCCCCTGATTTTCAGGGAAACATCTTTTTCTTCGGGAATCATCTATTTTGCCTATTATTCCTTCCTCATCTCTTCCCTGATTTCCTATTTCTGCAACTACCGCTCTGTACTTCTTTCCGCCGACCAGAAAAATTATCTGGTCAATGTGTATTTTCAGAGCGGAAATATTATCAAAACCCTCATTCAGCTCTATATTGCATGGAAATATGCAAACTACTATGCCTGGGTCGCCATTGAAATGATATATGGGGGAATCTGCTGCTGGATGCTGAACAGAAAAATCAGCCAAGTGTATCCCTGGCTGAACGCCTCTGTCCAAAAAGGAGCGGCGTTCCGCTCAAGATACCCGGACATCATACAAAAAACCAAACAGGTATTCGTTCACAAGCTGAAAGACTTCCTTCTCTCTCAAAGCGACCAGATCCTGATATATGCCTTCGTATCGTTAAGTATGGTCGCCTATTACGGCAATTATTCCCTGATCATTTCACGGACGACCTCCGCATTATCCCTCGCCATGAATGGGATGGGAGCGGGCGTGGGCAATCTGATTGCAGAAGGCAACAGGGCCAGGATTCTACAGATTTTCTGGGAACTTGTTTCTTTCAGGTATTTCATTGCCGGAGTTCTTGTGTTCGGCATTTATGTTTTCATCCAGCCCTTCATCACGCTGTGGCTGGGCAGCAAATACCTCCTCCCGCATGGCATTCTCGTCCTGCTGGTAATCATCACGTACATATCTGTCGCCCGTGGCGTTGTCGATATGTTCAATGCCGGCTATGGCCACTTTGCGGATACCTGGGCTGCGTGGGTTGAAGGGGGGCTGAATCTGGCTGTCAGCATTATTGCCGGCTATTTTTGGGGGCTCTATGGCCTGCTGCTCGGCAAACTGGTCAGCCTTCTGGTGATCATCGTGTTCTGGAAACCTTTCTATCTCTTTAACCAGGGCTTTCATGCAGCCTACTGGGACTACTGGAAACGAGCCCTTCTCTTTATAGCCATCAATCTCGCTTCCATATTCCTGTCAACTTCGCTCATCTCCATCCCGGATATGCAGACCACCCTATATTCCGGGTTCCCCGGCTGGTTCGCGGTGGCGGGAGGAGGAACTCTTGTCTTCATCGCCATTCAGGCTTTTCTTATGTACCTGCTAGCAGATTCATTCCGCAGCCTTTCATCCCGTTTTCTTAAACTGAAACTCTTCTCCCAAACATGAAATTATCTATCATCACGATCAATTACAACAACAGAACCGGACTGGAACGCACGCTGCAAAGCGTGGAAAATCAGAATACCAGGGACTTTGAACACGTCATCATTGATGGAGCTTCCACCGACGGCAGCGCAGAAGACATTCGGAAATATGCGGAAAACAAGCCTAATGTCATCTGGGTGAGCGAACCGGATTCAGGCATTTATAATGCCATGAATAAGGGAGCAAAATTAGCCTCGGGAGAATATCTGCTTTTTCTTAATTCAGGCGACGATCTCTATTCTTCCCATGTAGTTCAGGATTTTAATAAAAGTGAAATCAATTGCGATCTTGTCCAAGGATATATGATGTATGTTGATCCTCATACAGGAAAAAAAGAAATAAGTCATACAGGATGCGGAAATCAGATTACTTTGAGCGAATTTTTTGAAAAAAGTTTACCTCATCCGGCTACATTTATAACCAGAAAATTACAATTAAGCTCCTTATACAACGAAAACTACAAAATTGTCAGTGATGCTCAATTTTTTTTAAAAAATTTAATCCTCAAAAATTGCAGTTATCAAGAAATAGATATTATAGTTTCTAATTTTTATACAGATGGAATTAGTTCAAAAAGAGGAGATATTCTAAGAGAAGAAGGCGAACGAATGAAAGCAGAATTAATTCCCCCCAGAATTCTGATCGACTATCAGGGGATTACAGTAGATGGTCTTATTATGTTAAAGCTTTTATCAAATTTTTCAGGATTTAGAAATTTTATCATAAAATATAATATTTTCTTAATTAAGTTATATTCATTCTTTAAATCGAACAAGAACAATTAAAAACATCTAATATGATACCTAAAATAATACATTGCATTTGGCTGAGCGGTGAAAAAAAAGATGAAGTTTATGAGACTTGCATATCAACTTGGAAAAAACACATGCCGGAATATGAAATTATAGAATGGAATCTCGAGAAATTCCCTGCAAATTCAGTTCCTTGGGTGCAAGATGCTGTTGCCTGCAAAAAGTGGGCCTATGCAGCTGACTATATCAGACTATATGCCCTTTACAATTACGGAGGGATCTATCTTGATATGGACGTATGCGTTTATAAATCCTTCGATCCTTTCCTTTCCCATCGAGCCTTTTCCTGTGTTGAATTCGATCCACGCCCATTCTATTCAACAATTTACAAAAGAGAAGTCATCGGATGCGGTATTGAAGCAGCCGTTATTGGAGCTGAAAAAGGGCATCCCTGGATCAAAGCATGTCTTGACCATTATAAAGATAAACATTTTATTAATAATCCCGATTTTTATTTTAATCATGTAATGCCAAGGATAATTACTAAAATTACCCACAAAGCATTTGGATTCAAATATGTTCCTATAGAACAAACTTTAAAGCAAGGGATACATATTTATCCACCGGACACATTTAGCTCTATCTATAATTTTAGTCGATTAACAAATCTAGAATGCAATTTAAATAATATCATAAAATATGGAGAAAAAAACCCTATCAGATATGCATTTCATTTATGCAATCATGGATGGTGGGAAAGAAATAGAAAAGAAAAAATATTTTATAAAATAAAATTGATATATGACAATATTGTAAAAAAACTAGTACCTTCAAAAAGAAGAATATTTAGAGATGGAAGAATATAACAATATACTAGTTAGCATCATAGTCCCTATTTACAATGCAGAAAAATACATCACATACTGCCTGGATTCCATACAAAACCAATCATATCCCAATTTTGAAGTGATATTGATTGATGACGGCAGCCCTGACAAATGCGGTAAAATCTGTGATGATTATTCTAAAAAAGATAGCAGATTTAAGGTAATTCACCAAACAAATGGAGGTGTAAGTCAAGCCAGACAAAAGGGGCTGGAGAATTCTTCCGGCAAATACCTCATTCATGTAGATCCGGATGACTGGATAGATCCGACAATGTTGGAAGAATTGATCCAGAAAGCAGAAGAAACCGATGCCGATATGGTAATATGCGATTATTACACTGAAGATAATTTTGGCTCTCATTATGTGCAACAAAAACCAACAGGATCGTTAAAATCAGAAGATATCATAAAAGATATATTGCTTGAGAACAATTTGACAGGAGTCCTCTGGAATAAATTAATAAAAAGACAATGTTGCAACGGAGTATCATTTTCTCCAACAACATTAAATATAAATGAAGATGAATTATATAATATAAAATTATTAAATAATAATATAAAAATACAATATCAAAACAAAGCCTTCTATCACTATAGAAAAAACAATACACAATCTTTAACATCAAAAAAAAACATTCATTCTTTAAAATCTCAGATGAATGTTATTAAACAATATGAGAAACTATTATCTCCTCATAAATTCAACTATTTTTATTCATCTAAACGGCATGCTATCTACACAGCCTTTCGTTTAAAGCAACTGGATCTGCTTCCTGGACTATACCCTGAAATTCATGATCTAATCAGAAAAGAAAAATGCCCCTGGTATTTCCCGTATTGGCGTTATATTCTCTTGGCTCTTAAAGGTTCCCCTAAAAAAGCGTACTTAATGTATCAGATCAATCGGATTATTTCCGGCGTGATCAGGAAATACATTTTATTCACAAAATAGCATTTCTCACAGGCTCATCTGTTCCAAAATGAAAATTCTGACAGTCTCGGCAGGTGATTTTTCCCTTACTTACGGAGGGGGACAAACTTATGTTCGTCGCCTCGTTGCAGAACTATGCACACGCAAGGAGATTGAAGTTTCCATACTGTCTTTCTTTTCTAATGAAGCACGCCAGAAAACAGTCGAGCTCAACGGACGAAATATTAACATCCACTATCTGCCGATTTCTTCTGAGGACAATCGGATTATCGCCCTGTTGAAAGAAATCTCTCCGGACATTGTCCACATTCACGGTAATAAAGCTCAAATGTGCAAAGTGTGCCGCAACATGAATATCCCCAATGTCGTAACGGCGCATCACGGAGGAATCTTATGCCCGGCAGGAGCTTTATTAAACTCAAAAGACGAGATTTGCCATGTCCCGTTAAATCACAGGGATTGTCTGAAATGCTGTCTGCACAATATCCGGTTCTGCGGTTTTCTGTATCCAGTCCTCCGTTTCATTCCTCAATCTGTTTATATTGCTTTGGGAAAATTATTGAGAAAAATTCCGTTTATCTACTGCCTGACACCTGTAGGCTCCGCCGCCCTTTCCATAAAATGTAAAAAAGAAGAATGGATGAGTATTTGCGGCAACTGTTCCTTAATCATCGCCCCAAGCTATGCTATCAAGCAGGCCATGGAGCAAAATGGAATGCCTCCGAACAAAATCATCGTCCTCCCCCATGGAGTTCCCCAACCGGATAACGTACCGCCATTTCCTGCTGTAAAAAATCAAAAAGTCAAATTTTTCTATGTCGGCCGTATCTGTTATGTCAAAGGTCTTCATCTACTATTGGAAGCCTTTCATCGCGCTGAAGCCCCTCATGCGGAGCTTCATCTTATCGGAGGGGCGGGAAATCAGCACGAAAAATCCTATATGGAGCATCTAAAAAGGAAATATCGTTCAGATTCAAGGATTCTGTGGCATGGCAAGATCAAGGAAGATCAAATTGCGAAAGCGATATCATCATACCATGTTCTGATTCATCCAACTATTTGTATGGAAACGTTTGGATTGAATATCGCAGAAGCTCTCTCTATGGGGAAATGGGCACTTTCCACCCGATGTGGCGGAGCGGAAATGCAAATACTTGAAGGTAAAAATGGGTGGCTGATTCCTCCCAATGCTATTTCAGCCTTAAAAGACAAAATTAAACAAATAGCAGATTCTCCTCCATGCTGCTCTCCCTCTATTTTTCGTTATCAATCAATTGAGAAACATGTAAAATCACTGCTGGATATTTTTAAAAATTTAATAAAAAGTCCTACTAACAAGCATAGTATAGGAGAATGAAAAAAATACTTATCGATATTAATTCTATTGTTCCCTACTTCGCCTGCGGAAAAATAAACGGCATAGGCCGAACAACCAAGGAACTTGTAGAATCCTTGTCCAGAATTGAAGACCTTCCGTTTGAAATAACGCTTTACAGCCAGAATATGAAAGGAATAGGAGGCAGAAATTTAGATACGAAATTTAAATCATACCATCTTTATTATCCAAATCGGGAGAAATGGAATAAGGCGTTAAGTTTCTTTCCTGTCCGCGAATGGATGACTCGTTACGACTTGATGCATATTCCCCATAATTTTGAATATGTCCACCGCCCCCAACAATGCGTCATAACTCTGCATGATGCTCTATTCATGAAAATGGAAGAAAAGGAATTTGGACACGATCACATGAGAAGACAAGTCCCTCCCTTGATTCGTTCCTGTCGGAGGGTCATTACCTGTTCAGAATACTCCAAAAAAGATATTGTGGAAACCATGCAGGTTTCTCCAGACAAAATCGATGTGATTCCGTGGGGAGTTCGTCACGATCAATTCTATCCTTCAGATGACATTGAAGAATCTCTACATTTTGTAAAACGCCGCTTCAATATTACGCGGCCATATTTTTTAAGCGTATCCTGCAACGCAGAACGTAAACGCTCCAATATTTTAGTTCAGGCTTATATGGAATTATTCAAACAGCAAATACCGAATCACGACTTAGTTTTGGTATGGGCTAATCCTCCTTTTGAGTTACTCAAAGAAATAGAACAAAGCAACATCTCAAACCGTATTCACTTCCTGTCAAATGTGAGGGATGAAGAACTGCGCAATTTTTATCAGGCATCTACAGCCTCTTTCAATCCCTCTTCCTACGAAGGTTTTGGACTTCCCATTCTTGAAGCAATGGCCTGCGGCACTCCGGCTGTAACATGCCGCAACAGTTCCCTACCGGAAGTAGGAGGTGATGCTGCTTTATATCTTGATGAACCTGTTCGCGATTCTCTTATTAACATGATGATTTTATTTGAAAAAAAACAATTGCCTTTGTCTGATATTCGCATCGAAAGCATCAAACAGTCTTCAAAATTTACGTGGGAGAAAACGACACAGCAAACTTTATCCTCATATCTCAGAGCTCTCAATATTAATACCTAAATTAATAAAGGTGCCATGGATCTTTCAATCATAGTTCCAGCTTATAACACAGAAAAATGGATTAGTCAGTGTTTAACTAGTCTCTGCAAACAAAATTACAGACCTGACCAATTTGAGGTTATTGTCATCAACGATGGTTCTCCTGATGATTTGGAATCCATTGTACTGGAACTCCAGAAAAAATATACCAACATCAGATATATTAAGCAAAAGAATGGAAGACAAGGAAAAGCAAGAAACACAGGACTGGCATCAGCTCGTGGACGTTATATAGCTTTTGTCGATTCTGACGATTGCTGGACAAATGAAGAGACCATTTCCATCCTGATTTCTCTGGCGGATCAATATCATTTGGATATCATCTCTTCTTCCGAATACCATTCATTTACTGGAATTCCAAAAAAACAAAATTATATTGCCAATGGCATAGAAATATACAGTCGAGAACAATTTTTAGAAAAAATTAGACATTTCTCTGTCTGGATTTCGTTTTACAGTTCACAAGTTATAAAAAATATTCATTTCAGGGAAAATTGTTTTTTTGAAGATTTGGATTACGTATATAAAGCTATCTGGACAGTAGGGGTAAACGGAAAAATTGGAGTGATTCGCTTCCCTTTCTATGGGTACCGCCAGAATCCTCATTCTACGACGAATACATATCAGATTCAAACTTTTATTGATAACTGCATAGCCAATGACTTGGTATTCCGATTTTGCCGTTCACGCGATGATATGTCTTCAGAATGTATGGAAAACCTCTATGCACGTTTTCAGAAAAGTCTTCTTACTCTTCTATCGATTAGCCGTCATTATCCACTGAAAGAAAGCCGAAAAGCCTTAAAACAAATTGATCTTGTTTCACTGTTTCGAGAAACAGGAAAAACTGGAAACTGGAAACAACACGTCATTATCAACACGTATCGGCTTTCCCCCCCCCTTGGTTCTTCTGACAATTCGAGTATTGACCCTTATAAAACGCTTCATAACACGCTGAGATAATGACCATCCTCATCTGCATTCCCTGCCTGATGACGGGCGGGACGGAAATTCAAACCTTGAATCTTGTCAAAGCCCTGGTGTCTGCCGAACACCGGGTCGTCACCGCCTGTTATTTCGAATATACGCCGGAGATGGTTGCTCGGTACAAGGAGGCGGGGAGTGAAGTCGTTTTATTTGAACCTGAAGGGAAACGCATCGGCGGCTGGCGAGGTGTGCTTTTCCTCTACCGGCATCTGAGACAATGCGTGAAACGATACAAGCCAGACGTAGCCCATGTGCAGTACATGGCGCCGGGCGCACAACCCGTCATTTTCCTGAAACTGCTCGGAGTTCGTAAAATCATCGCTACAGCCCATACGGACGCCCGAATCTACCGCAGTTTGAAATTACTGCATTTTCTGCAGCGGCACGTGCTGGACGCATTCACCTGCATTACCCAACGCGCGGAGGAAGAGTTCTTCGGTTCCTCCCTCCTGTATACGGAGAACACTCCCCTGCCCCCCCACGCTCACCTGACCATCCATAATGCCTTGCCGGAACATTTGGAGCTGCTGGAGCCGGAACGCGTTCTGTCAACCTCTCTGACGATAGGGATAGCGAGCCGTTTGGAGAAAATCAAGGGCATGGATTTGGTGATTCCTGCGTTCGCTCATCTGCGAGTCCGTATCCCGGACGCCCGGCTTCTTGTGGTTGGGGACGGCTCTCTCCGGGAAAGCATGCAGCGCCAGGCGGAAGAACTCCGGATACAGGAGGCCATTGAATGGGCGGGGCGTCAGCCCCAGGAACTATTGGCAGCTTTTTACGACCGGATGGATTTGTTCTGGATGCCTTCCAGAAGCGAGGGATTTGGACTCAGCGCTCTGGAAGCGATGGCGCGAGGATGCCCGGTCATTGCCTCCGACGTGGGTGGCCTGCCGGAATTGCTGCAGGAGGGAGACAGCGGCATTCTGGTTCCTGCAGAGGATATCGACTCTTTGACGGAACAGTCCCTGCAGCTGCAGTCTTCACCTGAACAATGGGAGCAGATGAGCCGGGCGGCGCAAACGCGCGCTGCAGAATTTTCCATGAAACGGTTTTCCCGGCTAATCAACAATCTTTACGGTAAAATACTCGGATGTTTGTCCTGAATTACTTTTATTTCCTGATCCTGACGTTCCTGCTGTTTCGTTATTTGCAAACGAAGAGCAAGCTGATCAGGGATCCTCTTCACCGGCGGCAACTTCTGGATTTTAACGGCCCGGAGCTGTTCTGGACGCTCCTGTTTTCCACCGGGCTTCTGGCCTTCTCCGCCCCCGCCGGAATGGATTTGATGGCATTAAGACTTTTTTCCCTGGAACTGCTTTGCCTGGTCTGTCTGAATTTGTCCAAAACGCATGCCATCTGGAGCCCCCCCCTGATTCTTTATACCGTCTTTCTCATATGGCTGGTTGTCGGGCTTTTTTATTCTCCCTCCACAGCCTACGGCGTTCGAGTCATCCTGAAATACCTGTATCCCTTGTTGATCGCCCTGACCGCTTCTGCTGTCGTGCGCGACGGAGAGGTTTTCCTGAAATCCTCCCTTGGGGCAAGGGCGGTCGCCTTGGTTTGTCTGGTCGTCAGCTTCATTCCATACGCCTGGCTCCTCCTCCCCGGCGTATTTTGGTATGAAACTGCCCGAGCAATTCATTTCATTTCCATGACAGTATTCTGCCTGGCCCTGTTTTTCTACATGGGCCGCAGGCGCAAGAATCTCCTGCTAGCTTTCCTGTTCATTCTGCCCTGTCTTCTTTGGGTTCTCCGCACCAGCATCATGGGAACGGTTATTGCTCTTATGGCTTTTTCCCTGTTCCGGTACAAGCTGCGGGCTATTCCGGTCATCACTCTGATTGGAGCTCTGGGGATTTGTTCCGTGTTTTTCATTCCTTCGGTAAAGGAAAAGATGTTCAAGAGCGATGCTGTCACCCTCGCCGATTTCATCGACGGCCGGGTGAACAAGGACGACATCAACAGCAACGCCCGTTTTGCCATGTGGGAGTATTTTGAAAGGCGCTTTTACCACGGCAGGGAACTGCAAGGCTCCGGCACAGGCGCTTGCCAGAATCATCTTTACAATAACTTTCTTTTTGGAGGGCTGAAGGTCATGCATAGCGACATTGTCCAGATGAAATGCGACAACGGGCTGATTGCCGTTATTCTATATTACACCGTTGTCATGATGATGATTCTGCATGCCTTCTTCTTCTTCCTTCGAAAGAGACATGGCGCCTGCATCAAAGTATGCGCCATCACGGCCGGAGCATCCCTGGCCGGAGTAGCCGTCACCATGTATTCCGACAATGTCGTCAATTATTCCATGTGCACCCTGGCCTATCCCTTCGGTTTTTACGGGATGATGCTGGGGCTGTTGAAAGGAGAAAAGAAACCAAAACCATGATCAGCGTCGTCATTCCCCTGTATAACAAGGAACATCAAATCGCGGAAACCCTGCGCTCCGTGCTGGAGCAGACTTTTCAGGATTTTGAAGTAGTCATCGTGGACGACGGTTCCACCGATAAAAGTTCAGAGGAAGCGCTTAAAATCCGGGATCCCCGCATCCGGTTCGTTCGCCAAGAAAATGCCGGAGTATCCGCCGCCCGCAACCGGGGCATCGAAGAAGCCCGGTTCGACCTGATCGCCTTTCTGGATGCAGACGACCGCTGGAAACCGGAATACCTGCAAACCCAATACGACCTCTTCCAAAAATATCCCCAGTGCGGCGTCTTTGCCTGTAATTACGAATTCGTACATGCCGACGGATCCATCCATCCCACAGTCATACGGAAATTGGCGTTTGAAGGGCAGGACGGCATTCTGGACAATTATTTCGAAGTGGCCTCCTGTTCTCATCCGCCTATTTGTTCCATCTCGATCATGGTTCGAAAAGAAGCCCTGCTTAGCATCGGCGGCTTTCCCGTCGGTATCCGTTCCGGCGAGGATTTGCTCACCTGGGCCAGACTGGCCTGTTCCTGCAAAATAGCCTATAGCAAAACAGCCGCTGCCGACTTTTATGTTGAAGGGTACGGCATATCGGACAGGCCCAAACGGCTGCCGGATCCGGAAAACAAAGTGGGGCGTGAATTAATCAAATTAAGTAAAAACCATTCATTCCCGGGGTTGTCCCGCTACATATCCCACTGGCATAAGATGAGAGCTTCCATTTATATGCGTCTTGGAATGAAGAAATACTGCATCTGTGAGTCATTGAAAGCATTAAAATTCAATTCCCTCAATGCTAAAGTATATATCTATATCTTCCTGATGATTCTACCCCGGAACTTGAAAACAGAAATTCTTTCAAAACTATGAACACCACACCCATATGCCTTTTTGTCTATAACCGCCCCAAAGAGACGGAAGCCGCCCTGGCATCCCTGTCTGCCTGCCGGGGGGCGGATCAACACCCCCTGTTCATCTTTTCCGATGGGGTCAAACATCCCCAGGCAGATACCGCTGTAAAAGAAGTGCGGAATATCCTTCATCGTCCGTGGCCTTTTCTTTCCATCCATTACAGTGAGTCTTCCGTGAATAGAGGGCTTGCAAAATCCATTATCGAAGGAGTCGGCAAAGTTCTGGAGCAATATGAACAGGTTATTGTTCTGGAAGACGATCTTGTTCTTTCGGCTGATTTCCTGGAGTACATGGAACAGTCTCTTCTGACGTATAGAAATGATAACCGCATCTGGTCTATATCAGGCTATTCTCCCTCTATTGAAATACCCGCAGATTATGAACATCAGGTGTACCTTACTCCCCGCGCTTCCTCATGGGGATGGGGCACATGGAGAAACCGATGGGAAGGAATAGACTGGGAAGTCAGGGACTATCGTCAATTCAGAAGCTCCCGCAAGAAGAGGAAGGCATTTGACAGGGGAGGCAACGATATGAGCCGCCTGCTGGATCTGCAGCAGCATGGCCGAATCAATTCCTGGGCCATTCGATGGTGTTATGCCCAATTCCTCAGGAACATGTATACAGTGTATCCGGTAAAATCCAAAGTTGCCAATCAGGGCTTTGGGAATAACGCCAGCCATGCGGGATGGCATGATGATCGTCATCAGGTTGTCCTGGATTCGTCTCCCCTGGAAATATCTCCGGATCTGGAACCAGACGGCAGAATCATGGATGCGTTCAAAGCTCACCAGGATCTCGGGATAATCAGCAAAACAGGTTACTTTATACGCCTGCACGGCCTGGGATACAAGTTTTTCCAGAAGATACTGAAATTAATCCTTCACCATCAACACTAAGTATTGCAAGAGATGAATATTGTCATGGTTGGAACCGGGTATGTCGGCCTTGTCAGCGGCACATGCTTTGCCGAAATGGGAAATACAGTGACTTGTATTGATGTCGACAAGGAAAAGATAGAAGGCCTTAAACAAGGAATCCTGCCCATTTATGAACCCGGACTGCAGGAACTGGTTCACCGTAACGCCAAAGCCGGGCGTCTTCTGTTTTCCACATCTCTGGAAGAATGCATAGATGGTGCGGATGTCGTTTTTTCGGCCGTAGGCACACCTCCGGATGAAGATGGTTCTGCCGATTTAAGATATGTGCTGGATGTCGCCTGCAGTTTCGGCCGCTGTATCAAACGCTACACACTGCTGGTTACCAAGAGCACCGTCCCTGTAGGGACTGCGGAAAAAGTCCGCGAAGTTATCCGCCGGGAACTGGACAACAGAGGCGTGGAAATTGCTTTTGGCGTGGCCAGCAATCCGGAATTCCTGAAGGAAGGGACTGCCATTGACGACTTCATGAGGCCGGATCGGGTCGTCGTCGGAGTAGACGATGAACAGGCGGGCAAAATCATGAGGGCTTTATACAGGCCGTTCATGCTGTCGGGTGACCGCATGCAGGTATGTGACATTGCCAGTGCAGAAATGATCAAATATGCCTCCAACAGTATGTTGGCTACCCGGATATCCTTTATGAACGACATTGCCAATTTATGCGGTTTGATGGGGGCGGATATTGATGCCGTCCGCCGAGGAATAGGCAGCGATTCGCGCATCGGTAAGAAATTTCTTTATCCGGGTTGCGGCTACGGCGGTTCATGCTTCCCCAAGGACGTCAAAGCCCTGATTCAAACTGGACGCAGCGCAGGATACCGTATGCAGGTGCTGGAAGCTGTAGAAGCAGTCAACGAGATTCAGAAAACCATCCCGTTTCAAAAACTCCGGGAAGAATTTCCCGAGCTGGCCGGGAAAAAAATTGCGGTATGGGGCCTGGCATTCAAGCCGGGCACGGATGACATGAGAGAGGCCCCGTCTCTTACGTTGATTTATTCCCTTCTGGAAGCGGGATGCCGCGTAAGCGTCTATGATCCCGTGGCCTTGAATGAAGCCAAACGACGTTTGGGAGATGCCCCCATTGAATACTGCAACGACATGTACGAAGTTCTAATAGATGCCCATGCGCTTGTTATCATAACGGACTGGAAACAATTCCGCGTTCCGAGCTGGCCGGTCATGCGCAAAACCATGCATGGCCGCATCATCATTGATGGCCGGAACATGTACGACATTAGGGAAGTGCGTGAAGAAGGTTTTATTTACAAAAGAATTGGCTGACCAAATGTCTCGAATAGCTTCCAAATATATTCTATTCATTATCATATTTCTCTTCTTGCACACTCTTTATACCTGATAAAACAATAAATTACTAAAGAAAATTATAGTATTATATATTATTTATTATATTTCATTCATAAAAATCAATATATCAAATATAAACAATGCAAATTATTCACTCCTCTCTTCCTCTCCTGTCCATTATTATTCCTATTCACAATGGAAAAAACGAGATAGAAAGATGCCTGAATAGCATATATTCCCAAAATATAGAACAGGATCTATTTGAAGTCATTTGTGTGGATGACGCCTCTACGGATGAAACGTGCAAGATCCTCTCCCAATGGGCAGAAAAGAGAAAAAATCTCAAAGTGCTGAGACATGAAACCAACAAAAGACAGGGAGGAGCCAGAAACAGCGGTATGGACATATCCCGAGGAAAATATATCTCATTTATTGACCACGATGATATTTATATTCCAGAAGGGCTGAAAAATATTATCAATTCATTGTCTCAATATGAGAAACAAAATTACGGGCATTTGCTGGATATTCTGATGTTTGATTATATCAAAAGTGACGATCCTCATAAACAATTGAATTATTCCCACAATAGTACTGAAATCATGCCTGGATATTTATTTTTATCCCAACAGGAATGTTCCTGGTATGTATGGCAATATATATACAGAAAGGGCTATCTCCACCACACCCAAAGGAGGTTTCGAGAAAATGTTTTATTTGAAGACAGTGATTTCATTCTTGGCGCTCTGGCGCATGCTCATCGAGTCAAATATTTTAAAGAAAAATTAATCTGTTATTCCGTTCCTGGAACAAGAACAGGTCAAACCACTACATCAGACATGCAAAAGCTGATAGGACAAAGATTCTTGTCCACTATGGCCATAAAAAATGAAGCTGAAAAATTCCTCCCGAGTGCATCTATTCTATATGGCAAACATCACAAGAGCAATCCACCCGAATCAACAATAGCCGAGGCAGTTGGA
>ERZ827512.771-NODE-771-length-37746-cov-17.365180_pt1 | contig 37746 bp, 35 predicted proteins | sample MGYA00519916_ERZ827512 | MGnify/ENA primary metagenome ERZ827512 (study PRJEB31778, sample SAMEA3449335) | human gut metagenome | biome: human gut; feature: human-associated habitat; material: faeces | place: United Kingdom | collected 2010/2012 ... | reverse complement strand
AATGTTTGTGTGGTAACTTCATTCTACCAGAGCCTGCAAGCTATGTCTTCTTTTACGCGGTTTTCAATTTGCGCAATTTATTGTACATTATCGAGCCACAGGGTCATCGTAGGGATAAATGGCCTGAAATGTTCCATCGACTTCCGCCTGCATGGATTTGTAGCCGGGGTCGATTTGTTTTACATGGGGCTCCTTCAACGGCTCCACCACCAGAACGGTCATTTTCTCCGGCTCCCCATAGACGGCCCGGGCCTGTTCCACAATATCCGACGGGGTCTGCTCATAGGCTGCCGCCTCGGCGGCATATTCCCGCTCCGCCTTTTCCGCAAAGGCCAGCATTTCATCAATGCGGGATTTGTCCGGGTTTTCAAGTCCTTCCCGGACAGCTTCCGGGTCAAAATCCAGCCATTCCTCATAGCCGGTAGCCTCCTTGAATTTCTCCAATTCGGCGGGAAGGTAGTCTGTGGCTTTCTGGCCCAGAGCTTCCAGCTTCTCACTGTAATCCGCAATTCGTCCCGCCAGGAGTTTTTCCTGGATATCTGCCCATGCGTTTTGCGCACTAGGAAAAGTGGCGGCGTATTGGGAATCTTCCCGCCGGAAAAGAGCGTCCAGATCATAGGCAATATCAGCTGCTCACTCCTCAATTTCTTCCTTGGAAAGATTTTCTTCGGGAACAGACATGACCCGGTATTCCTCCGGGATGTTTTCCGGGTTCCCGTCGTAAAACTCCACGAAAGAATCCCCGGTATCCCGGACATAGCCATAGTCTGTGAACTGACCGTACTCGTCCAACGCCACATCCCGCCCGTAGGCTTCATAATCGATGTAGTTTTCCAGATAGTCCGGTATCTGCATGACATCCAGTTCGTTGATATAATACCTGCCCAGATCGTCATAATCAGTGATATTCGGATTTACCTCATAGCAATCCAGATTTTCCGTCAGGTTTATCATATCCTGCAGGCTGCCGCCGTGGTCGCCCACAGACATAGCCGCCTGGAACCGCTCATATTCACTCTGGCTAAATTCATCCAATTTGGAAGCAAGATAATTCAGCTCGTCCAGATTGACATATTCTCCCAGCTTGTCATACAGGCCGTCCACCTAGCAGTCGTAGTCCGTAATGAACCACTCCTCATAGGCGTATCCGAAATCGTCCTTCTGGCCAATGCCGATACTGTCCATGGCGGCCTTGATTTCTTCCGCTGTGGTGGGAAACTTCACCCATTCGCCTGTCAGTTCGCCCTCGTTGTATTTGCCGAGGTTCGTAATGAAAGCGGCGAAGGGATAATCCCGGTTATACTCATATGTAGGCATTCTGCCGCCCCCTTACCGCTCTGGCCCGGTGCGGCTGATGTTCTTCTCCGGAGCCGCCAGGGCAGCGCATTCCTCCTTGGTGGCGTTCAGCCGATCCCGGAGGGAGGGGCGTTTTTCCAGCTTCGCCCGAAGAATACTGTCCAGATCAGCAGTTTCTTCTCATAAAGGCTCTGGGCGTAGTCCAACGTCTGCTTCGCGGTGTATCCCAGCAGCCGGTTTGCCTCCCGCTGCAAGGTGTCCTCTCCGGCACCAGCGTTCCCATTGGCGGCAGCAACACCAACGCTGTCATTGCAGGCCACCGGGGCTGGGGCGGCGCGGCCTATTTCCGATACATAACGGAGTTGTCCATTGGCGACGAGGTGGTCATCACCAATCTATGGGAACGTCTGCGGTATCGGGTGGTGGGGACAAAGATCATTGAACCCCATGAGATTGAAAACATCCTTATTCAGCCGGGGCGGGATATGGTGACGCTGCTCACCTGTCATCCCTACGCCTCCGGCGGCAAGCAGCGGTATCTGGTCTACTGCCAGAGAATCCCGGAATACGGCATTATGGAGGTGCCCTACGACTGAACACAAACTAACTCACGTCAGCCTGTTCTCCGGCATCGGCGGTCTGGACCTGGCGGCGGAGGCCGCCGGGTTTGAAACCGTCTGCCAATGCGCTTTCCCTATTCTGTCCTGGAAGCCAGATGGCCCGGTGTGCCCCGATTCCGGGACATTACTACGTTTACGAAGGAGGCGTTCTTTGAACGAACTGGACTTGAAACCGTTACCGTTACGTTATCTCCGGGGGCTTCCCCTGCCAGCCCTTCTCCACAGCCGGACGGCGAAAGGGCTTTGCGGATACCCGCTACCTGTGGCCGGAAATGTGCCGGGTCATTACCGAACTGCGGCCTCATTGGGTGCTTGGGGAAAATGTTGCTGGCTTCCTCAATATGGGCCTCGACAAAACGATTTTTGACCTGGCAAAAGCGGGATACGCTGTTCTCCCATTCGTATTTCCGGCTTGCGGTGTCGGCGCGTGGCATGAGCGCCAGCGAACTTTTATCCTCGCGGCTGATATTTCCCACACCCCTTGCCTCGGATTCAGCGACCAACCGGGACGCGCAAAGCCTGGATGTGTTTTTGTCGGAGGGCGGGATATTCCGCAAGCGGAACAGGAGCGGTGCCGTCTGGAGCTTGAGCCTGTCGGCGGCGGTGTACTATCTGACCCCCAACGCCAGCCCGGACGCAGCCCTGAATCCGGATTGGGTGGAATGGCTCATGGGCTTCCCAATCGGATGGACGGACGTATCCTCTGGGCCAAAGAGCCGGAGGGAATCCCCCGCATGACCAAGCGAATGGAGAACCGGGTGCTGCGGCTGAAAACTCTGGGCAACGCCGTCTGCTCACCTCAAGCATACCCTATTTTTCATTATATTTCCAAAATTGAGCGAGGGCTGTGCGGTGACGAGTGCCCTTATGAAAAGGCAGGTGAGCAGCCATAGACCAGCGAAAAGCCCAGGCGAAGGTGGTTCAGAAGATGACCAAGGACGGTGCGGTAGCGGAAAATCTATCCATAGGGGAAGTGGAAAATATCAGCAGCAGAACGCCGGAAATGGACGTTGGCAGCGAAAAGCACCAGTCCTCCCGGCTCCAATTTTCCCCGGAGGATTTGGAAAATCCGGTGCTGGCGGATTCCATTCACCGCTCCAACGCCGCAGCGGACAAGCTGGATGCTGCTAAAGAAAACATTCCAAAGCAGCGGAAAAAGGTGCGGCAGCGGATCTATGACGAGGCTACCGGCAGGGCAAAAACTGTGTCTGTTTATCAGGAGGTGGGCAGACCGCCTAATACGAAGCTGCGCCATGACCCGCTCCGTATGCCCTTGCAGAGATTGGAGCAGGAAATCCACAGCGAGGTTCACAAGGTCGAACAGGAAAATGTGGGTGTGGAGGCCGGACATAAGGGCGAGGAGCTGGCGGAGCGTGGACTGCAACTGGGAGAACACGGTGTACGGCGGGCGATAGAACACCAGCGTCAAAAGCCCTGGCGGGATGTGGAAAAAGCCCAGCGAGCCTTTGACCGGACCAATGCGGATTTTACCTATCAGAAAGCGGTACAGGAAAATCCCAATATTGCCAGTTCCAATCCAGTTTCCCGGTATTTGCAGAAAAAGCGCATCCAGCGTCGGTATACCCAGCAGATGCGGCAAGCGCAAAGGACAGCGGATGCTACGGGAAAAAGCTTTGGCGGCATAAAATTTTCCCTACAGGAATTTGTCCAGAAAGTTAAGCAATCCAAGGGGTATCTGGTGGTTATTCTGGGTATCGGGATACCTCCTTAATGGGCCCCGAATAGGGACTTTGACAGGCTGCCCGTCTTGAACAGCGCAAAGCACAGCAGCACCGTATACCCCATGCAGGCCCAGATGGCGGCGGACACGTTGCTTCCCACGCCGATGTTCTGCACCAGCACAGAATAAATGCCAACACACACCATAATCAGAAATGCCTGGAAGCCCAGGGCAAACAGCCGGGAAGAAAGATCGTCTCCGGGTGCCAAACGAAGGGCTTGGGATGCCTTGCCGCCCAGGTAGGCGAACAGGACATAGGGAATATTGGGGATTACAAATTTCTTGATATTTACCGTTCCACACCTCGATTCTTTTCTTTGACCAGCTCTTTCTCCAAAGGTTTCGGCTGCATCTCGGCCTCCTTCACGGCCTTTGCCAGCTGCGCACGGAGGGATGGCTTCCGGTTGAGCTTTCTAGCGGTGAACTCCTGGAAGGCTGCCGTAATGGCATCCGCGTCCCGGCTCTTGAAAAACACCAGATACCGGGGCTGCTCCGAAGCGGTATCCTTTTTCAGCGCGAAATCCACATGGTATTTCTTCGCCGTCTGTGTAAAGCACCGAATGTTCTTCTCCGTGATCTCGATATTGGAAAGCCCCGCGTTCTGACCGGCCAGCTGCTTTAAGGTCTGCTTGCCCCGGTAGATTTTGGGCTGCTTCTTCCGGTCCAGGTAGGCCCGGATGGCTCTGTCCAAAACCTGTTCCGTCATCTTTGCGGAGCTGATGATAAGGGCAACGGACTTGCCTGTGACTTCCTCCTGCATTTACCCTCCTTCCGCCAAATCGTGCTGCACCAGGGCCGAATAGTAGCTGCCCATGGTGACGCTGGCGTTGTATAGCGCCGCCAGCAGATATTTCTTGATGTTCCTGATCCGAGTGGTGTTCTCCTTCATGCAGGCAAGCACATACTGGATGTGGCTGCCTGTCAGTTTCAAAAAGCGAGAACGAACAACGTCTGCTGGGAAATCGTCGCTGGCAATTCGGATGGTTTTCCGGGAGGTGCAAACCGTATCCACCAGGATCTCCACAATTTCATTAAGCTGTTCCTGATCGATCTGGGGATTCTGAATAAGAACGTCATAGTCGATGTTTTCCAGAACTTCCTGCATAATCAGCGCGTCATCGCTGGGTAGCTCATAGGCTTCGATTTTTTGAATGCCTGTCGGGTTACGCAGTCCGTAGTCAATCAATTTTCCATTTCCGGTTTTACATAGCGGTAGACCTCGGCACCGAACGAAACGCCGTCACCAACGGCGTACTCTTCAAAGCCGGATTCGTCCATCCAGACGTGATCCTCTTTTCCATCAAACATGGTTCCGTCGGTATACATCCCGCTGATGAAAATGCGTTTAAGGCAACGCCGCACAATTGTGCCTGCGAGCCTCAGCCGTCTTTTTGCCCCACTTCTTCAGTTCGAAAAATGGGAAATACATACAGTATTCCTCCATTTTTCAAACTTTGAATTGGGACAAAAATCCTGGCTGAGTCTTCTTGTCAAATTGTGCGGTGTTGCCTTAAAACAAACGTGCTTTGACTTGACTTTTTCAATCTGTCCTTTGATACTAGTTTTCAATAAAACGGTTAAAAACCGTTTTATTCGGCTGCTGTTTCAGCAGCCAGCGGCGCAGCCGCAAAAAACGTAAGTCCATACATTTCTCGCCGCCACCGGCGGCCTGCGAAGGATTCGCAGGATAAAATGGTGTTAACCATTTTATCGAGAAATAGTATGAAATGTGACATAACCGCATTGAAGAAGCAGCTAGGGTGTATCTGAAAAGGGGATTATTGATTTCAGAACGTTTCATAGGAAGCAGCTTCTTTATAAGTTCTCACCGTTGGTCGCGATGACATCGGCATACCAGGCAGCAGATTCCTTGGGAATTCGCTCGCAGGTACGGTAATCTACGTAGACAATGCCGAAGCGCTCCTCATAGCCGGAGCTCCATTCAAAGTTATCCAGAAAACTCCACTGCAGATATCCGCGGATGGGCGTTCCTTCCTCGATGGCCTTGCCCAACTCCAAAAGATAACGGTGCAGGAAATCAATCCGGTCAAGGTCGTGCACCTTCCCGTCCAGATAGACCTTGTCGTTGCAGCTCAGGCCGTTCTCGGTGATGTAAATGGGCAGACCGTAGCGGCGGTAGATGTGCATAGGGCCATAGTGCAGCACTTCCGGCGTGACGCCCCACTTGCAAGCGGTCAGGGGGAAGCCGGGATTGCGCTTGACTTCCTCGCCCTGTTCGTTGACCATGAAGCCCTGATAGATATTCAGGCCAAGATAGTCCGGCGTTTCCATCATATCCCAGTCCCCGGGATCAATGGTGGCGGCGAAGCGCTTAAAGGCATCCGACGCACTGTCGTCATAGTGGTGAAGAATCAGGCTGTCAAGGAAAACGTTGAAACTCCAGCCCACCTTCAGGTCAAAGCTGGCGCGGTAGGCCGCTTCCCTTCCCTCCGGGGTATCCTTCTCGGGATATGCAAGGCTCCCGCATGGCACCACGCCCACAAGGGTTTCCTTGCCGCATACCTCCTTGATGGCTCGCTGGGCAGCGCTGTGGGCAAGGCAAAGGTTGTGGTAAACCAGAGCCACCTTCTCCTCCGGCAGCTTCCAGCCGGGGGCGTGATTGCCCGTTCCATAGCCAAGCTGAGCAATGCACTGAGGCTCGTTGATGGTCATAAAGTTTCGGACGCGTCCCTTGAAGCGCTGGGCGATGATACGGGCGTAACGTGCAAAAACGTCCGCAATCTCCCGGTTCAGCCAGCCGCCCTTATCCTGCAGGGCGCTGGGCAGATCCCAGTGGTAGAGGGTAATCAGTGGCTCAATCCCGCTCGCAATCAATTCATCTACCAGATTGTCGTAAAACCGGAGTCCCTGTTCGTTGACCTCGCCGTCACCGTCAGGTATGACTCTCGCCCAGCTGATGGAGAAGCGGTACGCCTTGATATTATGCTGCTTCATCAGCGCCACATCCTCCCGGTAGCGATGGTAGCTGTCGCAGGCTACGTCGCCGGTGTCCCGGTTTTTGATGTTGTTGGCAGCGGGGTCATGGCAGAAATCGTCCCAGATATTGGGGCCTTTCCCATCCTCATTCCAGGCACCTTCGCACTGATAAGATGCGCAGGCAACACCCCATAAAAAATTCTTTGGAAACTTGCTCATACTGTCACCTCAACATGATACTTTTTCTTCCCGTCCTTCATGGGAATCAGATTGCCCGCCACATTTTCACCGTCCACGCGCAGGCTGTAAGTCCCCGTCTGAACCACGTGGATGTGGTAGGCTGCACCCCGGTAACGGCGCCGGACAGAGTACTCCTCCAGCGCCCCGGGCAGGCATGGGTCGATTCGCAATCCGGCAGGGGTGGGTTTCACACCCAGAATATACTGGCTGATATTCACGAACGTCCAGGCGGCTGTGCCGGTGAGCCAGCTGTTTCTTGCCGCGCCCTCATCGTAAGAAGCGCGGGCCGCCACCGTCTGGGCATAGACATAGGGTTCCACCCGGCGAATGTCGCTGTGTTCCTCCTGATAAACAGGGCAGGTTCTGCGGTAGATATCAAAGGCATTCTCTCCTCTGCCCACAACGGTTTCCGCGATGCTGATCCAAGGGTTGTTGTGGCAGAAAACGGAGCCGTTTTCCTTGTATCCGGGAGGATAGCTGGTAATTTCTCCCAGCTCTTTGTGATAAACGGTATAGCAGGGTGCCAGCAGCTCCACGCCGTATTTGCCCAGCAGCCGCTGCCGCACGGAGTCCAGTGCCCGAACCGCTTTGCCGTCGTCAGTTCCGATGCCGGCCATGACACACATACCCTGGGGCTCGATGAAAATCTGGCCCTCGTCGCAGGTATGGCTTCCCACGGCATTGCCGTAAGCATCATAGGCACGAACAAACCAGTCTCCGTCCCAACCGGCGGTCTTGACAGCGGCTTCCATTTCCGCCGCCGCTGCTTCCACCTCCGTCGCCTCGTTGTCCAGACCGGCATACCGGCACAGCGAGGCATACTGTTTTCCGTAGAGGACGAACATGCCGCCGATGAACACAGATTCCGCCACAGGGCCTTCCGAAGGGCCGGTGGTCTGGAAGCTCTCGCCGGGTTCTTCCGAGAAGCAGTTCAGGTTCAGGCAGTCGTTCCAGTCGGCTCTGCCAATCAGGGGAAGGCCGTGGGGTCCTTTATGGTTCATGGTGTAGCGGACGCTCCTGCGCAGATGCTCCATCAAGGGCGCTTCGCTGCCGGGGACATTGTCAAAGGGCGTGGGATGCTCCAGAATGGAAAAGTCCCCCGTCTCGCTGATATAAGCGTAAGTACAAGCAACCAGCCACAGCGGGTCATCATTGAAGCCGCTGCCCACATCGTTGTTGCCCCGTTTTGTCAGAGGCTGGTACTGATGATAGGTGGAGCCGTCCGCCCACTGGATGGAGGCAATGTCGATGATGCGTTCCCGGGCACGCTCCGGCGCCATGTGGACAAAACCCAGCAAATCCTGGCAGCTGTCCCGGAACCCCATGCCCCGTCCGGTACCGGACTCAAAGTAGCTGGCACTGCGGCTCATATTAAAGGTGACCATGCACTGGTACTGGTGCCAGATGTTCACCATACGGTTGAGCTTCTCGTCGCCGCTTTCCAGGGTGTAGACGCCCAGCAGCTTGTCCCAATATTCCGCCAGTTCCGTCAGGGCATTCTCAACGGATGTATCCGTGGAGAACTTTTTCAGCACCCGGTAGGCGGTATCCTTGCGGATGACGCCGGGAGTCAGGAATTTCCGGTCTCTGGGATTTTTGCCATAGCCGAGGACAAACACAAATCCCCTTTCTTCGCCGGGTGCAAGGGTTACATCCAGCGCCAGTCCCGCCATAGGCGCGCCGCCGTGGGCTACAAAATCGCCGGTCTTTCCACTCAGAATAGCCTGAGGTCTTGCAAAAGTCCCAAAGGTTCCCAAAAAATGATCCCGGTCGGTGTCGTAGCCCGCAATGGGGGCGTTCACGCCGTAATAGGCATAGTGATTCCGCCGCTCCCGGTATTCGGTTTTGTGATAAATTGCGCTGCCTTCCACTTCCAGCTCGCCGATGTTCAGGTTCCGCTGGAAATTGGTGGCGTCATCCACCGTGTTCCACAGGCACCACTCTACGGCAGCGGTGAAGCGGAAGCGCTTGGTTTCCGCTGAGCGGTTGGTCAGGCGGACGCGCTGCACCTCGCAATTTTCCCCGATGGGTACGAGAAAAGTCAGCTCCGCGTAAAGGCCGTCCTTCTCCGTCTCAAAAACGGTGTAGCCCATACCATGACGGCAGCGGTAACTGTCCAGCGACCGATCCACGGGATGGAAGGTGGGGCTCCAGGGCGCTTTATCTTCCTCTTTGATGTAGAAAAACCGTCCGCCCACATCTGCCGGGACATTATTGTAGCGGTAGCGCAGGATGCGCTGAAGCTTCGCGTCACGGTAGAAGCAGTAGCCGCCAGCGGTATTGCTGATGAGGGAGAAAAACTCCTGGCTGCCCAGATAGTTGATCCAGGGCATGGGAGTTGCCGGGGTTTCAATTACATACTCTTTTCTTTTATCGTCAAAAAAACCATATTGCATGGCGAAAGTCCTCCAGATGGAAGATGATGATTGCCGGAGGGCCTTACACAGGCCCTCCCAAATGAAATTAAAGACTGTTCAGCTGATCCAGAAGACGATCCAGCATCTCCTGGGACACCATTCCGCCGCCGAAGCTCAGGGCGCCGCGAAGGGGCATATACTGCATCATCGCCATGTTCATCTCGTCGGAAATGGCTTCCTTTGCCGCATCTGTGTTCTCGGCGTTGTCCGGGGAAAACGTCTTTTTAATGACCTCCAGCATGGGCGCCATCACGGCAGCTGCGCTGGGGTCTGCCATCAGATCCATGAAAATGGTGTCCATTGTGTAGTGCTTTTTGACCCTCACAGTGGAGGTAACATTCACGGCAGCACTCACGTCGATGTGCCGGGAGGACTGCCCCACTTCAATCGTAAACTCGCCTGTCTTGACGTGCCAGTCGTGAATCTGGGCGTTCCAGTAGGCGAAGGCGCGCTTGTCCAGTGTGAAGGTCACATCCTTGCTTTCCCCGGGCTGGAGAGCAACCTTATCAAAGCCCTTCAGCTCCCGCACCGGGCGGAGCACCTCGCTGTGCTTCTCACCTACGTAGAGCTGGACAACGGTTTTGCCGAAGCGGCTGCCGGTATTCGTCACGGTAACCGTGGCGGTAAGGGTATCCCGGTCGGTGATCTCCGACGCGTTCAGGCGCAGATTCGAGTAGGCAAAGGTGGTGTAGCTCAGGCCGTGACCGAAGGGGAACAGAACATCCATTTCCTTCTTATCATAATAGCGGTAGCCCACGAACACGCCCTCGCGGTAGTCCGCCTCGTTGCCCTCGCCGCCGTAGAAAAGGTAGGAGGGGTTATCGGACAGCTTGACGGGGAAGGTCTCCGGCAGATGACCGGAGGGATTCACTTCGCCATAGAGCACGCGAACCGTCGCCAGGCCAACCGCCTGACCGCCCAGATAGCCTTCCAGAACCGCCTTGACCTTGCCGATCCAGGGCATCTCTACAGGAGAGCCGTTGTGGAGTACCACCACGGTGTTGGGGTTCACTTCCGCGACAGCCTCAATCAGTCTGTTCTGGCAGTCGGGCATACGCATATGGCTGCGGTCATAGCCCTCGGATTCATAAGCATCCGGCAAGCCCGCGAACACAACGGCAACCTTGGCTTTCTTCGCTGCGGCAACCGCTTCGGCAATCATTTCATCGGTTGCCGCGTCCTCCGCAACGCTGTAGCCCCGAGCATAGGTCACCTTTTTTCCCTCCGCCGCTTCCAGCGCGGAGGTGGTCTTGAAGCAGTTGATATGGGAGCTGCCGCCGCCCTGGAACCGGGGCTTTACCGCAAACTCGCCAATAAAGGCCGCCTCCTCGTCCTGACTCAGGGGCAGAATTCCCTCATTCTTCAGCAGAACCATACATTCTGCAGCAATGTCTGCACTCAGTAGGTGCTGGGCTTCCATATCCCAGGGAGTTTCGGGTTTCGCGTTTTCCAGGTAGCGGAAGTTGATGGTGAGAATCCGCTCCACCGCCTGATCCACCAGCTTTTCGTCCAGCTTGCCGCTGCGAACCGCTTCCACGATCCGGGCATCATTGATACCGCCGGAAGAAGGCATTTCCAGATCCAGCCCGGCGGCAACGCCGGCAACACGGTTGGAGACCGCACCCCAGTCGGACATCACATAACCCTCAAAGCCCCATTCCTTCCGAAGCACATCGGTCAGCAGCCAGGGATTCTCCGAGGCATAGACGCCGTTGATCCGGTTGTAGGAGCACATCACCGTCCACGGCTGCGCCTTTTTCACGGATGTTTCAAAGGCGGGGAAATAGATTTCCCGCAGCGTCCGCTCATCGGCGTTGGAGCTGGAGCTCATGCGGCGGTGCTCCTGATTGTTGGCGGCAAAGTGCTTGATGGAGGTGCCCACATTGCGGCTCTGCACACCGTTAATATAGGCGGCAGACATTTCACCCGCCAGATAGGGATCCTCAGAAAAATACTCAAAATTTCTTCCGCACAGAGGGGAACGCTTGATATTGACAGCCGGGCCCAGAACCACGCTGAGCTTTTCATGCTGGCAGCTGTCGCCGATGGCTTCGCCCATTTTACGGATCAGATTCCGGTCGAAGGACGCTGCCGTGGCGGAGGCTGCCGGCATACACACAGCCTTGATGCTGTCATTGATGCCCAGGTGATCCCCTTTGTCATCCTGCTTGCGCAAACCATGCGGGCCGTCGCTGACCATCACGGAGGGAACTCCCAGACGCTCGACGGATTTGGTATGCCAAAAATCCAGACCGGAGCACAGGCCGGCCTTCTCTTCCAGAGTCATTTGGGAAACCAGTGCTTTAATTTCCATAATACATACTCCTTATACGAGCTTACCGCAGCGTTGAGGGCCAAGATTTCCGTAATGCTGCGGTAATGGCTGATACTATTTCAGTTCTACCGTGCTCAGATCCCATTCCTCATGAATCTTGGGAACGTCGCTGATCAGGCGCTTGGTATACGCGGCCTTGGGATTGAGGATGACCTCGTCCGCCTTGCCGAATTCCACAAACCTGCCATGCTCCATGATATAAACGGTATCGGAAATGTAATACGCCAGGCCAATATCGTGGGTGATGAAGATAACGGTCATGCCGATCTCATCGCGCAGCTGTAGCAGCATATCCAGAATGGTGGCGCGGGAGCAGGCGTCAACCATGGAGGTCGGCTCGTCCGCCAGCAAAATCTTGGGCTTGAGCAGGAAAATACGGGCGATCATCAGACGCTGCATCTGGCCGCCGGAGAGCTCGAAGGGATACTTATTGGTCAGCTCCGCGAACTTCAGGTTTACAAAGGAGCAGGCTTCGGTCATCATTTCGATCTTCTTCTCCTTGGGGAGATGCTTGCCGCCGCGCATGTTAATGCAGTCGAGAAGCACGGTGTCAATTTTATTGAAGGTATTGAAGGAAGAGAAGGGATCCTGGAAAATGGCCTGAATGCCTCTCCAGTATTCCTTTTTCTTTCTGTGGGAGGAAACGTCCCGGGGCTTGCCCTGGAACAGGATCTCCCCTTCCGTCTGATTCAGCAGACCCAGCAGCATTTTGGACAGGGTGGTCTTACCGGAGCCGGACTCACCGACGATGGAGACGAACTCGCCCTCGTGAAAGTCAAAGTCCACATGGTCAACAGCCACGGTTTTCTTTTCGCCAAGTCCGAATACCTTGGTTACCCCGTGGCCGGACAGGCAAAGCGGTGCGTTGGTGAAATCCTTCGTTTTCGGAACGTAATCACTCATGGCTGTACACCTCCTTCAATTCATCCTGACCCAGCAGGCAGCGGTACATACGTCCGTCGCCGAGATCCTTTTCGGGGATGGCGCTGTAGCGGCACTCAGGCCGGGCGTACTTGCACCGCTCGGCAAAACGACAGCCCTGAGGCGGTTTTTTCAGGTTGGGCGGCGTACCGGGAATCGCAGTCAGCTTGTGTCCGCGCGTGCCCTCCTCGGGAACCAGAATGGAGCTCATCAAGCCGTGGGAGTACGGATGCACGGGATCGAACACCATTTCTTCCGCAGTGCCCTTTTCCACAATCTGTCCGGCGTACATGACCATGATGTCATCGGTCACATTGTAGAGCAGAGGCAGCTCGTGGGTGATGAACAGCATGGACTTGATATAGCCCTTTTCCATCAGCTCCCGCATCATCTTGATAACCATCTTCTGAGAGGTCACGTCCAGCGCGGAGGAAGGTTCGTCGGCAATCAGAACCTTGGGGTTCAGAATGGTAGACACAGCGATGACGGTACGCTGCTTCATACCGCCGGACAGCTCCACCGCGTGTTTATCCAGCACCTCGGGCGGCAGACCCAGTTCCGCAAACCGTGCTTCCGCCAACTCCCGGATCAGCTTCTTGTCTTTCTTGGGGTCATGTGCCCGCACCACGTCCTCGATAAAGCGGATGATTCTCTGGGTTGGGTTCAGGGCGTTCATGGCAGCTTGGGGAATGTAGGCAATTTCCGTGCCGAGGATGCTCTTACGGACATCATCCGGCTTCATGCCGGAGATATTTCTGCCGTCGATGACGATATCGCCGCTCATATAGTGCAGAGGCGGGAAATAGTAGCCCATCATAGAAAGCGCCAGCGTGGATTTTCCGCAGCCGGATTCGCCCGCGATGCCCAGGGACTTGCCTTCCTCGATTTTGAAGGAGACGCCGTCCACGGCGTAAACATCCTCGTGGAAGCGGGTCACATATTTGGTTTTGAGGTTTCTGACCTCCAGCATTACTTTACCCATTGCGTCGTCCTCCTTAGTCTCTCAGGGTGGGGTTGAATACCTGGTCGAGACCCGTGTTCATCAGATTCAAAGAGAAAGAGATGAGGGTGATGGTCAGAATCACAGGGAAGTAAGCCCACCAGGAACCGTTGGTATGCGCGGAATACAGCATGGCCCAGTTCATCATCAGACCCAGCGTAGGCACCTCGGTGGTCTTGGGGCCAAGACCCAGCAGTGACAGCTGTGCTTCGCTGAGGATGCCGGAGGAAACCTGAAGAATGAAAGCCATGACGACATAGGAAGCAATGTAGGGCAGGATATCCGTCAGCACGATGCGAACCAGACTGTGTCCGGAGAGCTTGCTCAGGTTGACGTGGTCACGGTTGCGCAGGCTGATGACCTGAGAACGGACGGAACGAGCGGTCCAGGTCCAGCTTGTCAAGCCGATAACCAACGCGACCACCGCCGCGCCGCGCTGTTCCTGACCGATGGAATAGGAAATCAAAATCAGCAGGATGAAGCTGGGGATAACGGTGAAAATGTTGGTGATGAACATAATCAGATCGTCCGCAAAGCCGCCTAAGTAACCGGCCAGCAGGCCCAGGGTCAGACCAATGATTGTGGCAACGGCACCGGCGATCAGGCCGATTCTGATGGAGGTGCCGCAGGCGGACACCAGCTCTTTAAGGACGTCGCGGCCGAAGTTGTCGGTGCCCAGCGGCAGAGTCTTGACGTTGGCAACGGCACGGATGTTGACATAGTCGGTTTTGCTGATGGAATTCACCTTTTCCAGATCGCCCTCATCATTCTCATCGGCGATAATCCGCACGTCAGCGGAGCGCAGCTCCAGCAGAGCGTTATTCAGGCGCTTGTAATAGTTCCGCTTTGCCATGGTCATGCTGGCAGGCTTGGCGGTAACCTCGTAATTGTCGTTCCACAAATCCACCAACGCGTCGGTGTCGTTAATGTCCAGTCCGGACACGTCGATGCCCATAGCGGTGAACCACTCCACCATGGCAACCCTGTCCTCAGCGGACAGAGCCTTCGCGATTCGGTTATCGTCCGCGTCGGAAAGGCGCAGCGTCTCGGTGTCGGTGCCCACGGCGTCATACAGGGAAACGTAAGTACCGGGAGATGCGAAGGTGCCAACGCCAATCATTTCCAGAGGGTTTCCGGGGTTGCACATGGGATAGATCAGCATGATCAGAAGGATAAACACAAAAATGCCAAAACCAACCACAAATTTGGGGGAATGAAAAACCTGGCGCAGTGTATTCTTCATTTTTAATTCCTCCCTTAGCTGTCAAACTGGGCGGCTTTGACTCTGGGATCGATAAAGCCGTAGATGATGTCCAGCAGGAACGTCACTATCAGAACCATGATGGTGATAATCAGAGTAGTAGCAGAAATCAAGGGATAATCCGCCGCGGTCACGGCGCTGTACATGGTGCTGCCGAGACCGGGATAGGAGAAGATGATCTCAGCGACCAGAGCGCCGCCGATCATGGTGCCGATGGACAGCGCCAGGCCGGTGACCTGGGGCAGCATGGCGTTGCGGAAAACATAACCGACGATCTTGCGATCCTTGATGCCAAGGAACCGGGCATACTTGACATAGTCGGCATTAAGTTCATAGATAGACATGGAGCGCATACCCACGGCCTGACCGCCGATGGAAACCAGGACAATGCTCCAGAAGGGCAGCTGGTAGTGAGAAATCACAGAGGAAATAAACCTCCAGCTGAAATTGGGAATCATATCAAAACCATAGCCGCCGGAAATGGGAGCCCATTTCAGTTTCACGGCGAAGAGAACAAGAAGAATCACTGCCATACCGAAAGCCGGGACGTTGCCCAAAAACAGGAAGGTCGGGAGCAGAACCTTGTCAAAGCCCTTGCGGATGTACGCCGCCAGGGCGCCAAGCAGGTTGCCAAGCAGCCAGCCAACCAGGATCGCGGGCAACTGCAGGCAGATCGTCCACATGATGGCGCTGGAAATAATGTTGCTGACGGATCTGGGATACTGGCTGAAGGAAAGCCCAAAGTCGCCGTGAATGGCGTTCTTGCAGAAGATCAGAAACTGCTCCGCCATAGGCTTATTCGTACCGAACTGTTCTGCATAACGCTCGTAAATTTCCTGCACGGCAGAGGCGTCGGACATACCGTTCGCCATTTTACCGGTGATGGCCGCGACAGGGTCGGCAGGCATCAGCCGGGGCAGAAAGAAATTGAGGAATACTGCAACGACAAAAGTAATAAGAAACCAGATTATTTTTTTTCCAAAATATTTACGGTAGCCTTTCATGCTACTTTTCCCCCTTTAGCATAAAAACGGGAAGGGCCATGCTCCATGAAGGAGCATGGCCGCTTCGAATTAACTATTAGCCGACCAGCTCGAGCTCGTACAGCGCGGCAATACCGTAGCCATCGGTGCAGTCAGCAGGGGGAATGTTCCGGCCGTCATCGCCGGCGGGGAAGTTGGTCCAGACAGACTCGTTGACGCAGTGGAACACGGAAGGACGATACATCAGGGAGAAGCTGGGAACCTCGGTCAGGTAGATCTCGGTCAGCTTGGTGTACAGATCCTTCAGCTCAGCAGTGTCAGTGGTGGTGGGGATCTTCTTGATGAGAGCCTCAGCCTCGTCATTGACGTACTGGCCCCAGTTGCCGGACCAGTTGTTGGCAATACCCACATAGTCCTTGCCCATAAACTGGTTCACACGGCCCCAGGGATTGGAGGGAGTGGAAGCATCGGGAGACCACATGAAGATGGCGTACTCAGTCTGGTCGGGATCGACAAACACGGTCTGATAGATGGAGTACTCGGGATACAGAGTGGTGATCTCAACGCCAATGTTCTTACCGGCAGCGGCAACCACTTCCATGGAGGCCTGCCAGTCAGTCCAGCCGTTGGGGCAAACAGCGTTCAGGGAGATCTTCTCACCGTTCCACTCACGCCATCCGTCGCCGTCGCTGTCCACGATACCGGCTTCGTCCAGCAGAGCCTTGGCGCCTTCGATGTCATTGCCTGCCCACTGCAGATCGGCAACGGCGTCGTGATCGTACAGAGCCTGCTCACCGTCGGTGGGGTTCATCAGGGAGCGGGGAACATCGGAGAAGCTGGGGGACTGATTGGTCATGGCGTTGGCGATGATGGTATCGTAGTCAACAGCCATGGCAATGGCCTTACGAAGGGCGGTATTCTCAGCGATAACGGGGAGGTTCATGTTGTACCATGCGGTAGGCATGGTCAGGCAGACACCATAGGGAGCTTCGTCATAGAAGGTGGAGATGGGCAGGCCGTCTTCCAGCCACAGATTCTGAATGTTGCCGATGAACTGCTGGCAAACGTCAACCTCGCCAGCCTTCAGAGCGACTTCACCAGCGGCGTTATCAGCGTAGATAACGTGAGCCAGGTACTTGGGAACAGGGAGCTTACCCCACATGGAGGCGTCCTGACCCCAGTAGTTGTCGTCACGGATCAGAACGACCTTCTGATCGTCGGAGTAGTACTTGGTGTAGGGGCCGGACCAAACGACATCATCACCGGGGTCGTTCAGGATAGCGGTGGCGTCGCCGTTGCAGCGCTCAACGACCTTGTCGATCCAGGCAGCCTGCGCAATGGGAGCCAGTTCCAGGAAGTCCAGAACCTTCAGGGGGTTGACAGGCGCGCCGCTGGCATCAAGCTTGCAGTGGATGACCAGGCTCTTGTCACCGGTAGCCTCGATGCTGTCGATGAAAGCGCCGTAGGAAGAACCGGTGCCGTTGCCGATCTCAACGCCGATTTCCCAGGTGCGGACAACGTCGGCGGCGGTGACAGGCGTGCCGTCAGACCAGTGGGCGGCTTCCTTCAGATTGACAGAAAGCTCAGTCATGTTGTCGTTCCAGGTGTAGTCGCCGTCGGCCAACAGACCGATCAGCTCGCCGGTCATTACGTTCCACATGTACAGGGTCTCGAACATGGTAGTACGGTAGCCGGCACCAGCGGCGAGGGCCATGGCGTTATTCTGGTTGGTTCCGATGACGTTCCAGGAGTTGACGGTACCCCACTGCTGACCAGCAAAGTACAGGGTCTCGTCACGAGGCAGGTCGGTGGTATTACCGGCTGCTTCGGTTTCGGCAGGAGCTTCCGCTTGCGTGGGAGCCTCGGTGGCAGCGGGTGCTTTCGTCTCCGTAGTGGCGGAGCCGCCGCAGGCAGCAAGGCCAATAACCATGACCAGCGCCAGCAGCAACGCGATGAGCTTTTTCATTGTGTTTCCTCCTTTAATTTTTGTTATTGACCTTCTTGGGGAAGGCCATTAACTACAATGGTTTATCATGTCTTTCCTGAAAGGAAAGACACAAAAAGGGATATCCCTTTTTGCCGGATGAAATCACGGTGTCAGCTTTTTCACCGTTTCGCCCGGGAGCAGGGTCCCGCCAACCACATGGCGTCCCGGGATGTAGGATCTTCCCTCTTCCACTGCTCTTGCCAGCTCCTCGGCTGCCAGCTCTCCCATCCGCTCGGCATCCTGCCGCATGGTGGTCAGCTTCGGGCGGAGCATCTGACAGAAATCAATGCCGTCATACCCGACGATGCTGACATCGTCCGGGACGGACAGGCCCATTTTCTCAAGCTCGTTTTTGCCCCCAAGGTGGGCGATGTCGTCGGGATAGAGGATGCACGTTGGCGGATCGGGAAGCTCCATCAGCTTCCGGGTTGCCGCCGCCGAGGATTCCGGATCCAGATACATGCTCTGAACCAAATATTCGTCCGGCAAGGAAAGCCCCAGTTCCTTGCAGGCTCTGCAGAAGCCGGAGATTCTGCGGCGCGTCACCGGCGTATCTTCTCCATAGGCGAACGCAATCTTCCGGTGTCCCATACTATACGCATATTTCACCAGTTCCGTCATCCCGCCCACGTTATCGGACAGGACACTGCCGCAATTTTCAAACACACAGTCAATCGTCACAACGGGGATGCCGCTGTTCGCCAGATCCACCACGGCGTGCTCCGTATAATCCACGGAGGCGATGACCACTCCGTCACAGTTACGGTAACGGGCGTGATCCACATAGCTGATTTCCTGACCGCCCATGTGGTCACTGATGAAGGAAATGTCGTAGCCCAGTTCCTCAGCGCGATGCTTGAAGCTGTTGAGAATGTGGGAGAAGAAGCTGTGCGTCAACCCCTTGTTGGCCTGATCCTCAAAAAGAACGCCAAAATTATACGAGCGGCTGGTTTTCAGCATCCGTGCGGCAGAATTTGGTGTATAACCCATTTGGGAAGCCACTTTGCGGATAGTCTCTTTTGTCTCTGCGCTGATATCCGGCGCGCCGTTCAGCGCCTTACTGACAGTGGCAATGGAGAAACCGCACTCCTTTGCAATCATCTTTATCGTCACCATAATGGCCTCCGGGGCCTGAATTTGTCTGCGAATGCAAGGACATGTGCATTTTGAACAATCGGCCGCATGTATGAAACGTTTTCGTATAGCTATATTAACACCATTTTATTTTCTTGTCAAGAGGGTTTCTGAAATTCAAGAATTTTTGTGCAATCCGCTGATAAGCTGTGAAATATGCTTAATCTGATCCAAATTTTCACCATTAAGCTATTGACTTTGACGAATGATTGTCCTATAGTGTATTTTGTAAACAAGTCGATTTCGAAAACGTATTCGGAGGTATTGCCAATGAAAACACGCACCCTTAACGGCGCATGGACGCTGGAAATTCCGGGCACCCCCTTTGCTGCTGTCCCCGCCACCGTCCCCGGCTCGGTTTACCATGACCTGCTCGCCGCGGAGCGGATTCCCGATCCATTCTACCGGGACAACGAAATGGAAGCCCTAAAGCTGATGGACAACGATTTTGTCTATTTCCGCAGCTTCCAGGTGGACGATGCCCTTCTCGCCGGGGACAAGGTTTTGCTCCGGGCAGAGGGACTGGACACCATCGCCGCCGTCCATATCAACGGTCAGATCGTCGGTGAGGCCTGCAATATGCACAGAATCTGGGAGTTCGACGTTAAGTCCGTTCTCCATCCCGGAGAGAACACCATCACCGTCTCCTTCCGCTCTCCTACTAAGTATATTAAGGAAGCATACGCAAAGTCCGTGGCAGACGGCAGCTCTGATGCCATGGTGGGCTTCCCTAACATCCGCAAAGCCCACTGCATGTTCGGCTGGGACTGGGGTCCCCGTCTGCCTGACGCCGGCATCTGGCGGAACATTTCCATCATCAGCATCGAAAAAGCCTGTATTCAGGACGTTCGGGTGGATCAGGTCCATAAAGACGGCACGGTTCGTCTGCGCATACATACCAATCTGAACCGTTATACCGATGACGAGGTCTGGGTCAACGTTTCCGTCACCGCTCCCGACGGCTCCGTCCTCACTGCCAGCGGCACCGACTGCGAGCTGATCGTCCAAAATCCCCAGCTCTGGTGGCCTGCCGGCTTCGGCGGTCAGCCGCTGTATCAGCTCAGCGTTTCCCTGTGTGCCAAGGGCAAGGAGCTGGACGTTTGGAGCCGGCGCATCGGCCTTCGCACCATGACCGTCAGCCGCCGTAAGGATCAGTGGGGCGAAAGCTTCAGCCACTGCGTCAACGGCGTGGACATCTTTGCCATGGGCGCCGATTACATCCCCGAGGACAATCTCCTTCCCAGAGTCAACCCGGAGCGCACCCGCCGTCTGCTGGAGGACGCAAAGGCTGCCAACATGAACTGCATCCGGGTCTGGGGCGGCGGCTACTATCCCGACGACTTCTTCTATGACATCTGTGACGAGCTTGGATTGCTGGTATGGCAGGACTTCATGTTCGCCTGCGCCGTGTACAATCTGACGGACGCGTTTGAGGAGAACATCACCGCCGAGTTTGTAGACAACGTCCGCCGTCTGCGCCACCACGCATCCCTCGCCCTGTGGTGCGGCAATAATGAAATGGAGCAGTTTGTGGCCCAGGGCGAGTGGGTCACCTCCATGCGTCAGAAGGCCGACTATATCAAGATGTACGAGTACATCATCCCCAAGGTTCTGAAAGCAGAGGATCCCCAGGCCTTCTATTGGCCCGCCAGCCCCTCCAGCGGCGGCAGCTTTGACGATCCCCAGGATCCCACCCGAGGCGACGTCCACTACTGGATGGTCTGGCACGGTCTTCTCCCCTTCACCGACTACCGCAACCATCAGTTCCGGTATGTCTCTGAATTTGGCTTCCAGTCCTTTCCCTGCATGGAAACCATCGAAAGCTTTACCGAGCCCGAGGATCGGAACGTATTCTCCTATGTGATGGAGAAGCACCAGCGCAACGCCTCTGCCAACGGGCGCATCCTGTTCTATCTATCCCAGATGTACCTGTATCCCCGCAGTCTGGAGCTGCTGGTATACGTCTCCCAGCTGCTGCAGGCACAGGCCATGCAGTACGGTGTCGAGCACTGGCGGCGGCACCGGGGCTGCTGCATGGGTGCGGTGGTCTGGCAGCTCAACGACTGCTGGCCGGTAGCCAGCTGGGCCAGCATCGACTACTTTGGCCGTTGGAAGGCTCTGCACTACTATGAAAAGCGGTTCTTTGCCCCTGTGCTGATTTCCTGCCATGAGGAGGGCATTCTCTCCCAGAATACCAACGTCAATGCCGAGCCTTTTGGCCTGAAAAAGTCCGCCCACCTGAACGTGAGCAACGAGACCATGCAGGAATTCCGGGGCAAGGCAAAGTGGAGTCTGCGCCGCCCGGACGCTTCCGTTATCGAGGAAGGCAGCTTCGATGTGACCGTCCCCGCTTTGTCCGCCGTCTGGCTGCCGGAGCAGGACTTCTCGAATTACGGCACTTATGACACCTACTATTCCTACCAACTGCTGGATGAGGCGGGCAATGGGGTAGGCGAGGGGAGCGTCCTCTTCTGCGCTCCCAAGCACTTCCGCTTTGCTGATCCAGAACTGAACGCCTTTGTCAAGGATGACGATATCATTGTCACCGCGAAGGGGTATGCCCGGAGCGTGGAGATTCAGGCAGGTGCCGATGTGGTGCTTTCCGACAACTACTTTGACATGGACGGCGGTGTAAAGGCCGTGAAGATTCTCCGCGGCAGCGTGGACAGCGTATCGGTACGCAGCGTCTGGGACATCCGTTGAACACTTTGCGCGGGGCATAGACACGCCCCGCGCATAACGAAAGCGTATGAATATGGAACTAACAGGAAAGAAAATCAACTTTTTAGGGGACAGCATCACGGAAGGCTGCTGCGCGACTTCCCCGGAAAAGGGCTATGTGGACGTGATGAAGCGGAAATACCGTCTGACGGAAGCCCGGAATTACGGCATCGGCGGCACCAGAATTGCCCGGCAGCGGATTCCCTCTGGGGAGCCCAAATTTGACCAGGATTTTTGCGGACGGTTTTCCGAAATGAACCCCGATGCCGACATCATTGTGGTGTTCGGCGGAACCAACGATCACGGGCATGGCGATGCTCCCATGGGCACTGAAACCGACCGGACGCCGGACACCTTTATCGGCGCCTGTCATTTCCTTTTCTCCCGGCTGCCGAATCAGTTTCCGGGCGCAATCATTGTCGTCCTGACGCCCCTGCACCGGATGGGAGAGAATATCCCCAAAGGGGAACGCGGTTGGCTGCTGAGAGATTATGTTCGGGTCATACGGGATACGGCGGCATTTTATGGCCTTCCTCTGCTGGATTTGTTTGAAACCAGCGTTATCCGGGCAAACGATCCGGAAATTGCCGCAAAGCTGACCACCGACGGCCTGCACCCCAATGACTTAGGGCACGAAATTCTCGCCGGAGAAATTGGCGATTTTCTGAAAGGACTGGCGGAATGAAGCAGAGAGAAGACACCATTCGGAAATGGTTTTCCCTTTGGCTGGACAGCCGGGAAGCAGAGCTTTCCGATCTCTTCACAGAGGACGCCGCATACATTGAGAGCTGGGGGCCGGAGTATTACGGGCGGGAGATGATTGCCCGCTGGTTCCGGGACTGGCACAGGAGCGGTCAGGTTTTGCGCTGGGACATCCAGGAATTTCTGAATTCCGAAAATACCACCGTAGTTCGCTGGTACTTTCAATGCCAGATTTCCGGGGAAGCTCCAACCGGCTTCAACGGACTGTCTCTGATCCGTTGGTCTGTAGATGGAAAAATCGCCTTCCTTCAAGAATACGCCTGCACCGAAAAGCGGTATTGTCCCTATGGATAAGCAACGGGTGCCGTATTCTCTGTGTTTTCACATTGATACTATTTCCTGATTAAAATCAAAGATTTTAATCAGGAAATAGTATCAACTTGCGGGGCATGAACTGGCTGGTGATATGGGGCATGATCTCGTCGATCTTGTCCTCCAGACCGCAGTAATACAGGAACTCCCGCATGATCTCTTCGCCGGAGCACTGGGTCATGGGCTTTTTCACACAGGTGCCGCAGTTATTTGCGTGCAGGCCGTAGAACCACATGAACTGGACGTTCTCCGGCTGGTCAGGAGCCACGGGCTGGAGCGGCACATTGTACGCTGAACGATATTGCTTTGGAAGTCAGCAAACTGCTTCAGCTGGAAGCTCAGGAGTTGTTCGGTGTCCGGTAAGCACTCGGTCAAACAACTTTTTTCAAAAAACACAGGAAATCCTGCACCCCGGAGGCGCATAATGAATCGAGATCTGACAAAAGGCTCCGTCACCAAATCCATGCTGCTGTTCGCGATCCCCATGATTCTGGGCGACCTGCTCCAGCAGTGCTATAATATTGCCGACACCCTGATCGTTGGGCAGTTTCTTGGGCGCAATGCTCTCGCGGCGGTGGGGTCATCCTTCACGCTGATGACCTTCCTCACCTCCATCATCCTTGGCCTGTGCATGGGAAGCGGCGCGCTGTTTTCCATCCGCTTCGGCCAGCGGGACGAGAACGGCCTTTGCGAGGATATCTGCGCGTCCTTCTATTCCATCGCCGCCGCGACGGTGCTTCTGAACGTCATTGCCTACCTCTGTCTGGACGCGCTTCGTGTATTTCTCCACGTCCCTGACGAGGTGTGGGGGGATATGCGCGCCTATCTGTTCGTGATTTTTATGGGAATCCCCGGGATTTTCCTGTACAATTTCTTTGCTTCTTTCCTGCGGTCGGTGGGAAATTCTGTGGTGCCGCTGGTATTTCTGGCCGTTTCCGCCGTGTTGAACATCGTTCTGGATCTGTGGTTCATCATTGAGCTAAAGCGGGGCGTCGGGGGCGCTGCGGAGGCGACGGTGATCGCCCAGTACCTTTCCGGCATCGGCATTGCGGTCTACGCCCTTCTGCGCTGCCCTCAGGTGCGCTCCATCCGGCGTCTTCGCAGTCTGCGGTGGGCGCGCATTTCCGAAATTCTCTCCTTCTCCACCCTGACCTGCGTTCAGCAGTCGGTCATGAATCTGGGCATTCTCACGGTGCAGGGACTGGTCAACAGCTTCGGCACGGTGGTCATGGCCGCGTTCGCCGCTGCCGTGAAGATCGACGCCTTCGCCTACATGCCGGTACAGGACTTCGGCAACGCCTTTTCCACGTTTATCGCCCAGAACTACGGCGCAAGGGAAACCGGTCGAATCCGCTCCGGCCTGAAAAGCGCCGTGTGCATCTCCATGGCCTTCTGTCTGGTCATATCCGCCCTTGTCTTCGTTTTTGCCCGTCCGCTTATGACGATTTTCGTGGAAGCCGGGGAGACAGAGATCATTCAGGCGGGCGTACAGTATCTGCGCATTGAAGGCGCGTTCTACTGCGGCATCGGCTGCCTGTTCCTGCTCTACGGGCTGTACCGGGCGCTGGAAAAGCCGGGGATGAGCGTGGTGCTGACCGTCATTTCTCTGGGCACCCGGGTGGCTCTGGCGTATCTTCTTTCCGCCATCCCCGTCGTCGGCGTGGTGGGCATCTGGTGGTCTGTCCCCATCGGCTGGTTTCTAGCGGATATGACAGGTCTGCTCTATTTCAAAATCCGGAAAAACAAGCTGCTGCCTTTGGACAAAGCATCCATCCGCTGAGCAGCAGACGAGGCGGGCAAGTGCATGAAGCACTTGCCCGCCTGCAATTATTTACGCTTTCACGAGAATATCGCTTATATCGGTCTGCTGTCCGCCTGCGGTAAAGGCTGCCGTTTTTCCGTCATGGGTGAGCTTATAGGTTTCCCCCGCCGCGCCCTTTTCCAGCAAATCAGCGAGCCGGAACGCGGAGGTCGCGTCCTTGGTGACAAAGACGATTTTCTCCACGCCCTGCGCCTTGAGGGTGCCGATGCCGCTGAGCTTTCCCGTCAGCACGGCAAAGTCGGCGTCCACGGTGACGGTCAGCACGCCGTCCTTCTGCTCGGCCGTGTAGGCAATGTCCTTGCCGTCCTTATCGGTCACGCGGTAGAGGGGACTTTGCGGGGTATCCGCGTCGTCGGATTTCCCTTCCGGCACCACAAGCGTGCCGATCTGGAATTCGATCGTCTCGTCGCCCAGCCGCAGGACACAGGTGACGGGGTAGGTACCCGGTGCGGCGGGAACGGTCTCACTGCCGCCGTAGAGAATTTTTTCTACAGTACCCTCGCCGGACGCTGTCACGATGAACTTGCCGTTTTCGCTGCGGATGTCCAGAGCGGTCAGGTTTTCCGGGTCGCCGTCGTGATTTTCGCCGCTCAGGCGCATGTTGATGTAGTCCTTCAGCTTCTCAATATCGCTGCCGTTCAAGCCGTTGATTGTCACATCCGGCCCGATCACGTAATGACCGTAGCTGCTTTCATGGTAGGCATCCTGCCCGTCGCCGATGCGGCCGATGGCATTTTCATCCAGCGTGTATTTGATCTGCTTTGTATTGTAATCGAAATAAATCTCATCACCGTCATCATCGTACAAAATCCCCGTGGTAATGCAGGCGTTGCCAAGGATAAGAATGGTTCCGCGCATATCATCTCTGTCGTCGCTGCCGATGGCAGCGGCGCTATCGCCCGCTATGGCGGTGACCTGCGCGTTGTCCTGGATGATGATCAGTCCTGCCATGCGTTTATCCTCACCGGCACCGATGCCCGCGCCCTCATTCTCGCCGATCGCCGTCACCTTTGCACTGCCCCGGAGGATGATTCTGCCGGTGGAGGTAATGGAGCCTTTCTCTCCCGCGCCGATGCCCGCACCGTCGTCGTCACTTCCCGCGGTCACCTGCGCGCTGCCGCCGATGGTGATGGTGCCGGATATGTCCCCATCCCTTCCAGAGCCGATACCGGCGCCGTCGTCTTCACTCCACGCGGTTACCTTCGCATTGCCGCCGATGATGATGGTGCCGGATACGTCCCCATCCTCTCCAGAGCCGATACCGGCGCCGTCGATCCCACTCCACGCGGTTACCTTCGCGTTGCCGCCAATCGTAATCGTGCCGGACATCTCGCTCTTTGGGGGGTCATCATCTGACTTGCCGGTGCCAATTCCTGCACCGTCCCAGCCGCTTCCGGCCGTAACCTGCGCGTTGCCGCTGATGGTGATGCTGCCGCTGTCGGACATATTGCCGCCCTCGCCGGAGCCGATACCCGCACCGTCCTCCTGGCTGAAGGCGTTGACCTTTGCGTTTTCGTCAATGGTGATGCTGCCGGACATATTGCCGTTATAGCCGGAACCGATGCCCGCACCGTCACCATAGAAATCATCTTCCCCGTCATCTTCCGTGGTGACGGCGGCGCTGCCGGTAATATGGATTTTACCGGACATGTCTTCATCCTCGTGGCTGCCGATCTTGGCGTTATCGTTATAATTATCTTCATTATCGCCGATCTCGGCCTTCAGAGAGCCGCTGCCGGTGATGGTCACATCGCCGTCGGAGACATGCAGGGCAGAGCCGCTTTCGGAGAAAATCTTGTTGTCTCCCTCCAGTGTGATGTTCGCGCTGGAGCTGCCCACGTCGATGGCGTCGCCTGTGCTGCTGATGTTGATATCCTGAATGGTGACATTTGCCGTTGCATTGTCAGAGGTGGATATGGTGATGGTGCTGTCCGTTGTCTTAGAGCTGTCGCGCTGCTTGATGACAGGCGCGTCATCCGCAACGTCTGTGCTGCTTCCCTGGGACACCGTCTGGCCGCTGTCTCCGGCGCTGACGGTAATGTCGCCGTCCTCCAGATACCATTCCGCCGCAAACGCGGTCACAGACAGGTTCACGACCAGCAGCAGCGCGATGATCGCGGAAATCAGTCTTCTCATTTTCATTAGATGTACGTTCTCCTTTCTCGTCCTGACCCGTACCCGTCGGGCAGGCAGTCGGGGATTGCATCGGGGTACCCCATTGTGAACTTTCCGAAGGCTATTCGGTGCATATACCAATGATAACAGATAAAGTCTTTCCTGTCAAGCATCCTCCCGGCGGACATTTTTTGCCCCGTCTGTGCCGTTGACTAAACCGTCAGGCTATGCTATAATGCCGCTCAAACAGCACGGCAAATGTCGATTTGCCGCCATATAAGAAAGAGGGGTCATCCTTGATGAATGTACGGAAAGCACAAAAAGCTGACATTGACAGCATCGAAAAAATCTACGACCGCATTCATGACAGCGAGGAACAGGGGCTTTCCACCATCGGCTGGATTCGCAGCGTCTACCCCACCCGAAAAACGGCAGAAGCCGCTCTGGAGCGAGGCGATCTGTTCGTCATGTTGGATGACGGAAATGTAGTTGCCGCCGCCGTCATCAACCAGACGCAGGTGTACGAGTACAAAGACGCAGCATGGAAGCACGCCGCGGAAGACCGCGAGGTCATGGTGCTGCACTGCCTTGTGGTTGACCCGCTGAAAGGCGGAAAGGGATATGGCCGCGCTTTCGTCGCATACTATGAGGATTACGCAAAACAGCACGGCTGCCCCGCTCTGCGCATGGACACCAACGTGAAAAATAAGCGGGCGCGAAAGCTGTACCACATGCTGGGATACGAGGAAGTCGGCATCGTACAGTGCGTCTTCAACGGCATTCCCAATGTGCAGCTTGTGTGTCTGGAAAAATATCTGGGATAAGAAAAAGCTCCCTTCCGACGGTCTTTCGCCTGTCGGAGGGGAGCCTGTTTTTAGTTTGCCGCTGTGTTGTCCTTATAGTAGTCCGTATCCAGGATCAGATTGTTGATCCGCACGAACTGCTGCACCTTTTGGGCCATTGCGTCAAGGGTCTCGCTGCTGGCCTCCGCTTCACCGCCGGTGATGCGGAGAACACGCTTTGTCCCCGCGTCGTAGGCGATATCTCCGGATATCCAGCTGCCGTCGGAGAACAGCGCGTAGCCCTCATAGGTGGGGTCAAAGGCGTCCCGGCCTATGTAATCATAGGGGCTGTCCACGCCCAGAAGATTCAGCATCGTGGGCAGGAGGTCAGAGGTGTTCAGCGTCTTGTCCACCTTCATGGGCTGCAAATCCGCGCTCCAGATGAAGCAGGGCGTCTTTTCCAGCAGCAGGGCGTCGTCCACCCCGGAGAGAGCAAACAGGGACGCTTCGTCCTTGTAGCCGTAGGTGTAGTGGTCAGTGACACCGATGATGACGGTGTTGTCAAGCTGCCCCTTGTCCTCCAGCTCCTGAAGCAGCCGGGCAAACAGATCGTCCACCAGCTTGGCCTTGAGATAGGCGCAGTCCGTCTCCTCGTTGCCTGTAAGCCCCCGGAATTCCGGATACTTTTTCAGCGCCCAGTAGCTCAGAACCTCGTTGTACTTGTAGCTTAAGTGGGCAGAGCGGGTGATGATGAAATTCAGGGTTGGCTGTCCCTCCCGGAAGAACTCGGCATTCAGGCCGGGATTGTCGAACAGCAGCTGATCGTCATACAGAAGATCTTCCTCGTCCGCGCCGATGTAGTCCCCGTAGCAGACGTACTCGGAATACCCCATGGCGGGGGAGAACACGCCGCGGCTGTAGAAGCTGGGATCGTTATAGTGGAAGGTCTTGGCAGAATACCCCACCTGCGTCAGCAGGCTGGCGAGGGACTGGCGGTAGGTGTTCGTGATGTAGTCGAAAGCATAGCCGCCCTGACTGCTCAGGAACGAGCCGGTATTCACGCAGAACTCCGAATTGAAGGTGCGGATGCCGCCGTAGCCCGGCGTGTAGAAGTGAGTGAAGGAAATGCCCTCGGACATGAGCCGTTCCAGCGTGGGGGTGTACTCCCCGATCATCCAGTCATCCATAGACTCCATGAGCACCAGAACCACGTTTTTCCCTTCCAGCAGGCCGGTCATTTCGTTGTCGCCGCCCACAGTCCGACCCGCAAAATAGGCGTTGATCTCCGCTTTCCCTGCCTTCTGCGCCGCGGCGTAGCTTGGCGTCAGGGGGTAGATGCCGTTCTTGTAGATGTCCTTTTCCAGCGTCTGGTACAGGCCACAGACCTGATACAGCCGGTGGGCGTTGAACATGTTGTCATAGGCCGCCTCAGCGGACTGAACTCTGCCGTAATCGGAGGAGGCGTACCGGATGTCGCCGTCCTGCACAAACACCGCCTGCGGCAGGCAAGCTGCTCCTACCGACGCGGCGATGACCACCGCCGCAGCCGCGATTCCGGTTGACCATTTCTGCTTCCACCTTGGGAATTTCACCAGAATCACAACGCCCTGCACCGCCAGCGCCGCCAGTCCCAGCCACCAGCCAATGGGGTAGCTCAGCAGGACGGAAAAATAGTCCGACCCCTCAGACGCATAGCGGAAATCCGACAGCCACATCATCTCGGAAAACAGATAAAAATACCCCGTCTGCACAGCGGCGTAGATCGCGGCGACGAAATACAAAATACCGTACACCACTCTCCCCGCCTTGGCCGGGAACAGCCTGACAAAGCCGCTCAGAATCGCCGCCCACAAAGCGCCGAAAGCCAGCGGCCAGAGCTGCGCCAACCGGAACTCCTCCGTATTCAGGGATAAAAAGAGAAAGGCAAACACTTCCACCAGAAAGAAGGACAGCGGCAGGAAAAGAAAATGTATACGCCGCCGTGTTTTTTGTTTGCCCGAGGTCGTGCCCACGAATCATCCGCTCCTTTATCGAAACTCATGGTATTGTATCACAAAATGCCGCAAATGTACACTTAAGAATTCCTTGTATCGATATTTTTCACAAAAAATTTATTTTCCTCTTGTAAAATCTTCCTAATTGACGTATACTTAGGGGAGCTTTGAAGAAATCAGTAAGGAGAGAGGACACCCATTATGGATTTGATTACCGTCCGTGACCTGTTCAAAAACACCGAAAAATATGCCGGCGCCGAAGTGAACGTCGGCGGCTGGGTGCGAAACCGCCGGGGCAGCAAGCAGTTTGGCTTCATCGTCCTGAACGACGGTACTTATTTCACCCCCGTGCAGGTGGTGTATAACGACACTCTGGAAAATTTTCAGGAAATTTCCAAAATCAACATCGGCGCCGCTCTGATCATTCGCGGCACGCTGGTTCTCACCCCGGACTCCAAGCAGCCCTTTGAGATTCAGGCCGAGCAGATCACGGTGGAAGGCTCCTCCACCGGCGACTACCCCCTGCAGCCCAAACGCCACTCCATGGAGTTCCTGCGCACCATCAACCATCTGCGTCCCCGCACCAACACCTTTCAGGCGGTGTTCCGCGTCCGCAGCCTTGCCGCTATGGCCATCCACCAGTTCTTCCAGGAGCGGGACTTTGTGTATGTCCACACGCCCCTGATCACCGGCTCCGACTGCGAGGGCGCGGGCGAAATGTTCCAAGTCACCACCCTTGACCTGAACAACGTCCCCAAGACCGAGGACGGCAAGGTCGATTATACGCAGGACTTCTTCGGCAAGCCCACCAACCTGACCGTTTCCGGCCAGCTTAACGGCGAAACTTTTGCCATGGCTTTCCGCAACATCTACACCTTCGGCCCCACTTTCCGGGCGGAGAACTCCAACACCACCCGCCATGCCGCCGAATTCTGGATGATCGAGCCGGAGATCGCCTTCGCCGATCTGGAGGATGATATGGAGCTGGCCGAGGCCATGATCAAGTATATCATCTCCTACGTTCTGGAGCACGCCCCCGAAGAAATGAACTTCTTCAACGAGTTCATCGACAAGGGACTGCTTGACCGTCTTCACAACGTCCTGCACAACGAATTCGGCCGCATCACCTACACCGACGCCGTGGCGCTGCTGGAAAAGCACAACGATGAATTTGAGTACCCCGTCCACTGGGGCAGCGACCTGCAGACCGAACACGAGCGCTTCCTAACGGAAAAGGTGTTCAAGAAGCCCGTCTTCGTCACGGATTACCCCAAGGAGATCAAGGCGTTCTACATGAAGCTGAATCCCGACGGCAAGACCGTGGCCGCTATGGACTGTCTGGTTCCCGGCATCGGCGAGATCATCGGCGGCAGCCAGCGTGAGGACAACTTCGACATTCTGAAGAACCGCATCGAAGAACTTGGCATGAAGCCTGAGGACTATGCCTTCTATCTCGACCTGCGCAAGTACGGCTCCGCCCGTCACGCGGGCTACGGTCTGGGCTTTGAGCGCTGCGTCATGTACCTCACCGGCATGGGCAACATCCGGGACGTGCTTCCCTTCCCCAGAACCGTGGGCAACTGCGACCTGTAATTACAGCACCATCGATTGCAAAAGGCGAACCGTTTCCTACGGTTCGCCTTTTTTGATGGTAATCATCCGGTCAGGAAACGGAAAACCGCCCGAAAGAAGCAAGCTTCTTTCGGGCGGAAATTCATTTTTGCATTCTTAATTACACAGCCAGGAAGAACTTCACCAGGAACAGAGCGGAGATCACGTAGGTCAGGACGGAAACTTCCTTGGCCTTGCCGCCGAAGATCTTCATGATGGTGTAGGAAATCAGACCCAGGCCGATGGCGTGGCCGATGGAGCCGGAGATGGGCATACCGATGAGCATCAGCGCCACGGGAACCATCTGATCCATATCGTCGAAGTCGACCCGCTTCAGACCCTGGAGCATCAGGATGCCCACGTAGATCAGAGCAGCGGAGGTGGCAGCGGCGGGGATGATGGCGGCGATGGGGGCGATGAAGATGCAGGCCAGGAACAGCAGGCCGGTGACGACAGCAGTCAGACCGGTGCGGCCGCCGGCCTCAACACCGGAAGCGGACTCGATGAAGGTGGTGATGGTGGAAGTACCGGTGCAGGCGCCGGCGATGGTGCCGATGGCGTCGGACAGCAGAGCTTCCTTCATGTTGGGCATATCGCCCTTCTCGTCCACCATGCCGGCGCGGGAGGCGGTGCCGACTAGAGTGCCGATGGTGTCGAACATGTCAATGATGCAGAAGGTGATGATCAGGGTGATGGCGGTGAACCAGCCGATCTCCATGAAGCCGGCGAAGTTGAACTTGAACAGGGTGACCTGAGCCATATCGGCGAAGGGGGGCAGGAAGGAAGCGGTAGCCAAAGAAGCGAAGGGGTTGGTGTGCAGGAAGGCGAAGGAGCCGATCCAGTAAATCACGGAAGCGACGAGCATACCGTACAGCACGGAACCCTTGATGCCCTTCTTGGACATCGCCAGGATGACAAACAGGCCGACAAACATGGTCACGACGGTCAGGATCATGGTGGCGAAACCGGTGTCGCCCATGTTATTCTGCAGGTAGCTGGGAGTCAGTGCGCCGAAGAAGTCACGCATGACATAGAAGGGAGTGGTGAAGCCGTTGCCCTCTGCATAGACACCCACGTTGGAGCCAAGGCCGATATTCATCAGCATCAGGCCGATTGCGGGAGAGATGCCCAGACGGATGCCGAGGGGAATGGCCTCCACGATCTTCTCGCGGACGTTGAAGATGGACAGGACAACGAAGACGATGCCCTCCAGCAGGATGATGACCAGAGCGGCCTGGAAGGAAGCCACGTAGGTCATGCCGGTCATGGCAACGATGTTGCCGACGACCACGGCAAAGAAGCTGTTCAGACCCATACCGGGAGCCATTGCGAAGGGCTTGTTGGCCAGGAACGCCATGCAGAACGTACCGATGGCAGACGCGATGCAGGTTGCCAGGAACACGCCGTTCCACAGATCCTGTCCGGCGGCGCCGAAGCCGGTGAGCAGGTTCGGGTTCAACGCGATGATGTAGGCCATCGTCATGAACGTCGTGAGGCCAGCCACGACCTCAGTCTTGACGGTGGTCTTGTTCTCGGAGAGCTTGAAAACTTTCTCTAACATAGTATCGACCTTTCTTTTTAGTTTTCCGGCAGCGCCGGTGGAAAAGTACAGGTTCATTGTAACATTTTCCAAAAATAATACAATACAGAAGACAACACAAACTTATGAATAAATTATGTCCTGTTTTCGTCGTTTTGACAAATCGCCGCTTTTCCCGGTGTTTTCTGCGGCGATTCCTTTGGATTTTCACCCGTTTTGGAAACGAATCTATGAACATTGCTCTGAATCGTACCGGAATAAGTATCGATATTTAAGGGGCTTCCTCAATTTTGGGAGGAAGCCCCTTACTGTTAAAGTCCTGTTTTTGATTGCTTTTACTGCTTCGGCGCGCGTTTCCGGCAGAGATAGATGTCCAGCTTTTCCTTCATGTTCTCCGGCATCTCCCGGGCTACGGGGCACCGGGCAGCGTTCGCCATGCGCTCCGCAAAGGCAATGAGAAAATCCGTATCCAGCACCATCTGCTCGCCCTTCATCAGCGCCATGGTGTCATAGCGGTTGTGAATGGTGGCAGTATTGGGGGGCGCGATGCGGGCGAAGGACACCGCCGGGACGCCCTTGTCGGCGAAGGGCGTGGAGTCGCTGGAATACACGTCCTGCTTCACCTCCACCGGGAAGCCCAGCTCGTCGCCCAGATAGGAAATATAATGGCACATCTTTTCCTCGCCGGTGACGCAGGAGATAAACTTGCCCATGATGCAGCCGATCATATCCAGATTGATGTTCAGCACGCAGTTTTTGAGCTTCTCCTCGTCGGCGCAGTACGCCTTGGAGCCCAGCAGTCCCCGCTCCTCACTGCCGCACCAGATGAAGCGCAGGCCGTAACGGTGGGGGTGCGCCGCGAAATGCTCCGCGATACCCAGAATTCCCAGAGAGCCGGACATATTGTCATAAGCGCCCTGTGACAGGGACGTGGAATCGTAGTGGGCGGTGAAGGCAATATACTCGTCCACCTGCCCCGGCATGTCCAGAACGACGTTGTGGGACTGGCCGGTATACTCCTCCTGCTTCAGCGTGATCTTCGCCGTGGAAGCCCCTCTGCGGATCAGCTCCACCGCGTCCTTGGCGTTGATGTTCACGCCGGGAATTCGGTTTCCGTTGTGGACGTAAGAGCGCAGCTCCCGCTGGTCGATGTCCCGGTCGGCGTAATTGGTGTTTCCGTCATAGGTGACGAAGCCCACCGCGCCGTTTTCCAGCAGATCGTGGTAGACCCAGTAGCCCAGATAGCCGTCGATCATCACGATTTTCCCCCGGCACTTGCTCAGCGCGTAAGGGCTGGAATCCCGCAGATAATAGAAAGGCGCTTCCACCTCCCCGCTTCCTGCGCACAGGTAGCCCTTGCAGGTCACTTCCACGCCGTCCACCTGCAAAACCGCCTCCTGTATTCTGGACATCGGCACGTCGAACGGCACGATCTCGGCTTTCAGCCCCAGCCCGGCAATCTTATCCTGCAAATACTGTGCCGTGCGCAGCTCCTCCGGGCTGCCGCCGGTGCGGATATAGGCCGTATCCGCAAATATTTTCATAATCTGTTCCGCGTTCATGGCGTTTCCTCCTTTTTTATATTCTATATAGTAATCCATCCGCGCCAAATTTGCAAGTCCCGGACGGCATCAATATTTTGCTCCACTTTCCAAAGAAATCGCTTGACATGCGTCTGGTTCGATGCTATAATATCACCCGTGGTGATTGAATGCACCCGTGATTTTCATGGGCCTTTAGCTCAGTTGGTCAGAGCCTCCGGCTCATAACCGGATCGTCCCGGGTTCAAATCCCTGAAGGCCCACCAGATTTTTCAGGTCTCCCGCCTTCAAATATAAATACATAGGGGTATAGCTCAATTGGTAGAGCGGCGGTCTCCAAAACCGTAGGCTCTGGGTTCAAGTCCTAGTGCCCCTGCCAGTAAAAACACCGGGTTTCTATATGAAACCCGGTGTTTTTCTAACTTTTTAATGCATTTTCAAAACATGCAAAATCAATTTGTCCGTTATTTGTCCGTTATGCCTGTTTTTTCGCCGGGTTCAGAAGGTTATCCATCATTTCCGCAGAAGCAGCGGCGGCGCTCTGAATGGCGTGGGCATAAACCTTTGTTGTGGTGTTGGCCGTGCTGTGCCCCAATGTGCCCGCCACGGTAGTGACCGCCACGCCGTTGGCAATTTGCAAGGTAGCGTTTGTATGCCCTTACGGTATAATTACGACAAACCGGAAAAGCCCCGTAGAATCAAGGGTTTTGAGGTTTTCAGTCTGGTTTTTTCATCCTTTTCCAAACCGAAAAATCATGCTGAAATAAGTCGAATTATAGGAGGTGTTTCATTAACGACAAATGAATAGCAGAAAGGAACTCAAAGCCTTTTGATTTCAAACACAGTAGAATATTGGATTTATGCGAAGCCGTCACTTGTTTCAAGTGGCGGCTTTTGTCATTACTAGGACTGCTGTGCAGGCACATGACAACACCAATCAGAAATGAGGTGAAGTCATTGAACACGCAAATCATCGCCATCGCCAACCAGAAAGGCGGCGTTGGCAAGACAACCACCTGCGCGAACCTGGGGATCGGGCTGTCGCAGGCTGGAAAGAAAGTGCTGCTGATCGACGGGGACCCGCAAGGCAGCCTGACCATCAGCCTGGGCCACCCCCAGCCGGACAAGCTGCCCTTTACCCTGTCCGACGCGATGGGCCGTATCCTGATGGACGAGCCGCTGCGCCCCGGTGAGGGTATCCTGCACCACTCGGAAGGCGTTGACCTGATGCCTGCTGACATTCAGCTCTCCGGCATGGAGGTCTCCCTGGTGAACGCCATGAGCCGTGAAACCATCTTGCGGCAATACCTGGACACGATCAAGGGACAATATTCCCATATCCTGATTGACTGCCAGCCATCCCTGGGTATGCTCACGGTCAACACCCTGGCCGCCGCCAACAGGGTCATAATCCCCGTTCAGGCGGAGTACCTGCCCGCCAAGGGCCTGGAACAGCTGCTCCAGACCGTAAACAAGGTGAAGCGGCAGATCAACCCCAAGCTCCAGATCGACGGCATATTGCTGACGATGGTGGACAACCGCACCAACTTCGCCAAGGAGATTGCTGCCCTGCTGCGGGAGACCTATGGCAGCAAAATCAAGGTGTTCGGCACCGAGATTCCCCATTCTGTCCGGGCAAAGGAAATCAGCGCCGAGGGCAATAGCATTTTTGCCCATGACCCCAATGGCAAGGTGGCCGAGGGGTACAAAAATCTGACCCAGGAGGTGATAAAACTTGAAAAGCAGCGCGAAAAAAGCAGAGCTGGCTCCATACGATGACTTGTTTTCCACCGAAGAAAGCCGCCAGGATGCCAAGCTGGAAAAAGTAAGGGAAATCCCGCTGTCTGAGCTGCATCCTTTCAAGAACCATCCCTTCAAAGTCAAGGATGACGAGGCCATGATGGAGACCGCCGACAGTGTTCGGCAGTATGGTGTTCTGGTTCCGGCGATTGCCCGCCCGGACCCGGAGGGCGGCTATGAGCTGGTTGCCGGTCACAGGCGGCACCGGGCCAGTGAGCTGGCCGAGAAAGAAACCATGCCTGTCATTGTCCGAGACCTGGACGATGATGCTGCCACTATCATCATGGTGGACAGCAACTTACAACGTGAAAGCCTGCTCCCCAGCGAAAGGGCCTTTGCTTACAAGATGAAGCTGGAGGCTATGAAACACCAAGGCGCACGGGGGGACTTAACTTCGTCCCAACTTGGGACGAAGTTGCGTGCAGATGAATTGTTGGCGCAGCAGGCTGGTTCGAGTAGGAACCAGGTGCAGCGCTATATCCGCCTGACGGAGCTGATTCCCGAACTGCTGGATATGGTCGATGAAAAGAAAATCGCCCTCAATCCGGCTTATGAGCTGTCCTTTCTCAAAAAAGAAGAACAGCGGGATTTGCTGGACGCGATGGACAGCGAACAGGCTACCCCCTCTCTCTCCCAGGCTCAGCGACTCAAGAAATACAGCCAGGAGGGACATCTGACCCTCGATATGATGCGCGTCATCATGGGTGAGGAAAAGAAAAGTGATCTCGACAAAGTGACTTTCACCTCCGACACCCTGCGGAAGTATTTCCCCAAAAGCTATACGCCCCAGCGGATGCAGGAAACCATTATCAAACTGCTGGAGGCGTGGCAGAAGAAGCGCCAGAGAGACCAGGAACGATGAAAGGAGCCGCCTATGAGGGATATTTCAGCCCGTGAGCTGAAAGGACACAATATCTTGGCCGTAGAGCGTTTTCAGGACAGCACCCGCTGGATGATCGAGTTTTCCGTTCAGCGCCCTTGTTCCTACGGCTGCCCCGGCGATGATATGCGGCTGTTTCTTACGGAGGACGGGTATCAGGCCGCCCTCGTAAGCCAGAAGCGTCGGGAAATCAAAATCAAGCGGTATGCCCGTGTGATCGAGGGCCATGTGCTCGACTTCAAACCGGACAAGCGCCGCCGCCACCCGTAAACTCATTATCACTACGAAAGGAAAGGAATGAATATGTGTACTGTCCAGAGCATCAAAGATGCCATCCGGGAAAGTTGCCAGTCCCAGTATGATATGGAATCCACCGACATTGACCGGGTTTTGCAGACCCTCCCGTTTTCGGAGCATGAGCCGATGTTCAGTCATCCGCCGAAGTACAAGCGTCCTTACCGGCCCTGGCAGAACAACAAAAACAGCTGAAAGCCACAGTCTTTTTCACGAAGGATTGTGGCTTTTTTCATGCCCTAAAATTAGAAAGGAGTGAAGTCAATGGCCGTTTTTCGCATTGAACGGACCAAAGATTATACCGTGATGAGCAATCATCACCTGCGGAACCACGAACTATCCCTCAAGGCAAAGGGGCTTCTTTCCATGATGTTATCCCTGCCTGATGACTGGAACTATACTACCCGTGGACTTGCGAAAATCTGCAAGGAGGGCGTTGATGCCATCGGCAGTGCGCTGCGGGAGTTGGAAACCGCCGGTTACATCGTGCGGAACCAGCTGCGGGACCAACAAGGCCGGATCAGCGACACCGAGTATGTGATTTATGAGAAACCCCAGCCCAGGCAGCCAGAAACGCCAAGGCCGGATACGGCTGTACCAGATACGGCTTCACCAGATACGGAAAACCCGTATCTGGATAAACCGGATACGGAAAAGCCCGCAGAATTAAATATAGAGAAATCAAATACCCAAAAATCAA
>ERZ827512.755-NODE-755-length-38233-cov-4.044240_pt1 | contig 38233 bp, 26 predicted proteins | sample MGYA00519916_ERZ827512 | MGnify/ENA primary metagenome ERZ827512 (study PRJEB31778, sample SAMEA3449335) | human gut metagenome | biome: human gut; feature: human-associated habitat; material: faeces | place: United Kingdom | collected 2010/2012 ... | reverse complement strand
TGAATCAGTAATCCATGCCATCTGGCAATGTACGTTTCATACTTTTTCAGTTCCGGTGTATCAAGCCATTTTTTGACCTTTACTTTCGCCCGGTTCTCTTTCTGACATTCATGTACCTGAAGGAAATAGCGGAAACCATTTTCCTCATAATATCTTCCAAGCGGGAAAAGCCGACAGATTCCCGGACGAAATGGATGAATCCCACATCTTCCTTCCTCAGTCAGAAAACCACAGCCATCTTCCGCTCCTGCCATCTTCAGATTCGGCAAAATGATTCCGTCTACCACATTCAGTTCAATCTTTCCTGCAAGCAAAGTCTCAAAAGCCGCTCCTGTTCCCCTGCAAATCCGGACAATATCCAGCGGATCCAGCACAATCGAGCTTCCCATCCCCGTACAACAGGCGTGGCATCCCTCACAATCGCCACAGTCTGCTTTTACCAGATCATTGCTGGTATATAATTTTCCATCTGAAATTTCTTCCATTGTCACCTGTCTTTTCATATCAATCTCCTTTCCTATACTCCTTCCAGTGTAAATGGTGGGATAAAGCTTTCCTTTGCCGTATCCCCTTCCTGTATAAACGCCTGCATCACACCAAGCGAGATCGCATAGTCCACCAGTTTCTCATACGCATACTCCGGCACTTTCCGGTTCAGCTCCGGATATTTTGCCGCATCCAGACTCTCCAGTGGCGTATACTGGCTCATCAGGCTCATATAAATCCGGTTTCCATAAGTCTCATGCAAATATTTCACCACTCTTTTTCCATCCGCAAGACATCCCGGCAAAAGCAGATGACGCACGATCACGCCACGCTTCATCATTCCGCGCTCATCAAATACCGGCTTCCCTGCCTGTCTTACCATCTCAGCAAGAGCCGCCTTCGCAACCTCCGGATAATCCTCCGCCATCGAATATTTTTTCGCATGATCTGTATTTAAATATTTGAAATCCGGCAGGTAAATGTCCACCAGACCATCCAGCATTTTCAAGGTTTCCACTCTCTCGTAACCGCCCGTATTATATACAACCGGCAAATACATCCCCTGCTTCTTTGCACTCTGAAGCGCCCGGATGATCTGCGGCACAAAATGCGTCGGTGTCACCAGATTGATATTGTTCGCCCCCTGTTCCTGCAGTTCCAGAAAAATTTCTTTCAGGCGTTCCACCGAAATTTCCCGTCCGGCTTCTCCTGCCGCAATATCATGGTTCTGGCAAAACACGCACCGCATCGAGCAGCCGCCAAAAAACACTGCACCCGAACCTGCCGTGCCCGAAATGCACGGTTCTTCCCAGTAGTGCAGCGCTGCCCTTGCCGCCCGCAGCGTCCCCGTCTGCAGGCAGTAGCCGATCTGCCCCGCCATACGGTTGACGTGGCAGTTACGCGGACAGAGTGTGCAGTCTGTCAGCAGCTTTTCCAGATTTTCCGGCAGCGACAGAGTCCCGCTGTTATCCTTTTTGATCGTTTCCACGTTTTATTTCCTCTTTCTCTTCGTCTTGATACAATTCCATTCCCGGGAATGAAAAACGAGTGAACTATAACTAAAAAACGCCCGGAGAAATCCTCTTCCTCCGGACGCCCATATTCTTCCGGGCTTCTCCCGAAAGACTGTTCTCTTTTTCAAAGACCGTGCGGCACGCTTCGAACCGAAACCCATATCCGTTACCTTTACAGTTAACTCCGCCAGGCACCCTTGCGGCACACGGGAAATTCTGTTTAGTGCTGCTTTGTTCCCAACCTGACACGGTTCACAGACACCCGTTGCGCAAGACCCAAACTTCATCGCCACTTGTAAAGGGCAGCAATATGAGCCAAAAGCCCTCGGCGTACCATCACCCCTGCTATAGCGGATTTCAGGTTCAGGGGGCCGCTGCTCCCCCGGCTGCACGGTGGTTACAGTATAATCATTTTCCTGAGATTTGTCAATGAGATTCCGTTCACTCATGGCTTCGTCTGCAAAAGAAGAGACGATTCGCGACAATAGAATGTTCGTAGATCGCGCATTCTATTGGATTGCAAATGGTGCAGGTGAACTGTACTCTCCATGCTGCATCACACCGAACGGCTCTGCACTACGCGAGCAGCTCGATCAGTTCCTTCACTTCCAGCAAATCCTGCACACAATAATCATAAATCTGACGAATTTCCTCGTCCGGCTGTACCATATCCGGCACCATAACCGCCGTCATTCCCGCAGCCGCAACCGCACGGATTCCGTTAAAAGAATCCTCGATTCCCATCGCATTTTCCGGCAAAACGCCGACTACCTCACAGGCTTTTAAATAAATATCCGGCTCCGGCTTACTTTTTTCCACCATATCACCGGAAACAATTTCCTGAAAATATCCGCTAAGGCCGGTGCGCTCCAGATGCTTTCTGACAAGCGGGCCTTTCGTAGACGATGCGATCGCCGTTTTGATCTGCTTGTCTTTCAGGTATTCCAGCAGCTCCCGTACGCCCTTTTTGACCGGCAGTTCCCGTTCCAGACTCTCCTGAAACAACGCCATAAACCGTTCCCGATATTCTTCATAAGGAAAGGTTCCATTCGGATACCAGGGCTCCTCCGTCTCCATAATATGTCTGCGAAGTGACGCTTCATTTCGTCCGCAGCCGCCATAGACTGCTTCCTCCGCCAGCGTAAGTCCCAGCTGCTTTGCCGCCTCAAAACAGCATTCGCAGCTCATTCGCTCCGTATCGAACAGAACACCGTCCATATCAAAAATTACCGCTTCCAGCTTTTTCATTTTAATCCTCCATCACACCAGTCCCATTGTCCGGAAAATAAACAGCCATCCAGTCATCGTCAACGCAGAAAACAATGTTGTCAAAACAACGACGCTGGATGTCAGCGTGCCGTCGTGTCCCATATTTTTCGCCATAACAAAGCAGCTCACCGTGCTGGCAGAGCCGAGCATCACGATCAGAGCAATCAGATGCTCATGTGTATAGCCGAGCATCACGCCAATTGGAAGAAAAATTGCCGCCAGACCGATCAGCTTGATAAAGGTTGCAACAATCGCCGGTTTGATTTTTCCGGCAGCCTGCTTTAAATCGAACGAAGCACCCAGCGCCATCAAACCAAGCGGGGTCGCCAGAACGCCGACATTGGAAACCGTTTTGTCCAGAATTTTCGGCATCGGAAGGCGCAGTCCCGACCAGATCATACCGGCTAAAATACCGAGTATAATCGGGTTTGTTACAATTCCCTTTCCTGTCTTTAAAAGCAGCGCCTTGTCCACTTTTCCGCGCTCCGGTTTTAAAACCGACAGAATAACGACTGCCATCACATTGTAAAGCGGCACGGTTCCGATAATCATCAGCGGCGCCATTCCGGCGTTTCCATAAATGTTCTGAATGATCGCGATTCCCATCAGCGCCGCGCTGCTCCGGTAAGACGCCTGCACGAACTCGCCCTGAATGGATTTATCTTTTAATAAGAGGGAAATCAGGTAACAGATCCCGATTCCGAGAAATGTTGCAGCAAAACAGTACGCAACATAACCCATATCCCAGACTTCCGCAAGGTCAACTGTCGCCAGATCTTCAAACAGAAGCGCCGGCAAAGCCACCTGAAAGACAAATTTGTTAAGGCGTTTTGTAAAAAGCTCGTCTATCCAGCCGATTTTCTTAAACAGACACCCCAGCATCATCGTCAGAAAAATCGGTACCGTCGCATTCAGACAAAAAAGGAGATTTTCCATTCTTATAAAACCGCCTTTCCGGTCAGGTAAAAGTTCGACCATGCCCGGTTCCCTACAGCATCCTTTAATTCTACCCGCACAAACGTTTCATGCGGTTGGATCTCATAAACGGCTTTTTCCACGCATTCCCCGACTGTCGCGCGATCGTCCGACCATACCGCATCCGTGAAAAAGACGATTTCCTTCACCGGCGTGCTGTGCACGATCAGACTGTTATCCTTTTTCTCAATCCAAAAACGAGGCCCCTGGGATGCATAAAAACGCCCCTGAGCAATCGCTTCCAGGATTGCATCGCGGCTCAGCTCATCCGCCTGCACCATCAGGTAGGATTTTGTTTCGTCGCCTGTGTACTGATGCGCGTCGTCCGCTGCCATGCAGGGCAGCACATATCCCTGCGCCGCCAATTCATCCAGGATGATGCCCGAATAGGGTCTACAGTTCCACGGCACGCCCGACGTCGTATTATAAATCTCGCAGCCGTCCAGATCTTTTAACAGACACACCTCGCTCGCCCGGTTCATCGACCATGCCGGATGCGCCAGAATTGCAATGCCTCCGGCTTCATGAATCCGATCGATCATCAGCTGCGCCTGCTTTTCTTGTAATTCCGGTCCTTTTTCCAGCTTCGGCTCCTTCTGCATACCGATTCCGACGACATGATAAATGCCGTCCCGGACATTGTTGCCAACGTCATATTCTGCCCCGCTCAAAAGCAGAAAATTTTCCTCCTGGCGCTCTTCTCCCATAAACCAGTGATCCGTCAGGGCAAGAAAGTCGTAGCCTTCCTCCCGATACAGTCCGATAACTTCTTCCGGCGACAGACGGCCGTCAGAATTGGTGGAATGGGTATGGAGATTCCCTTTATACCATTTTTTCCCGAATTGATCTGTTATCATAGATTCTTTTGTTCCCCTTTTCTTTTTGCTTCGATCCGTGCTCCCACACCGGGAGCCTCGTCATGTGATTCCCGTTTGAACACTTTTCATGCTCTCATCGTAGTGTAGCATGACGATTTTTGATCTGCAAGTCCTGCTTTCCTGTTCCGTCGTATCTTCCTGAGACCTGTCTTGCATCTTTCTCCTGTTTTGCTTATAATAGGGATGAATACGTCCCCATTATTCGTTTTAGGAGGCACTATGGATTCGAAAGACCTTTACAAAGAACTGGAAAAAGATAACGCTGCCCAGATCATTCTCGCCCTCTCAAAGCTCTACAACCAACTGCGCCAGCAGCGGCTGATCAAATGGGTAGAAGCCTATCCCGAATACTGGCACATGCTCTGTAATCCTGCTTCCCCGGAAACGGCCCGAAGCGTTACGCCCGAAATCGCCGAGCAGGTAATGAAAACACTGCAGGAATACGATCAGACCGAGCTGCAGATGGTCTGGCTCTTCCGCTATGGAACGCTGCTCGATGTTTTCGGAAATGCTACGGATGAAAAGATACAATAGAATGCACGCTCTGCGAGCATTCTATTGTCATGAATAAAAACGGCGCATATTTTTCCAAAATTTTGCTATTCTATTTTCTTCCAAAATAAATTTGATTTTTTTTACGAAAAAGCTTGCCAAGCAGAAGAAACTGTGTTATTATAATTTTCGTCGCTGAGATACATCAGCGAGAGAGAAAATGCGACAGTAGTACAGTTGGTAGTACGCCACCTTGCCAAGGTGGAGGTCGCGGGTTCGAGCCCCGTCTGTCGCTCTTCTAAAAAGTCAGTAAGCAAGCGGTTTCCGAGGATTCGGAAGCCGCTTATTTTTCGCATTTTCCATCAGTAACAACGTTCCGAAAATCATATTCCATCTTTCCTCTCATTTCTGCGCACACTTTTTGCGCATACCGAGTTTGCGTCAAGTGCACGCAGACACAAATCTCGTTCTTCCCCCTACATTGACAACTAACTATAGGAATGCTAGAATAATTTGGCATAAGGCATAATTGAATAAATGCGTAAGGTGTCAGACCATATGCGTCTGGTGAAAAGGGAAGCGGGTGCAAATCCTGCGCGAACTCGTCACCGTGATTCGCAAGCGACGGCTTATTACCACTGGGAGACCGGGAAGGGAGTCGAAGCGTCAGAGCGTTCAGTCGGGAGACCTGCCTTTCGCAGTACAGGAATGAAAAGTTACCGTTCACCCGCGACATTCGCAAAACCCGCGTCTTCGACGCTCTCCGCTGCTTCGCAGCTCATTTTTGCTTACAAAACGGTACGAGTGAACAGCAACAATGAAAATTCATGCCACGAGAAACTGGCAGTACGAAATCTGCAAAATCAGAAACACTTCTGGTTTTATTTTGTTGCGCTCCGAGATTCGAAGCTATGGCTCCGCGCTATAGAGTTGATTCAGCGATCCAACTTTGCACATTTCGCCTTTCTTCTCTTTTTTCAACGGCATCTGAACGAAAATTTCCCGTATCACTCATTTATCGCCATATTCACACACTGTTGGGACAAAATTTTATTGTCCTCTGATACCGGATTGCCCGACGCCCGTCGTTTCTGCAATCCGAACCCATTCCCAAGGAGGAACTTATGAAAAAGAAACTGATCGTACTGATGTTATCCATGTCAATGACTGCTGCGCTGGTTTCCGGATGTGGCTCTACAGCTGAAACCGCTGTGGAATCCACCGCCACTGAAACTGTGCAGGAAACTGCGACAGAAGCGGAAACCGCTGACGCAGAATCTGACCAGGAAGCCGCAGACAAAGTAGCCGCCCTCATCGACCAGATCTATGTTCAGGAAAGAAACGATAACACCGATGAACAGTGTGCCGAAGCAAAGGCAGCATGGGATGCACTGACGGATGCTCAGAAAGAACTGGTAGAAGGCGAAAACGCCGATCCCGATTATTTCGGAAGAGATACCGGCGACGCTTCCAAGGACGACCCGTTAAATGCAGATGAGATCGGGGAAAACGAGCTGCTTGTTGTAAGCTTTGGTACTTCCTTTAACGACAGCCGTGCAGAGGATATCGGCGGCATCGAAAAAGCACTGCAGAAAGCATATCCCGACTGGTCCGTAAGACGTGCATTTACTGCGCAGATCATCATCAACCATGTGCAGGCACGGGATGGTGAAAAAATCGACAACATGGATCAGGCACTGCAGCGTGCTGTTGATAACGGTGTAAAGAATCTGATCGTACAGCCTACTCATCTGATGCACGGCGCAGAATATGATGAGTTGAGCGAAGCGGTTGCAAGCTACAGCGACAAGTTTGAATCCGTATCCATCGCCGAGCCTCTTCTGGGTGAAGTGGGCTCTGCAGACGATTCCGTAAACAGTGATAAAGAAGCGGTTGCAAAGGCAGTTACAGCAGAGGCAGTAAAAACTGCAGGCTACGAAAGCCTTGACGCTGCAAAGGAAGACGGGACTGCTTTCGTATTCATGGGACACGGAACCTCTCATACCGCAAAAATCAGTTACAGCCAGATGCAGAACCAGATGAATGCCCTCGGATATGACAATGTATTCATCGGCACTGTAGAGGGGGAACCTGAAGATACTGCATGCGAAGCAGTGATCGAAAAGATTCAGGAGGCAGGCTACAAGAAAGTAATTCTCCGTCCTCTGATGGTTGTTGCCGGCGACCATGCAAACAACGATATGGCTGGCGACGATGATGACTCCTGGAAGAGCCAGTTCGAAGCCTCCGGCGTATTTGACAGCATTGAAACCCAGATCGCTGGTCTTGGACAGATCCCTGTCATCCAGGATTTGTATGTTTCCCACACACACGCTGCCATGGAAGAACTCGGCACATCGGTTGCATCCAGCTCTGACACTACAGATGCTGTCCTGGAAGATGGAACCTATGAAGTAGAGTTCAAAACTGACAGCGGCATGTTCCATGTAAATGAAGCAAACGACGGAAAAGGTGTCCTGACTGTAAAAGATGGACAGATGTCCATTCACATCAGCCTGGCCTCCAAAAACATCGTAAACCTGTTTGTCGGCAAGGCTGCTGACGCCAAAAAGGATGGTGCGGAGCTTTTACAGCCCACCACCGATACCGTAACCTACGATGACGGCACAACCGAAGAAGTAAATGGATTTGACGTTCCGGTAAAAGCGCTGGATAAAGACTTCGACCTCGCCCTGATCGGAACCAAGGGAAAATGGTACGATCATACCGTCAGCGTTACCAACCCGGTAAAGATTGACTAAAACCCAAGCCTGCTCCGACAAAACACACTAAGTTTATACAAGCATTAGAATTCCCGTAAAGTGTGCATTCTAATGTCATGAATCCAAAAAGACCGCAGAACCCGTACAAACAATGTGCACGTTCTGCGGTCTTTTTTGTTTTCTATGAACCCTGTAGAGCGTTTTTTACAGTTCTACACAGCATGCGCCGTCCTTCAGCTCAGCCTCAAAGGTCTTTCCAAGGCAATGAACCTGTACGCGCTGATAATGCTTTTCATAGCCATCATGAACACAGGCTACGGTCAGCTTTCCGTCTTTGAGTTCGCAGTGATACTGATTGTATACACCATCGCGGTATGCAAAGCTTTCGCCGTCGTCCTGGAAATGATCCCAGCTTCCTTCTCCGGGATACACCTCCAGCATCAGCACCTGATTGGTATCCTTCTCGCCCACGTAATTCTGCTCCGGCCATACCGGCAGCACTGCGCCTGCTTTTACATAGAGCGGGCAGGTATCCAGCGGAGCATCCCGCAGGATCCACTGTCCCTGATCGCCGGAAATCTTTTCACCTGTCCAGTAGTCATACCAGGTTCCTGCAGGCAGATAAACCATCTTCTTGCGATCGCCCTGGATTATAACAGGTGCAGCAAGCAGATTCGGGCCTGCCAAGAATTCTGTATTGCACTCCTTTGCTACTTCATCCTTTTCATAATGAAGCACCAGGGAACGCATGATCGGCAGTCCGGTCTTCTCTCCGGTAAAGAACAGGTCATAATAATACGGGATCAGATGATATCGAAGCTGCACTGCTTTCCGGTAAATATCCACAGTTTCCTGATCGAATCTCCAGGGCTCCTGATACCGTGTTCCAATCGCGGAATGATTCCGGAATAACGGAGAGAAGCATCCAACCTCTACCCAACGGCACATCAGCTCTTTTGTACAATCCGAACCGAAACCGCCCACGTCTGTACCGACAAAGGACATTCCGCTCATACCAAGGTTGCACAGCTGCGGGATCGCCATCTGCAGATGCGCCCAAATGCTGTGATTGTCGCCTGTCCATGCTGTGCTGTATTTCTGCGTGCCGGCATAGCAGGCTCTCGTGATAACAAACGGACGTCTGCCGTCCCGCTGCTTTAAGCCCTCGTAGGTTGCCTTTGCCATGTTATGGCCATAAACGTTGTGCATTCTCGCGTGATCGCTCTTTTCGTCCTCATCGGTAAACACAACGTCCTGCGGCAGCTCCCCGCGGAAGCTTGCCGGCTCATTCATATCATTCCATACGCCGCGTACGCCTTTATCTACAAGGAACTGCTGATTCTCGCCCCACCAGTCGCGCACTTCTTTTTTGCCAAAATCCGGATAAACCGCATCTCCCGGCCATACTGCATTGACATAGATCTCACCCTCCGGCGTCGTTGCAAAATAGCCGTTCTCCACACCTTTGTCGTAAACAGAATATCCCTCTTCCAGCTTTACACCAGGATCAATGATGGTTATGATCTTGATGCCGTCCTTCGCCAGATCTGCAATCATCTTTTCCGGATCCGGATAACGTTCCTTATCCGGTGTCCAGGTAAATACCTTGTAGTGATCCATATAATCGATATCCAGATGAATGGCATCGCAGGGGATTCCGCACTCTCTCATGTGGGAAACAACATCCCGGATTTCTTCCTCAGACATATAGCTCCAGCGGCACTGATGATAGCCAAGGGTCCACTTCTGCGGAACCGGAACCGTACCTGTCAGATAAGTATAATTGCCAAGCACCTCCGGCATACTCTCGCCGGCGATCAGATAATAATCCAGATTTCCGTCTGCAGCGCCATACCAGTAATATTCCTCCGATTCCTTGCCCATATCAAAGCAGGATCTGTAGGTGTTATCATAGAACAGGCCAAATACTGCATTTTTATGTAAAGTAATAAAAAACGGAATAGATTTGTAGAGGGACTTGAAATTGTCCATCTGCGGAGCCGGATCATCCGTATTCCACATCACATATTCATAGCCGCGCTTGTCCATAAAGCCGGTCTTATCACCAAGTCCGTAAAAGGCTTCGTCACCCTCAAGCTGCTTGACAACCTCTACCGCTTCCGTGCGCTGCTCCTCTACACTGTGTCCCTCTGCTTCTTTTAATGCCTTCAGTTCATCACTCAGACCGGCGCAGATCTTTCTGCTGCCCCGGTAGTCCCGGCACAAAACGGTGCCGTCCGCTTTATAAAAATCGACCTTGAAATCATCGTAAATCCGTGCAGTCACTGCATCTGTGGAAATTTCTACTGCACCGTCTGCTTCTGCCGCCGTAAAATCAACTGCAACAGACTTGTCTCCCTCAATGGCCTTAGAGCGATGCTCTTCACTCACCACTCCCGAAAATACATTGAAAATCTCCGGTGTGAGGATTTCCACGCGTCCTGTTCGTTTCTCAAACTGAAAAACGACACGATTCCCCTGCTTTTCCCAACTGCATAATTTTCCGAATTCCATCAGTCTTTTGCCTCCTTTACAGAACTGTCTTCTTTCTGCTTGGGTTCTGTTTTTGTCTCTTTTTCTTCTTCCGGATCCTTCGGCTTTTCATCCTCCTGCAGATCTTCCCACTTCACTCTGCCGTAGACAATATTCTGCTTGCGGATAGAATCTGCCAGCGCCTTTGTCAGGTCACTCTTTATCAGTCTCCAGCGCCAGTTCGTGCCGAGTGTTGACGGGAAATTGATTCTTGCGCTGTTATCCAGTCCCAGATAGTCCTGAATTGGAATGATACAGGTATCCGCCACAGAAGCGATGGTGGTACGAACCAGCTCGGATGCCAAAACCTGTTTGCTCTCTGTAGGACGGTTTAAGTATGCCCGCACCATCTGAACCTCTTCCGGCTTAATGCTGGACAGCCAGCCCAGGATCGTCTCATTGTCATGGGTGCCAGTATAAGCTACGCAGTTATGCTCATAATTATGCGGCAGATAATCACCTGCGCCGCTGGAATCTCTGGAATCGAATGCAAATTCCAGAACCTTCATATTCGGATAGCCGCTTTCCTTTACCATTCTGCGGACAGTATCCGTCACATAACCCAAATCCTCTGCGATAATAGGTTTTTCACCGAGACGTGCTTTAATCACCTGAAACAGCTCAATACCAGGACCTTTTTCCCAGTGACCATTCACCGCGGTTTTGTCCTTTGCAGGGATGGAGAAATATTCATCAAAGCCTCTGAAATGGTCGATTCTGACAACGTCATACAGTCTAAAGCACCAGGAGATTCGTGTTACCCACCAGTCATAGCCGGTATTTCTGTGATGATCCCAGCGATACAGCGGATTGCCCCACAGCTGTCCGTCTGCAGAAAATCCATCGGGAGGACAACCTGCAACTGCAGCGGGTTTTCTCTCCTGATCCAGCTGGAACATCTCAGGATGTGCCCAGACGTCCGCGCTGTCATATGCCACATAGATCGGAATGTCACCAATGATCTTCAGTCCCTTATCATTGGCATATTTTTTAAGTTTCTGCCACTGTGTAAAAAACAGATACTGAAGCCATACATAAAAGCCGATTTCTTTAGAATAGTTGGTCTTGTAATACCACATCGCATTATCCCAGCGATAGCGAATATCCTCTGCCCACTGATCCCAGCTGTTTCCGTCAAAAATATCCTTCACTGCCATGAACAGGCCATAGTCATCCAGCCACCAGGCATTTTCTGTCCAGAATGCTGTAAACTTCGGGTCAGGCTTCTCCAGGCTTCTCTCATATGCCAGCTTTAAGAGCGGCATTCTGTTTTCATACAGTTTTCCATAATCAATATCTCTGGCCGCTTTGCCGCAATCGCAGGCTTCTACCTCTTTTCTGGTCAGAAACCCGGCTTCCACCAGCTCCTCCAGATCAATAAAATACGGATTGCCCGCATACGTAGAAAAGGACTGATACGGGGAGTCCCCATAGCTTGTCGGTCCCAGCGGCAGAATCTGCCAATACTGCTGTCCTGCCAGCTTCAAAAAATCCACCCATTCATATGCTTCCTTGGAAAAGCAGCCGATCCCGTGCGGAGACGGAAGACTGAATACCGGAAGCAGCACACCGCTTGTTCTCATACCTGTTCCCTCTTATCTTCCTAATATTGTAATAGACACCGGTTCTGCCCATACAGAACCTTCCAGCTCTTTTATCTGCTCTAATTTCGTGTCCTCTTTTATTTTAAACCGTGTTCCATCTGTAAGCAACTGCCACTTGCCCTCCAAGGCAAAATAATTTTCAGAAGGCTCCTGTTCCGGATCAGAACATTTCCCGCCCGGAAGTCGAAATTCCACAGCTTCCTTATTCGCGTTGTAAATGATAAACAGCTCCTGCCAGGGCGCAACATTGTCTGTGAGGACGCTTTCTGCTGCAGCCTCCGGCTCAGCCCCTGTCCGGATGGTAAAGGCTACGCAGCCTTCCGGTGCGTCCACAAAGGAGATCTGATCCAGCACCTCCAGGCTTCTCTGCCTCCATGCCGGAAAACTCTTTCGCAGCAGGATCAGACCGCGGTAAAACTCCGCCAAATCCCGGTATTCATGCATCCGGGTCCAGTCTAGCTGATTCACCTTCGCCGCGGAGCGATAGCTGTTGTCGTCACCGTATTTCGTACGCGCCGCTTCCTCTCCCGCCTGTAAAAACGGAATCCCCAGGCAGGTAAAATAAATTCCCGCGGCAAGACGGTTCTGCGCCAGAGCTACTTCATTGTATGCGCCAAAATCCGGCTCCATGCTGTCCGTCAGCGTATGCACCAGCTTGTCCCACAGCGTATAATTGTCATGGGCTGAGACATAGGAAACAGACTGGTGTGCAGACGATGGCTGATAACCGCCCATTCCGTCACAGAATCCCAGCACACTGGAACGAATCTGAGTCTCCAGTCCCTTTGCTCCGTTGACAAAGCCAGTCTCCTTGACTTCAAAAACACTGCCCTTAATGCTATCCCGAATATCATCATTGAAAAATCCGATTCGGTCAGACAAAAGGGCTGCGTTGCATTTCAGCGCCTGCTCATAGCCTGGCTGAATCGCAGTCTTGCCTGCCGTCCACGGTTCGCCGTACATCAGAATTTCTTTTCCGCCCGGCAGACGATCCAGTGCCGCACGGATCTCATTCATTGTCTCCGTATCATGCAGTCCCATCAGATCGAACCGGAATCCATCCACATGATATTCCTTTACCCAGTAGCAAATACAGTCGATCATATATCTGCGATACATCCTTCTCTCACTTGCCGTATCGTTGCCGCATGCGGAGCCGTCTGAAAAGCTGCCGTCTGCCTCCTGTCTGTAAAAATAATACGGAACAGTTTTCTGGAAAACAGAGTCTATGCTGAATGTATGGTTATAAACCACATCCATGATCACCCGGATTCCCGCGCGATGCAAGGCCTGGATCATTTCACGGCATTCCCGCACCCGTACTTCTCCATGATACGGATCGGTCGCATAGGAGCCTTCCGGTACAAAATAGTTCATCGGATCGTACCCCCAGTTATACTGGAGCTTCTTTCCGGTTTCATCTACCGAACCATAATCATACATCGGTAATATCTGGACATGAGTGACACCCAGCCATTTCAGCCAGCTCATGCACGTCGGGTTTCCTGTATTTCCATCCAGACAGGTATCCTTTTCTGAGAACGCTTTATATTTCCCTCGATTTTCTTCCGAAACACCGCTGTGGGGATCGTGGGAAAAATCGCCTACATGCACTTCCCAGACAACGGGTGCCGGAGCCTTTGGCAGCTTCTCCTGATCTTTGTCCCAGCCCTCCGGCTCAGCTTTTTTCAGATCGATCACCATACTGCGCTGTCCATTTACTCCGGCGGCCTTTGCGTAAGGATCTGCAGTTTCCTGTGTCTGACCGTCCGCCGTTACCAGCCAGGTATAATAAACACCTGAAAGATCTCCGCTTTTATGCACACGGAAAACGCCTTTTTCTGTGCGTACCGCTTCTGTCCGGTCAAAGGGCTCTGCTGCACCCTCCTCTGCGCTTCCTGCCCGATACAGCAAAAGCTCTGCATACTCTGCCGTCGGGGCCCAGAGTGCAAAGTCTGTCCCCTGCGTCTGATAAACCGCCCCAAGGTCATCGCCCCCATATTCATAGGCTTCTTCAAATTCCTGCGAAGAAAACAGCTCTCGCCATTCCCCCGGCGTCCGTTTCTGTGTTACATTTTCCATTTTCCTGCTCCTCCTGATCAAAATTGCTGTCATTCTCTAAAAACCGTACATAAAATAACCGGTCTATCCTTTTTATTGTAACAAAAGAAATGGAAGAACTGCAACTGCCCCGGCATGTTGAAATTCTTCCATTTCATATCAATTTTTTATGATTTTTACAAAATCAATCTTTTTCTGTCATTTTTCCGGAAAATCTGTTTTAGATCACCTTCGACAGAAACTCCTGCAGTCTCGCGTTTTTCGGATGATCGAAAAATTCTTCCGGCGTGTTTTCCTCTTTGATCCTACCTTCATCCACAAACAGCACTCTCGTGCCGACTTCCCGGGCAAAGCCCATCTCGTGGGTAACGACCACCATTGTCATACCCTCGTGGGCCAGATCCCGCATTACACTTAAAACCTCGCCAACCATCTCCGGATCAAGTGCGCTGGTAGGCTCATCAAACAGCATGACATCCGGATGCATGCACAGAGAGCGAACGATGGCGATTCGCTGTTTCTGACCGCCGGACAGCTGTGCCGGATAAGCGTTTGCTTTTTCTGCAAGGCCGACACGTGCCAGCAGCTCCATCGCTTCTTTTTCCGCTTCTGCTTTGGACTTTTTTAACACCTTGATCGGTGCCAGCGTCATGTTTTCCAGAATCGTCTTATTTGCGAACAGATTAAAATGCTGGAACACCATTCCGATTTTCTGACGATATTGATTTAAATTGCTTTTCGGATCTGTAATTTCTTTTCCTTCAAATAAAATCTCGCCCGAGGTCGGCATTTCCAGAAGGTTTAAGGAACGCAGAAAGGTCGATTTACCGGAGCCGGAGGGACCTACAATAACGACTACCTCACCCTGGCGGATCGTCGCATCAATATGATCCAGCACCTTCGTCGGTCCAAAGGACTTGCAGAGCTGTTTGATTTCAAACAGAACCTGTTTTTCCTGTCCGTTATCGCTCATTGACACGCATCCTCCTTTCCAGTCTGCTGATCAGAGCTGAAAGTACACTCACACTGACCAGATAAATCAGAGCTGCCGCAAACAACGGCATATAAGGCTCATAGGTCTGACTTCTGACGGTATTCGCACCGTGCGTAACATCCGTCAATGCAATGTAACCGCAGATAGACGTCTCCTTTAACAGGGTAATGAACTCGTTGCCCAGGGCAGGCAGGACATTTTTAAATGCCTGGGGGATAATAATATACATCGTCTGCACATAGGTCAGTCCCAGGCTTCTGCCTGCTTCAAACTGCCCCTGATCCACGGACATGATACCGGAACGGATGATCTCCGCTACGTATGCGCCGGAGTTGATTCCGAAGGTCAGAATCGCAACCAGCCGCTTGCTGACATCCACAGAACCGAACACGATGTAATACATGATCAGCAGCTGGATCATTGCAGGGGTTCCGCGGATAACCGTCAGATACAGCTTACAAATCACATTCAGAATTTTAACCACCAGTGGAGGACGGTCCAGCTTATCTGCAGACGACCGCACCACTGCGATCAGCACGCCGATGACAACGCCCAGAATAACAGCGAAAAAGGAAACAACATAAGTTGTTCCCAATCCGTTGGTGAAGTACTTCCACCGATTATCGGTTATAAAGTTTGCAATAAATTTGAGTTTAAAATCTTCCATATTATAATTGCTTTCCGATTATCTCTTGTAATTACTTTGTTACAATGATCACCTGGCTTGCTGTTGCATAGGTATCTGTGAAGTCTACGCTCAGCTTACGCTCATCTGTTACCGTCATGCCTGCTGCACCGAAATCAGCCTTGCCGGAAACAACTGCATTGACGATTGCATCAAATTCCATATCCTCGATCTTTAAGTCATAACCAAGCACATCACAGACAGCCTGTGCGATATCAGGATCGATGCCGACAACCTTCTGATCCTCATAATACTCATAAGGCTCAAATGTCGCATTGGTTGCCATAACCAGTGTGCCGTTGGAACGGTCTACACCTTCCGGAGAGGTATAAGGATGCTGTCCTGCCTCATCACCGATGTAGTTGGAAACGATAGCATCCAGCGTACCGTCTTCCTTTAACTGAGTAAGCGCTTCGTTAATCTTTGCAGTCAGCTCGCTGTTGTCTTTGTTGACACACATTGCATATTCTTCAGAAGAAAGCTCTTCGTCCAGAATCTGTAAATCATCATTCTTTTCCACAAAAGCCTTTGCGGGATTGTAGTCGATCACTACGCAATCGATCTTGCCCTGCTTTAATGCCTGAATTGCATCTGCGCCCTTGTTGAAACGTTCTACAGTAGAACCGTCGTTCTGTTCATATTCCGTTGCCAGCTGATCACCTGTTGTACCGAGCTGAACACCGATCTTCTTGCCAGCCAGATCAAAAGCAGCGGTATCTGTGCTTTCTGCTTCTGTGGAGGCTGCTTCATCGGTCTCTGCAGCTGCTGTCTCTGCCGCAGTGCTTTCTGCTGCAGTCTCTGTTGCCTGTACTGTTGTCTCTGTGGATGCAGAAGAACCACATGCTGCCAGAGAAGCAACCATGGCTACTGCCAATACGCTTGTCAGTAATTTTTTCATTTTCATTTTTCTTCTCCTCATTTCTGCGCACGTTTTTTGCGCATGCCGAGTTTGTGTCAAGTGCGCGCAGACACAAATCTCGCGATTGAAAAATTTTATTTTTCAATCTTCTCCTCTGATGTCTCCTTATTCTTTTATCTTTAGATTTATTTTTAAAGACATCTTTAAACGGGATTTCCTTTTCCGTTGTAATTCCGTTTCATGACATCTATACTATCACACTTCCTTTAAAAATCAAGTATAAATTTTCACAAAATATTCACTTTTTTACCTCTTTCTTGTATAAATATTCACCTGTATGTATATTATTCGCCGATATACATTCTATATGTATATTTATGTGTATTACACCTCGAAGCGCTCCACAGGCATCCGGGTCAGGGCTTTTGACTCCGACATCATTTTACACAACCTTTACCCATTCCTAACCGGATCGTGATATCTTGCATTGCTCAAATGACTTATCATAAGTCTCGCAATGAGGCAGACGGCATATGGCTTCAGGCATTCACTATATTTCATTCATCAGCCCGGAACAGGATACTTCCGGCATCAAGGAGGAGAAACATTATGAAAAACAAACTGATCGCACTTCTTACAATGAGCGCACTGGCAGTTGGCACTCTGGCAGGCTGCGGCAATACTGCTGCAACAGATACTGCAGCAAGTGCAGCTGACACAGTTGCAGAAACCCCCGTCGAGGCTGTCAGCACAGCAGCTGCTGAGGCTACTGAAGCTGCTGACACAGCCGCAGACAGTGCAGACAAATATGCAGATCTTTCCGGTTCCGTCAGCATGTCCGGTTCCACTTCCATGGAAAAGCTGGCAAATGCAGTTGCAGAAAGCTTCATGGAAAAATATCCCAACGTAACCGTAACTGCTGAGTTTACCGGTTCTTCCGCAGGTATCGAAAGTGTCCTGGCAGGCAGCGTTGACATCGGTAACTCTTCCAGAAACTTAAAGGACGATGAAAAGAGCGCAGGCGCCGCAGAAAACATCGTTGCAATTGACGGTATCGCAGTAGTTGCAGATCCTGCAAACAAGGTAGAAGATCTCACAAAGGATCAGCTGGTTTCCATCTACACCGGTGAAACAAAGAACTGGAGTGAGGTTGGCGGAGACGATCAGGCGATCGTTGTTGTTGGTCGTGAGGCAGGCTCCGGTACAAGAGGTGCGTTTGAAGAGCTGCTGGACATCGCAGATGCCTGCGTTTACGCAAACGAACTGGATTCCACCGGTGCCGTTATGGCAAAGGTTGCTTCCACCCCCGGTGCGATCGGTTATGTTTCTCTCGATGTTGTAGATGATTCCGTAAAAGCTTTGAAGCTCGATGGCGTAGACGCAACGGAAGAAAATATTAAAGCCGGCAACTACGCACTGTCCAGACCTTTCGTAATGGCAACCAAAGGTGAAATCTCCGAGCAGAAGACCGAAGTACAGGCACTGTTTGATTACCTTACCTCCGATGAGGGCAAGGCTCTGATCAAATCCGTTGGCCTGATCACAGTTGACTGACAACATTTCTTTTCCAAAACACTCCCTGCTGGATGCAGGCCCGGCAATGTCGGACCTGCATTTTCCAGTATTCTGTGCACAACCGCATAGGGGATAACCTTTGATTAAAGGCAGCCTTCTGCAGGCTGCCTGGAAACGAGGATTTTTATGAATTCTATTATCGGCAATAAAAAAGCAAGATCCGTGGTAGAGCAAACTGCTGAGATCATTTTTACCATCTGCGCGTTTTTCGCTGTTCTTGCAGTCATTTCCATTACAGTTTATATGTTTTTAAATGGTACTCCCGCCCTTACAAAGGTGGGACTTACAGAGATCCTGTTCAGCACAGTATGGAAGCCAACCGCTGCAGATCCCAGTTACGGCATTTTATACGTCATTTTGACCTCCATCGTCGGCACAACCCTTGCGATCCTGCTGGGCGTTCCCATCGGCGTCCTGACTGCTGTTTTTCTTGCAGAAACAGCGCCCAAGCCCCTCTCTAAAATCGTCCGCCCCGCAATTGAGCTGCTCGCCGGTATTCCTTCCGTTATCTACGGTCTGCTCGGTATCCTGTTGCTGTGCCCTGCAATGTATAAACTCGAGCAGAAAATCTTTGCAGGCTCTGCGACCCATCAGTTTACCGGCGGTGCAAACCTTATTTCTGCCGTGCTTGTCCTTGCGATCATGATCTTGCCTACTGTTATCAACATCAGCGAATCCGCCCTCCGCAGCGTTCCTGCCAGCTTAAAGGCGGCCTCCCTGGGTCTGGGTGCTTCCAGGATCCAGACAATTTTCCGTGTAACGATCCCGGCAGCCAAATCCGGTATCGCAACCGCCATCGTCCTCGGTGTCGGCCGTGCGATCGGTGAAGCAATGGCAATCAGCCTTGTATCCGGAAGCAGCGTCAACGCCCCTCTGCCCTTTCACTCTGTCCGCTTCCTGACAACCGCCATCGTTGCTGAAATGGGCTATGCAGCAGATTTACACCGTCAGGTACTATTCACCATTGGCCTTGTCCTCTTCGTATTCATTATGATCATTAACATGACCCTGAACAAAATTCTGAAAGGAGAAAAAGAGTAATGAGCACAGAGCGTACGGCCCCCGGTTCCTCCAGTATTTTAAACAATAGAATGCTCTGCGAGCATTCTATTGTCATGAATAAAAAAATCCGATCTTCCGATCTCATTCTCACCGTTCTGATCGATCTGGCTGCGATATTTTCCATCCTTTTACTGATCGCGATTATGGGCTATGTCTTTTTCAGAGGCCTGCCCCAGATCAGTCTTTCCTTCCTGACCTCTGTTCCCAGCACCATCAAGGGAACCTTTGGTATCGCCGGAAATATCGTCAATACGCTTTACATCATTATCCTTACCCTGCTGATCGCAACTCCCATCGGTGTCGGCAGCGCAATCTACTTAAACGAATACGCAAAGCCCGGAAAAATCGTCCGGCTGATCGAATTTACGACAGAAACCCTTTCCGGTATTCCTTCTATCATTTTCGGTCTGTTTGGTATGGTATTTTTCGGAACCACCCTGGGACTTGGCTATTCCATCCTGACCGGCGCCCTGACCCTGACCCTGATGGTTCTTCCCCTGATCACGCGAAACACACAGGAAGCCTTAAAAACAGTTCCTGCGACCTACCGCAGCGGCGCACTCGGCATCGGCGCAACCAAATGGTACATGATCCGCACGATCCTGCTCCCCTCCGCAATGCCCGGCATTATCACCGGTATCATTCTTGCGATCGGACGTATCGTCGGAGAATCCGCCGCCCTTTTATTCACCGCCGGAAGCGGCTATCTTCTGCCCAAGACCTTTGCAGGATTTTTCAAAAAAATCTTCGAATCCGGCGGAACCCTTACGATCCAGCTGTACTTGAGCATGTCCAAGGCACAATATGACGCAGCCTTCGGAATTGCCGCTGTCCTGCTGATCATCGTCCTTTTTATCAACCTTCTGACCAAAATACTCGCAAAGAAATTCGATGTTTCCAAACTCGATTAACCGGAGGATAACGCAGACGCAGCAGCGCCTGCAGAATGGAGAATTCATGAGCAATATCAAAATCAGCACGAAGAACCTCGATCTGTATTACGGCGAAAATCACGCCCTTAAAAACATCAATATGAATATCAAGGCCGGAGCGATCACCGCCTTTATCGGTCCCTCCGGCTGCGGTAAATCCACCTTTTTAAAAACCTTAAATCGTATGAATGACCTCGTGGACAATGTAAAGATCACCGGTGAAGTCAAAATTGACGGCGAGGACATCTACGATCCCCACGTAGATGTCACTCTGCTGCGTAAAAAAGCCGGTATGGTATTCCAGCAGCCCAATCCTTTTCCCATGAGCATTTACGACAATATCGCTTACGGTCCCAGGATCCACGGTATCAAAAACAAGGCTCAGCTGGACGAAATCGTTGAAACCAGTCTGAAAAACGCTGCGATCTTCGATGAAGTCAAGGATCGCCTGAAAAAATCTGCCCTCGGTCTTTCCGGCGGTCAGCAGCAGCGTCTCTGCATTGCCCGTGCCCTTGCTGTTTCACCGGAAATCCTGTTGATGGATGAACCCACCTCCGCCCTTGATCCGATCTCTACAATGAAAATCGAGGACCTGATGGCAGACCTGCGGGAAAAATACACGGTTGTCATTGTCACTCACAATATGCAGCAGGCTGCCCGTATTTCTGACGATCTCGCTTTTTTCCTTGTGGGAGAAATGGTGGAATTCGGCGATACGAAGCAGATCTTTTCCCATCCGCAGGATAAACGCACAGAGGATTATATCAGCGGACGGTTCGGCTGATCCTGACAGACCCTACCCGTTTTTCTCTTTCCCAGCATAGTAAACAGGCATTACATTGCGATTTTTCATTTTAAATGGAGGTATCTATGACAACAAGAAAATTATACAGTGAAGAGCTGGTACAGCTTTCCGAAAGCCTGGAGGAAATGGGAAACCTCGTTGAAGCTTCCCTGAAAAATTTATTTTTTTCCATCGAAAACAAGGATATGCAGCTGGCAGAGCGGATCGTGGCCGATGACCGCAATGTCAACAACCTGGAGCGCAGCATCGAAGCTCAGTGCCTGATGCTCATTACAACCCAGCAGCCCATTGCACAGGATCTGCGCACAGTTTCTTCTATTCTGAAGGTCGTTACGGATATCGAACGCATTGGAGACCACGCCTCTGATATCGCAGAGCTGATTCAGCAGATGGATCACAAGCAGCTGGAACGCTATTCCGGACATCTGCAGCCAATGATCGCAGCTTCCCGGGAGATGGTACACGAGGCAGTCAGCGCCTTTGTCGCCCGGGATCAGAAAAAAGCGAATGATGTCATCGCTTCCGATGATATCATCGACAAGCTTTTTGATAAGGTAAAGAATGATATCGTTATCCACATAAAAGAAGATCGTTCCGATGCGATAGAGAGCCTCGATGCCCTGATGCTGGCCAAATACCTCGAACGCATCGGAGATCATGCGGTCAATATCTGCGAATGGGAAATTTTCCGGGAAACCGGAACCATTCAGAATACAAAAGTATTCTGAAGCTCCATCCGGCTGTCAACAGCTATTTTCACAATTCCTTCGCAATTTTTCCTCATAATCCTCACACTTTTCCAACACATTCCTCACAAATCCTTTTTATACTGTTTCTCAGATAAAGAGAAAGACCAATGGTTCAGCATAAGTCTTTTCGCTGAACCGTTTTTCCCGGCAGACTGATACCGATCAGGCAGCTTACCGGCAGAATAAGAAAAGGAGTGACAGTTATGTACGAAAATGAAAACCAGAGCTTCGACAACAGAGAGCAGGATTATCATTATACCAATACCCCGGAACAGCAGGCACCGACTCGTCCCCGCAAAAAAAATACGAATGCAGCACGCATTGCCAAAAAAGCCGGTGCAATTGCACTGAGCGCTGTTTTGTTTGGCGGCGTTGCATCCGGTACCTTTCTGGGTGTCAATTACGCGGCAGGCTATCGGAACAATGCTTCAACAGCTGCATCCTCGGAAAGTGCTTCCGCTTCTTCCCAGACAACAAGCTCTTCCAGCAGCCTGTTAAAGGCTACCACACCGGTCAGCACAGGCAGCGCAGCATCCTCCGGAAGTCTGGACGTCTCCAGCGTTGCGGAATCCGTTATGCCTTCTATCGTATCCATCACAAATAAATCTGTACAGGAGGTACAGAACTATTTCAGCATGTTCGGCTACGGCGGTCAGGCTCAGGAGGTAGAGAGCACCAGCGTTGGTTCCGGTATTATCATTGGGAAAAACGATACGGAGCTGCTGATTGTCACCAATAATCACGTTGTGGAAGGCGCGGATACCCTTTCTGCAAGCTTCATTGACAACTCCGTTTATGAAGCAACCATCAAGGGTACAGATTCCGACAACGACCTGGCAGTCATCGCCGTTCCGCTTTCCAGCATTTCCGATGATACAATGTCCCAGATCGCAGTGGCTGCAGTGGGCGATTCCGATTCCTTAAAGGTCGGTGAACAGGTTGTTGCCATCGGCAACGCACTCGGCTATGGTCAGTCCGTTACAACCGGCATTGTCAGCGCCACAGACCGTACCCTTTCCTCTTCGGATTCCGATGACAGCAATGCCCTCATTTCCAGCACTGTTACCACAAAAGAGACACCTACCTACATCCAGACAGATGCGGCCATCAACCCCGGCAACAGCGGCGGCGCACTGGTCAATATGAAGGGTGAGGTTATTGGTATCAACTCTGCAAAGCTTGCCAGCACAGAGGTGGAAGGCATGGGCTATGCAATCCCCATCACCAGAGTATCCAGCATCATCGAAGAGCTGATGAATGAGACGACCAGAACCAAGGTTGCTGACAGCCAGAAATCCAGCATCGGTATCGCAGGCATCACCGTAGATTCCAACATCAACGCAGCCTATGGCATCCCCGCAGGTGTTTATGTAGCAAGCGTTACTCCGGGCAGCGGTGCAGAAGCGGCCGGCATCCGCAAGGGTGACGTCATCACAAAATTCGATGGTAAGACCGTCAGCACCATTCAGGAGCTGAAAGAAAAGCTGCAGTACTACGCAGCCGGAGAAGCGGTTTCTATTACGGTACAGTCTCCCGGCGAGGGCGGCATTTATACAGAAAAGGAGCTGACCATCACCCTTTCCTCCGCACAGAGCTCTGAAGAAAGCCAGTCTACTGACAACACACAGGCCGCTCCTGAAAAAGGAAACGGAACGCACAAAGCGATGGGATATCAGAACTGAAGCTGACAATAGCTTATCTGAAAAAGCCGGTCGGCATGGAAGAAAATTCTTCTGTGCCGACCGGCTTTTTATGTTCGTTACAGCTCACTCGTAGCTTTTACTTACTCTTCCTCTTCTTTCTCCGGCAGGATCTTGCTGACCAGTGCAGATTCCACTCTCTGATCCTCCATTTTTTCCACATGAATATTCAGTCCGTTGACCTGCACATCAAACTGGCTGCCGTCCGCAGGAATGATCCGCAAGCAGCTGAAGATCATGCCGCCCAGCGTGTCATAATCGATATCCTCCGGCAGATCCAGATCCAGTGCTTCCGCAATGTCCTCAACATATGCGCCGCCTGAGATCCTCCACAAATTGTCCTCCAGCTGAACGATTTCCGGCGGCTCCTCGGAATCGAACTCATCGTAAATATTTCCGACGATCTCCTCCAGAAGATCCTCCATTGTAATAACCCCCGCCGTCTGTCCGTATTCGTCGATAACGATGGCCATATGGATTTTTCCTTTTTGCATATCCCGGAACAGGTCATCTGCATGAATCGTATCCGGTACAAAATAAGGCTCTCGCAAAAGCTCCTTTAACCCTGACGGGCTGTCATTTTTACGATCCAGGAGATAATCCCTGGCATTCAGAATACCTATAATATCGTTAATATCTTCATCGTAAACCGGATATCTAGATAAACCGCTTTCCCGGATCGTCGAAATGATGTCCTCGTCCGCCTCATCCAGCGAAAAACAGACCATATCTGCTTCTCTCGTCATCGCATCCCGCACCGAAATGTCGTCAAACCGGAACACGTTTTGAATCCACTCCTGCTCATCGTGGTCTATCGTTCCTTTTTCCCCGCCAAGGTCAACCAGCCGCCGGATCTCTTCCTCCGTAACGCTGCGTTCTACGGATTCCGTTTTAAAGTGAAGCAGCTTTAAGATCAGCTTTGCAGACCTCGACAACAGCCATACTGCCGGATGCAGTACCACCGTCAGCACACCGACTACACTACATGTCATTCTTTCTGCAGCTTCAGGCCGCTGCATCGCGATCCGACGCGGCACCAGCTCGCCAAACAGCAATGCAAAGTACGAAAGCACAACTGTCACCAGCACAACTGCCAGCACATGACAAACAGAAAGGCTTATGCCGCTTGTTCCCAACCGTTCATACAACCATGCCATCAATTTGCCTGCAAATCCGTCCGCTGCAGCTGCACTGGCCAGAAATCCTGCCAGTGTAATCCCGACCTGAATCGTAGATAAAAAAATATTCGGCTCCTCTGCAAACTTCAGCAGCCGCTGTGCTTTCCGATCGCCGTCCTCTGCCAGCTCCCGCAGCCTGTTTTTATTCAGCGATACAACGGAAACCTCGGACGCCGCCAAAAAAGCATTGACCAGGATCAGAATGATCAGTAACAAAAGTAGTTTTACCATGAATTTAAAATCTCTCCTTTTTCTACGACAAAGAGACATAACCCATTGGGAACTCCCAACAGGCTATGCCTCCTATAGCTTTCTCCAACAGAGCACAGGCTCTGTCCATTTTGTATTGTGATTGGAATTCAGAAAATTCGTTTCCCCGTCAGGGTCCGCGTTATCCATGAAATTCGGTTCCTTCCCTGTCTGAAATAAATCCTGTGCGAAGCGATCTTTATACAAAGCTGTTCTCTCTGCTTTATTTCAGGCAATCCGCTTTTGACATGTTTACTTCATCCATTATACAGAATCAGGAAAGGAGCTGTCAAGATTTTATTCTATCCCCTTCACTTCGTAGCCGGCATCTACGATTGCTGCAGTCAACGCTTCATCGGTTGCTGTGCCTTCTACAACTGCCTGCTTATCCTCCAGGCTTACGGTTACAGCGGTCACGCCCGCTACGTTCTCCAGCGCTTTTGTTGCTGCCTTTACGCAGTGCTGACACATCATGCCTTCGATTTTGATTGTTTTTTTCATGGTAGTCTCTCCTTTTGATTCATCATTTTGGGCTATTCTATCCGCAATTTCCGCGGCTGCCGTGCTTTGCTCCATCATACCGCCATTTCCGGTTGTCTGCAAATCTGCAGTACCGCTCTCCTGCTTCCACTTCGGCGTAAAGAACCGGAGGCGGAGCGCATTCGATACGACGGATACAGAAGAGAAGCTCATCGCCGCCGCACCGATCATCGGGTTTAATAAAATATGGAATGCCGGATACAGCACGCCTGCTGCCACCGGAATGCCAATCGCATTGTAGAAAAATGCCCAGAACAGGTTCTGCTTGATGTTGCGCATCACCGCACGGCTTAAGCTTACCGCAGATGCTGCGTCCATCAGATCGCTCTTCATCAGTACGATATCCGCTGATTCGATCGCCACATCTGTTCCTGCGCCGATCGCAATTCCGACATCCGCTCTCGCCAGTGCCGGCGCGTCGTTGATACCGTCTCCCACCATCGCAACCTTATGTCCCTGCTCCTGCAGCTGCCGAACCTTTTCCTCTTTATCCTGCGGAAGCACATCCGCAATAACCGTCTTGATGCCAACCTGTTTTTTAATTGCCTCTGCCGTTCTTGCATTGTCGCCGGTCAGCATAATGACGTCCATTCCCATCTCCTGCAGTCTGGCAATTGCCTCCCTGCTGGTGGGTTTTACAACGTCCGCAGCAGCAATCACGCCGAGGAACTTTCCTCCCTGTGCAAAATACAACGGCGTCTTGCCTTCATCCGCCAGTTTTTCCTGCAATCCTGCCGCTACGGAAATGTCGATCCGGTTGGTTTCCATCAGTTTTCGGTTTCCCGCAAGGCATCGTGCCTTGTCGATCGTTCCCGCAATGCCCTGTCCCGGGATCATCTCATAATCCGAAACCTCCTGGAACGCTGCTGAGCATGCTTCCGCTTTTTTGACAATCGCCTCTGCAAGCGGATGGCTGGACATTTTTTCCAGAGAAAAGGCCAGCTGCAAAAGCTCTGTATACGCCTGCGTGTTTTCACCTGCTGTTTTTCCGTCTGCTTCCAGCGCGATCACGTCCGTCACAACCGGCTTGCCCTGGGTCACCGTGCCGGTTTTATCCAGAACAACCGTATCGATGCTATGTGTAATCTCCAATGCTTCCGCAGATTTGATCAAAATACCCTTCGCCGCACCCCGTCCGGTTCCCACCATGATCGCCGTAGGCGTTGCCAGTCCGAGGGCACACGGACAGGAAATTACCAGCACAGAAATCGCAACAGAAAGTGCAAACTCAAAGCTCTGACCGGCAAGCAGCCAGAGGATTGCCGCCAACAGCGCTATTGTAATGACAACCGGAACAAACACACTGCTGACCCTGTCCGCCAGCTTTGCAATCGGCGCTTTGGAGGATGTCGCATCATCTACCAGCTGAATAATCTTTGACAGTGTCGTATGTTCTCCAACCGCAGTTGCTTCCATCTGAAAATATCCGGTTCGGTTGATCGTACCTCCGGTCACAGGATCTCCGGTCTGCTTGTCCACCGGAAGGCTTTCGCCGGTGATCGCAGATTCATCCACAGAAGCAAAGCCTTCTGTAATTTTTCCATCCACCGGAACCGTATCACCATCCCGGACAACCAGAATATCTCCATTCTGTACATCGTCTACGGAAATTTCTTCTTCCTGTCCATTCCTTAATACCTTCGCGGTCTTCGGTGCCAGATCCATCAGCTTCGTGATCGCCTCGGACGTCTTGGATTTTGCCCGGGCCTCCATGAATTTTCCCAGAGTGATCAGTGTCAGGATCATCGCCGAGGATTCAAAATACAAATTCATGCCAAAGGTCTCGACCATATCCATATCTTCGATGGAAAAGCCCCAGGCGATTTTGTAAATCGCATAGATGCCATACACAAACGCCGCGCCGGAGCCCAATGCGATCAGCGAATCCATATTCGGAGAGCGATGCCACAGATTTTTCAATCCGTTTTTAAAATAATGTCCGCCTGCAATCAAAACCGGCAGCACCAGCAAAAACTGGGTAAATGCAAAAATCATATGATTTCTTGCTCCCAGCAGCCACGACGGCAGCGGCCAGCCAGCCATATGTCCCATCGAAATGTAAAACAGCGGGATCGTAAAGACTAACGAAACGATCAGTCTCTGCTTCATCTGCTTTGCTGCTTCCGCAGCCGCATCTGTTGCACCGTTTTTTCCTCTGCCTGATGCTCCTGTCGTTTTGCTGCCCTGTGTCTGGTGAAGCGAAGCGCCATAGCCGATGTCTTCTACCTGATGAATAATTTTTCCGGAATCCAGTTCGGCTTCATCATAGGAAACCGTCATGCTGTTTTTCAGCAGATTGACGCTGCATTGCTGCATGCCCTCCATTCCGGAAATTCCCTTTTCAATTCGCGCTGAGCATGCCGCACATGACATGCCGGTAATATCATAGGTTTCTTTTTTCATATATCTCCATTCTGCAGCCGTCCTGTATAGTCTTTCCTGCTTTACAGCTTTTAAAGGCTGCCCTTAAAGAACTCATCTTGTCTTTTTTTCTATCCTCTGCTACCATTATAACAATTAGGATAGAAAAATAAAGAATGCACTATTTTGTAATATACTACCCAAAAGGATAGTGTTCACCTCACAACAATAGAATGTACGCTCTGCGAGCATTCTATTGTCATGAATAAGAATGGAGAACTCGCTATGGCTTCAAAAGAAAATCCCTCGGTCAATAAAAATTGCCCCGTTTCCGCTACAATCCGCTTAATCGGCGGCAAATATAAAGCGCTGCTGCTCTGGCACCTGACCGGTCAGACGCTGCGCTTCAACCAGCTGCACCGTCTCGTCCCCGAAGCGACGCCTAAAATGCTGACCCAGCAGCTCCGAGAACTGGAAGAAGACGGTCTGATTTCCCGCACAGTTTATCCTGTCGTTCCGCCCCGCGTCGATTACTCGCTGACGGCGCTCGGTGAAAGCCTTTTCCCGATTCTCGAAGCGATGTATCGTTGGGGCAGCGCCCTGATGCAGGACGAAGGGCTTACGCCGGCATGTACGATGACCGACAGCCATGCTATGGCTGCATCCTCTACAGCTTCTGCACCAAATGCCGTGTTGCAGAACACTCCGTCCGCGGCATGCTGCGAAAGCGACAACGTTTTGTCCCGCCGCAGCACGACAAAAAAAGAACAGGAGAGCTGTCCCTCCTGTTCCTGTCATGCACGTTTAAAATCCTGAGCTACACCTTGGCATGCCGGACAATTCCAATCCCGATGGGATACGGTCCGGTATGCACTCCAATTGTTGCACCGATCTGATAAATGCCGATTTCTTCAAGCCGTTCCCGGATCAGGTCCTTCAACATCTCCCGGAAGCCGACAGCCTCTTCATAGTCATAGCCATAGCCGATACAAAAGCTGTATTCTCCCGGCTTTGCCTGTACCTCATCCAGGTATTTTTCCGTCATCTCCACAACCTTCTGCATCGATTTCTGACGGCTTCTGGTAATGCCGGAATTGAAAATTTCTCCCTCTTTCAGTGTGATGAGAGGTTTGATTTTCAACGCACTGGCCGCAATTCCCGCAAGCTTTCCAATGCGTCCGCCATGCTTTAAGTAATCAATGCTGCCGATCGTAAAAAAGATCCTGCCGCTCTCCCGGATCGAAAGCAGAGCTTCTGTAATCTGCTCATATTCCAGTCCGAGATCCCGCAGTCTGCACGCTTCCAGCACAAACAGTCCCTGCAGTACCGTATCAAATGTCGAATCAATGACCGCAATCTTTGCCTCCGGATACTCCTCCAGGATCATATCCTTTGCTGTAGTTGCCGACTGCAAAGAGCCACTGAACTTCGCCGTGATGCAAATGCAGATCACCGGAATATTTTCTTTTACAGATTTTTCAAACACCTCATAAAAATCCTGTACAGACGGCATGGATGTCTTCGGGAACACATCCGGATGATCCACCATCTGCTGATAAAAATCGCGTACTGTGATCTCTTCTATTTCTTTATAATAGTGTTCCCCGTCAAACGAAACATAAAAGGGAACAACCTCAATATCCTTTTCTTTGGATAGCTCCGGCGATAAATCCTGAGAACCGTCACTGATGATCTGTACCTTTTTCTGCATAAGTGCCTCACACAACATATAGTTTTGAAAACTACTTTTTGTAACTGTATGATTATATCACACTCTTCAGGAAAGATACAAGTCATTTTCAGTGGTTGCTTCCTCTTTTCATGGCAGATGGTGTTGCTGCGCCACGCGTACCATTTTCAAAACCAAAACTTTACTTTAATATTTCTTCCATCTCATATTTCTTTGTCATCGCTTCCATCACCTCTTTTTCCGACAAACGGACAATAAATTCTGCATCTCCACCTGCCGCCATCCTGGAAATCAGCTCCAGCAAACTCGCTCTTCCCTCATTTCTACACTCCTCTGCCCAGTCTTCCATAGCCTTACACATATCATATTCCTCGCTTTCTTCCTTTAAATATTTCGTTTTCTTTTCCAATAAATCTTCCCTGTTTAACATAATACAGATCATATCGTATGCGGACGCGTCCATCCGACTGATCCGTTCTTCATTGTCTTTGCAATATTTCCGAAGCTCTTCCTTGTTTTTCTGTCGTTTCATCAGTCCGATCAGTTCCCGCAGATTTGTATGGAAATACTCTTCCTGCAGGTCTTTTAAACAAAATACATGGATCGGGTAATCTGTGATCAGGCTCTTTAGCTTTTCATCAATCCCCTGCAGCTTGAGCATATCACTTAGCCTCTTTGGCGCATTCCACTCCTCCTCTCCATGGTAAATCACAAGCGTAACGACCGGAATCAACCGATCCGTCCGCCTTAGGCGGCTTAAATATTCTGTGCTGTCTGTCAGCATCCCGCTGTTCTCCTCGTACAGTTTCTTTAGTTGCCTGCTGTATTCCTCCGTGTCGTATTCCATACACCGAAACGGCATCGCAAGGTGCAGATTGTTCTGTGCTTCCGCTGCCAACAGCACCATCATTTTCCGGTTCGAAAACATTTTAATAGCGTCCCGTTCCCGGTGTTTTCTCAGTCCATTTCTGCCGTAGTTCATCAATGTCCTCGAATAGTTTTTCTGCACCTCGCTCAACTGCCCCGGCAAGATCACCTCCTCCCCTTCATACAGGCACCCATTGTACAAGTCTGCCAAAATTTCATCCCGGTTTAAATACCCCACAAATGCGTCATTTTGTCTTCCCATCCACACTCCTCTTCTCTCTTTCCAGCAGAAATCTATCACACCTAAAAATTTACGATACCCGGCACATTTAAGAAATTGTAACCACTTCCACACAACCTCCCCACAGTATTCCGTCAAAGTATCCTTTTCAAATGATTCCTCTCCGCTGCGCATTATTCTCTTGTCCCAAACAAATTGAATTCCGGCAGTCCTGCCGTCATGAAGCGCACAGCCCATCTATGCTGTACCCCTGGAAAATGGAAACGCTGCAACCGTTATAAGCCCGTTTCGCATTTTTAATATGAATATAGTGATGATAGAATAGATTCAAAGCGCTCTGCCTTGACAACTTCATTATAACAGCTTTTTTCATTCTGACAAGTCGTGAAAAATACGGCAGCAAAAATCGGGAGTTTGACAGTTGCATAATCAAAAAAGGTAAGGAAAAGAATAAAATACTATAGTTCGCAACGAAGAAAAAAATCGCCGCAGCCCAGTAAATACAAGGGCTACAGCGATTTTATTTTTACTCAACTGTCAAAGATTGGATTATAGCACAACTTTCAGGAAAGATACAAGTCATTTTCCGTACTCTTCTCAGCCCTCGCCAATCTTATTGACCTGTTCCAGAAGCTCTGCCAGCTGTTTTCTGCTATAGCGTCCCTCTGTAAAGGTTACAAGAGTTTTCAGCGGAAAGTCGCAGATCACACGGAATGCGAAGTCCTCCGCATTTTCTCCCATCTCGAAATCAATACCGGACTCCCGTTTAAAATAATCCATCCTTTCCTCTGCGATCGGTCTGGTCGGCAGATATGCATACAACTCACCAAAGGTTGTATTGGCATGGAAATGCTTGTGGATCTTCGCTGTCGAAGTCACTGTAACGGTCTTTTTCAGGCGAATGTCCCGGCTCGATGCACCGACTAAAATTTCGAACTGCCCGCTCTGCACCAGAAAATCCTTCTGCTCCACATCGTAGTAGGCAAAACTTCTTTTATTCAGCACAAACTCTGCGGTTTTGGTTTCTCCCGGCTCCAGAGAAAGCTTTACAAAGCCTTTCAGCTCCTTCTCCGGACGAATGATTTCATTCTGGCAGTCGTGAACATAGAGCTGCACCGTCTCTTTTCCGGCACGTTTCCCTGTATTGGTCACCCTCACCTTAACACGCAGCTGATCGGTATCCAAAATGCTCTCCTGATCCGTTTCGATGCTGCCATAGGAAAAGGTCGTGTAGCTTAAGCCCTCGCCAAATGCAAACTGCGGACGGATTTTTTTCGAATCATAATGGCGGTATCCGACAAAGACACCCTCCCGGTATTCCACCTGATAGCCCTCTCCCGGGAAATTCAGGTATGCAGGAGTATCCTCCAGACGCATCGGGAAAGTCTCTGCCAGCTTACCGCTGGGATTTACCTCTCCGTAAAGGATCGACGCCATGGCACCGCTTCCCGCCTGTCCCAGCAGGTAGCCTTCTACAATCGCTTTTACATCGTCTTCAAACGGCATCACCACCGGAGCACCATTATTCAATACAACGATCAGATTCGGATTATACTGCTTCAGCACACGGATCATTTCCAGCTGTGCACCGGGCAGATTCAGATGCTTACGGTCAAGTCCCTCTGTCTCATAGCTTTCCGGAAGTCCCATGCATAAAACAACCTTGTCTGCTGCCTTTGCCGCCGCAATCGCCCGTTCCAGTTCTGCTTCATCCAGACTTTCCGCATCCACAGAAAATCCTTTTTCATATAAAACAGCATCGCCGCCGCGCTTTTGCATTTCCTCCAGCAGCGTATCCAGAAATGTCGGGTTGATATGGGAGCTTCCACCGCCCTGAATCCTGCTCTTTACCGCAAACTCACCGATCAGCGCTATTTTTTCCGTTTTGGCAAGCGGAAGCTGCTGTTCTTCATTTTTCAGAAGCACAATACATTCCGATGCGATCTTCTGTGCCAGTTCATGATGGGTTTTTGGAACAAACGGCTCTACCGGCGGCTTTTCATCTGCCTTTGCGATCAGCTCAAGCAGTCGGCGAACTGAAACATCTACCTGTGCTTCGGTAATTTTTCCTTCCTGCACAGCCTCCAATACCGCACGGTCATTGACACCTCCCGAAGACGGCATTTCCAGATCCTGACCGGCCTCCAGTCCCTTGACGCGATCGTTCGTCGCGCCCCAGTCCGTAACGACCAGACCTTCATAGGCCCATTCGTCCCGCAAAACATCATTCAATACTTTCTTATTTTCCGAACCGAACTCACCGTTTAACCGGTTATAGGCACACATGACCGTCCAGGGCTTTCCTTCTTTGATCGCAGTTTCAAAGCTTGCCAGATAAATTTCCCGAAGTGTCCGTTCATCCACCTTTGCATTGATCGTCAGGCGCCTCGTCTCCTGATTGTTCGCCGCAAAATGCTTGATCGAAGCGCCGACTCCCTTGCTCTGCAGCCCTGTGATATGTGCCTTTGCAAGTCGAGAAGACAGATACGGATCTTCGGAAAAGTATTCAAAGTTCCGTCCGCACAGAGGCGAGCGTTTGATATTCGCCCCCGGTCCCAATAAGACATCTACATTTTCCGCCCGGCACTCGATTCCAAGCGCTTCTCCCATCTCATAGATCAGCTCTTCATTCCAGGAAGCTGCCAACGCTGCTGCCGGCGGAAAACAGGTTGCCGGAACGCTTTTATTCAAGCCCAGATGATCCGCATTCTCTACCTGCTTACGCAGACCGTGCGGTCCGTCCGTCAGCATCAGCTTGCGGATGCCAAGGCGCTCAACTGCCTGCGTATACCAGAACGCAGAGCCTGACAGCAGACTGCATTTTTCTTCCAACGTTAGCTGTCCAAGTAATTCTTCTATCGCCATTGCTGCTTTCCTCCTGCCAATATACCCGGCTACAGTGTGCGTCACCACACCATCGACTGCCGAATCTTTTCTCCTTCGCAGCTCCTGCAAAAGCTGGAGCTGCGCTGCACCAGAAAGACTTATTCCTCCCAGGTTTTATAATACCAGCCGTAGCCATTGCCGGGCAGGATGACATTACGTAAAACACACTCCCCTTTTCCGAGCAGATCTTGAAAGGGCATTTCTCCCATGTCGATCCATGCCGTCTGGGGCTCATCCGAGAAGTTGAACACGCCGACTACCATCTCGTTTTTCAGCTGCCTGCAGATGCACAGCACATGGCTGTTATAGGTATCATAGGTCCATACAGCAGCCTTTCCGGAAAACGGACCACATGCAAAGCGGGCTTTTTCCATCTTCTGCATACCCTCAAAAATACGGTTCTGGACAGTGCCCTTTTCTGCTCTTTTCTTTTCCATCTCCCAACGAAAATGTCCTCTGTGTACATAACGGGAATCCGCCGCACGGTCTGCATCCGGATCATCCTTATAGGAATAATCATTGAGCTGACCAATCTCATCTCCGCTGTAGATAACCGGAATGCCGGACTGAATAAACAGATAGGCGTTGAGCATCAGAATTTTCTGAATGGCACGCTCAATTCTCGCCGGGTCCTTTGCCTGCAGCGAAGCCTCCAGACCGCACAGGGATGCCGTCGTTCCGCAAAGTCTCGCATCCTGCAATACAGGATCATCATTATACAGCTCTCCCCGCGCATCGCTGCCTGCTGCCATGCCCCGGAAATATTCATTCAGATACTTCTTATGCGGAATCTCCTGAATACCGGAGGGTTTTAAGAAATCATAGTCCAATCCCCAGCCGATATCGTCGTGACAGCGCAGATAATTCAGGAACACATATTCCTTCGGCAGGCTGTTTACCACGTCCATCTGCTGTTTTAACAGCGCTACCTCTTTTGTTGCAACGGTATGCCAGGTTGATGCCATCGTCGTTACGTTATACAGCATATGGCATTCCGGTTTTTCGAGTGTTCCGAAATAGGGGACAACCTTGGCAGGCTCCATAACAACCTCACCCAGCAGCACAACGCCAGGGCAAACGATTTCCGTGATCATACGGATCATACGCACAATGGTGTGTACCTGCGGCAGATTTCTGCAGTCTGTTCCCAGCTGCTTCCAGATATAGGGAACTGCATCGATCCTGACGATATCAATTCCCTGATTTACCAGATACAGCATATTATAGACCATCTCGTTAAAAACGACCGGGTTGGAATAGTTTAAGTCCCACTGATAGGGATAGAAGGACGTCATAACATATTTTTGGCACTCCTCCCGCCAGGTAAAATTACCGGGCGCCGTTGTCGGAAATACCTGGGGCACGGTTTTTTCAAACTCCTGCGGAATGTCTGGTGTATCATAGAAGAAATACCGATCCTGATATTTCTTTTCTCCTGCCAGTGCGCGCTTTGCCCACTCATGGTCTTCCGATGTGTGATTCATTACAAAGTCCATGCATACGCTCATCTTTTTCTCATGGCAGGCGCTGCACAGAGAAGCCAACTCCTCCATCGTACCCAGGTTCGGCTGCACACTCCGATAATCTGCTACCGCATAGCCTCCATCACTTTTTCCCTTCGGGGTATCCAAAAACGGCATCAGATGCAGGTAGTTTACGTTGCATGCTTCCAGGTAAGGCAGTTTTTTCTTCACACCCTTCAAATTGCCGGCAAAAGCATCGATATACAGCATCATACCAAGCATATCCTGGCGGCTGTACCATGCAGGCTCCTGTTCCCGCTCCCGGTCCAGCTTCTTTTCTGATTCCGGGCGATCCTGATACCATGCTTCCATCTGTTCACATAACTGGGTAAACATATCCTCTCTTCCCGGATATAATTCGCAGTACAGCCATTTGAGCTCATCCAAATGGCGCTGTAGTCTTTTCTGATATTCCTGCGCTGTTTTCATGTTCTTTCCTCTCCTTTTGCCGCGCGGCGGGCACAGCAGATTTTATTTCCATTTCGAACGCGGATGTCACAGCACCCCCGCCAGCGTTGTGCTGCGATTTTTATTCCACTTCAACTACCGCATTCTGTCCGTTTAGCTCAAGCAAATACAGGCAATCCTTTTTCTCCACCTGCGCTGTTACATCCTCTCCGTTGCAAAGCACGCGCTTTACAGGCTCTTTGGATAAAAATCCGACGGTCTTTCCGCCACAGATTTCGCCCATTAGCCTGCCGCCGATTTCATGCATCCACAGTACCGCATCAAAGCTGATGTATTTATCCACAAGTCCCACAAAGGTTTTCCCCTCTGTGTCCTCCACAAACAAAAACCAGGTGAAATCCCCCGCTGCAAGGCGGTATTCTCTGCCTTCTTCTGCACTGCAGGCCGCAGCAGTCTGATTACGACAATCATAAATCCAGCAGTTTTTTCCGGAAAGCTCCGGAATATCCGATGCACCGATCCGATAGGTCTGTTCCTGATGGGTCAGATTATAAACGGCAATCACTCCGCCGATCTTACCATTTGCATATGCTCCGACATTTGTCAGCTTCAGCACGCCATCTTTTCTGGGATCACGAAACATACAATCCTGTGTCGGTCTTGCCGCCCGTAAAAGCTGCGGCAGCCTTCCGTCCGCATAGCAGAGAGGTGCTGCAACCTCCGGGGCTGTTTCTCCTATCCGATCGCTGAAATACACCGGTCCTCCGCTGATCGCACGCAGCAGGCTGTGGCGCAGACCATCCTCATGGCTTGTCCAGAACATATCCCAGTCGCATACATACAGCTCGCCCTGGTAGGGTGTATTGTATGCATTCTGGAGCAAATGCTCTGCAAATCCATCCTCCCGTTTTGGTACAAAATCATCGCTGTTTCGTGCAACCGCTGTCTGAGGACGGGAAAACATGTTCTCTGCCGCCATTCCCATACAGTTGATCACTGCACCATCAAAGTACGCTGCCGCGCCCTCCAGCGCCCCGTGCATTCCCCGCGTCGCTGTCATCAGTGGAAGATCATTTTCAAAATAATTATGTACGGCGCTCTGTCCGTCCACTTTGGAAAAGCTGATGCCCTCCCGCTTCAGATATTCATACCAATCCCGGTAAAAGCCGTAGCCCTTGGCTGCATCCGGCCACGGGATCAGCTTTCCAGGTGCATTTTGATATAAATGCTCCTGCTCTTTTGCTGCAAGGTCGCTTCCCGGCTCGATTCCGCCCCAGTAGCCGCCAAGCGCATGCCAGACACCAAACCAGTCCACCTGTGTATCCCGCTTTATATCACGGATCATCTGAGCAAATCCGTTGGGGAACTTTTCTTTTTCGGGCGCAAGGTCATAGAGTGCGTCTCCATGCACCGACAGCCAGCCGTCATCCATCAGCATCCAGCGCACCGGCACATTTTTTTCCGCAAATTCTCTGCCCTTTGCGCGAACCTTTTCTTCACTGATCTCCGTATAAAATGCATCCCAGCTGCACCAGCCAAGATATTTCAGCATCTCCGGCATATTCCGTTCCTCTTTCAAACGGATTCCGTGATACTCTGCCGCCCAGGCCATACACGCATGAACCGCTTCCTGCAGACTGTCCGCCTCCGCATATGCATAAACAGGCTCGTCCAGTTTGCTGATTCCGCCCTTGCAGGCGCTCATTCCGAAAATAAGCGTATTCTCTCTTCCGGGCTTCACCTGGGTCTTAAACTGTTTTCCCGGCATTGGAAGCAGGAAAAAGTATCCGTTTCTCAGCTTTCCGTAAATCGCCTGTGTCAGCTCCGGGATTTCCGAAAAGTCATTGATAAATGCCGGTCTTGTCCACCAGTCGTTTAAAAGATACATTGCTGTCATCGCCTCCGGCCGGATATCCGTTTCCACTTCCAAAATAACCGGAAGCTCTTCCTCCAGATTATCACTTCTCCGGCAGCCGTCCTGCTCAATTTCCAGCTTCAGCCAGCCGGATCTGACCTTTTTTTCTGTTCTATAGATAAATTCCGCTGTCACATTGTCCTGCTTTTCCAGAATAACCCGCAGGGCTTCTCCATTATCTTCCCGGACAAGGGGCAAAAGCACCTGCTCCGGTTTTCTCTGTCTGTGCAGCCGCAGGACGATATTATTTTTTCTCTGCATAAGTTCCTCACCTTCTGCCGTTGTACCGGCTCCTTCTGTTATGCTTCTTCTGCGATCAGATTTTCTCCTCCCGATAAGCCGGTGCAAAGGTGCCTTCGCTGATCAGCTCTGACCATTGGGAATGCAGGCGCAGCGCTTCCGCCGAAGATGGATCTCCAGTTGTTCGGTGCTTTGCCGTCGATTCCTTTTTTTATATAAAAATACTTGCCGTAAGGTCCTTCCGGATCTGCTTTTGCTTTTCGAAACCACTCCTTGTTTCTTTATGGATTCCGAGAAGCTGTGGTTTGTAGAAGTTGCCCTGCAAACCCGCTGCATCCTGGAATCTTTTTTAGAGCTCTTGCCTAATGTACGGAACTCTTGTTTCCTGATGAGGTCATCATATCACCGCCCTATATGTATGTCAACCGATAACATGTGCATCTTTTATACCTTTTTACAAATTTGAAATGCAATATTTGTACAGTTTCGCGAAATCCTTTTCTATTGTGAGCTGCACAAAAGTTCCAATTTCATACTATTTATGCTATTTTTCTCATTATATAGTATATCAAATATATTTTCGCAATACATATTGTGTTACCGATGACATACGATACCAGGGTCACAAGATCTTTCGCCCACAGGAGCTTGCTCATGGATGGGCGAAAGATCTTGTGACCCGCCCAGATAGGAGCATAAAAGTGGGATGATAATCCCACGATATGCGACTATCGGGCAGGA